>ENA-OQBT01000628-OQBT01000628.1-human-gut-metagenome-genome-assembly--contig:-NODE-628-length-19892-cov-8.897293_pt1 | contig 19892 bp, 20 predicted proteins | sample MGYA00242749_ERZ504557 | MGnify/ENA primary metagenome ERZ504557 (study PRJEB26092, sample SAMD00036243) | human gut metagenome | host: Homo sapiens | study: EMG produced TPA metagenomics assembly of... | reverse complement strand
TGTATTTCCACTTTGATAGATTGATTTTTATCTACTTGATTCAGTTTCTTTAAGTGGTAATAATAGGTTGAACGAGCAAGTTTGATAATGTTTAGAAGGATATCTAAAGGAAACTCTGTTACCAATCCTTGAACAATTTCTGTTTTTCTTCTTGCTCCTTTTCGTCCCTCAATCGGAGTTCTCTCAACTTTTTTAGAATAGCATTCTCCGCTCTCAGGTACTCATTTTCTGCTTGAAGACGTTCTAACTCTGTCATCTCTTCGGGTTTCTTCTTTGGTTTACGCCCCATTTTAGGTACTCTCCCTCCTCTTTTCTCAAGAAGAGTATACCCATTTTTCTTATATTGTGCTATCCAATTAGGCAACATTCCACCACTTGAAAGACAATAATCAAGACTTACACTTTTTTGTGAACGACCTTCAAGTAGCACTTTATCAATCATTTCTTGTTTTAAGTCTGGAGAATCGTAACGATGCTTACCTTTCTTGATAATTTCTATTCCGTAACGTTCAATCAATCTCGTCATATATCTTAATCCAGAAGCATCCACACCAAATCGTTTTGAAAGTTGGTTGAAGGTTTGACCATGCTTTCTCAATTCATATATTTGAACTTTATCTTCATAAGTTAATTTCATAATAAAAACACCCCAAAAGTTAGAGTTTTCTGTCTAACTTTTGGGGTGCAGTTCATTTTAGGAAATTTATGAAAAAAAGTTTTTTAGGATGACCTTAGTATAGCTTGGATAGCTTAAAGAAAGCTTAAGGCATCTTAAAAACATCCAATTACTTAGATGCTTCGTAAATTTTTAATGACGGAAGTGACGAACGCCTGTAAAGATCATCGTTAATCCATATTTATCAGCTGCTTCGATAGACTCTTGGTCACGTACTGAGCCACCTGGTTGGATAATAGCCTTGATACCTGCTTTGGCGATTTCTTCCACGTTATCTGCAAATGGGAAGAAGGCATCTGAAGCAAGAACAGCACCGTCAAGACGCCCTTTGGCTTGGTCAATAGCGATACGGACGGAAGCCACACGGTTAGTTTGGCCAGGGCCAACACCAAGTGTCATGTGGTCGTTAGTCACGATGATACCATTTGATTTGACGTACTTGACGGCTTTCCAAGCAAACTCAAGAGCTGTCACTTCTGTATCAGTTGGTTGGCGTTTAGTAACCACTTGCCAGTCAGCTGGACTTTCTTTAACAACGTCTTGGTTTTGAACGAGAAGTCCACCGACAACACCAGTGTATTCTGCTTCTGCTTCGCTGGCATCTTGAGCGTCAAATGGCAACTCAAGGATACGCAAGTTTTTCTTCTTGGTAGTCAAAATTTCAATCGCTTCATCTGTATAGCTTGGTGCAATAATGATTTCAAGGAAGACACCATGCATTTTCTTAGCTGTCTCAGCATTCACTTCACGGTTAAGAACTACAATACCACCGAAGATTGACACTGGGTCAGCTTCATAAGCGTAGTCCCAAGCTGTTTCGATGTCATCAGCTTGACCGATACCACATGGGTTCATGTGTTTGAGAGCCACAACTGTTGGACGGTCTTTGAAATCACGGATGATACGGATAGCGGCATCAGCGTCACGGATATTGTTGAATGACAATTCTTTACCGTTAAGCTGTTTAGCTGAAGCAATGGAGTAAGCCGTTGGCAAACCTTTTTGGTAGAAGTCTGCGTCTTGTTGAGGGTTTTCACCGTAACGCATTGGTTGCTTAAGGTCATAAGTCAAAGTGAGTTTTTCAGGTTTTGTTTCACCCACTTGAGCTGTGAAGTATTCTGCAATCAAAGCGTCGTATGAAGCTGTGTGACGGTATACTTTCGCTGCCAAACGTTGGCGAGTTTCGTAAGTTGTTTCACCATTTGCTGACAACTCGTCAAGAACAACAGCATAGTCAGCAGGATCTACAACAACTGTTACGCTAGCGTGGTTTTTTGCCGCTGAACGAAGCATTGATGGCCCACGATATCGATGTTTTCAACTGCGTCAGCATAGGTCACGTCTGGTTTGAGAATAGTCTCCTTGAATGGGTAAAGGTTTACCACAACAAGGTCGATAAGTTCGATATTATTGTCCTTAGCCGCTTGAAGGTGGCTATGAAGGTCACGACGAGCGAGGAGACCACCGTGGATATTTGGATGAAGAGTCTTCACACGACCGTCCATCATTTCTGGGAAACCAGTTACATCATCAATGGCAATGGTGTCAACACCAGCATTGTCAAGGGTAACTTTGGTACCACCTGTTGAGATGATATCCCAACCAAGTTTTTTGAGTTCTTGGGCAAATTCAACAATGCCCGCTTTATCTGAGACACTAATTAGTGCGCGTTTAGTCATTTTATTTTCCTTTTTTAAAGTTCTTTCTCTGCTACAGTCGAAAATTTTCATTCAACTCTAGCACTTCCTCATTTTCTCGCTACTCCCAAACTATCCAAGACTTCTGGATAGAGCTTGTACTCTGTTTCGTGGATGCGAGTCTCGAAAGTATCAAGGGTATCACCTTCAAGGCGTGGGACACGGACTTGTTTGATGACCTTACCGGTATCAACGCCAGAATCCACCCAGTGAATAGTCACGCCAGACTGGTCAACACCTGCATTCCAAGCATCCTCAATGCCATGAGCTCCCGGAAATTCAGGAAGATAAGCCGGGTGAATATTGATGATACGGCCTTCATAAGCTGCTAGCAAGGTTGGACCGACGATTTTCATATAACCGGCCAAACAAACCAAGTCAATCTGGTGTTCATCCAAGAGTTTGACGATGGCTTCTTCATAAGCTTCTTTATTGTCAAATTCCTTGAGTTCAAAGGCATGGCTAGCCACACCTAGATTTTTGGCACGTTCTAAGACATAGGCATCACGGTGATCTGAAAAGACAAATTCTACTGGAAATTGTTCCGCAATCACCTGGAAGTTTGAGCCGTTGCCAGAGGCAAACACAGCAATCCTTTTAGCCATTATTTAATCACCACACTTGCGCCATCCTTCTTCACAATTCGACCGATTTCATAAACAGGTTCGTCAAGAAGTTCTTTGACACGTTCCACATTTTCTGGTTTCACCGCAAACATGAGACCAATACCCATGTTGAAGATTTCAAACATTTCTTCATGTTTGATTTCACCATATTTTTCAAGAGCTTTGAAAATTGGAAGTACTGGGACCTTGCTTTCGTCAATCTCAGCAGCCAAGTCATCTGAGAACATACGTGGTACATTTTCGATGAAACCACCACCTGTGATGTGGGCAATACCGTTAACCAATTCTTCTTTAATCAATGGCAAAGCTGCTTTGACGTAGATACGAGTTGGTTCAAGAAGAACGTCTTTAAGTTTTTGGCCTTCAAGTTCTGGGAGGACTTCTTCACCTGTGTAATCAGCAAAAACACGACGAACGAGTGAGTAACCATTTGAGTGGATACCGCTTGAGGCAAGTCCAAGAAGCACATCACCTTCGGCTACTTTTGAACCGTCGATGATTTGTGATTTTTCAGCGACACCTACTGCGAAACCAGCCAAGTCATAGTCGTCTTCGCCATACATACCAGGCATCTCAGCAGTCTCACCACCAATGAGGGCCACACCAGATTGCACACAACCCTCAGCCACACCAGCAACGACTTGTTCCAATTTAGCTGGTTCATTTTTACCAGTTGCTACGTAGTCAAGGAAGTAAAGGGGTTCAGCACCTGCAGCGATAATATCGTTAACACACATAGCCACACAGTCTTGACCGATAGTATCATGCTTATCATACTTGATAGCAAGCATGAGTTTAGTTCCGACACCATCTGTCCCTGAAATCAAAACGGGCTCTTTGACACCTGTTTTTGAAAGGTCAAACATACCACCAAAGCCACCAAGACCTCCCATGACACCTGCACGCTCTGTACGGGCAACGTGTTTTTTGATACGTTCAACAACTTCATAACCTGCTTCAACGTCTACACCAGACTGCGCGTAAGCATTTTTAGACATAATTTTTCCTCTTTTTCTTCTGCACTGCTCTTAATAGAAAGAAGTGTGTTCTTCCAAACTTTCCAAATAGCTTTTTTCGTAGTCATACAATGGTGTTGAATATTTGCCAGTGAAGTAGTCCACACAAAGGCCACCATTTGGTTCATCTGTGTCAATTCCAATGGAATCAATCAAGCCATCGATAGACAAGTAAGTCAAGCTATCCGCACCAATGATTTCACGGATTTCTTCTACTGTGTGATTGGCAGCAATCAATTCCTTACGTGTTTGAATATCGATACCGTAGAAACATGGGTAAGCAAGGGCTGGACTTCCGATAGCCACGTGAACCTCAGTCGCCCCTGCTTCTTTCAAGAGTTGAACGATACGACGGGACGTTGTTCCACGAACAATGGAATCGTCAATCATGACCACACGTTTTCCTTTAACAACACCTGATACGGCAGAGAGTTTCATACGAACTCCTTGCTCACGCAATTCTTGTGTTGGTTGGATAAAGGTACGTTGGGTGTATTGGTTTTTTATCAAGCCCATTTCATTTGGCAAGCCTGATTCTTCCGCAAATCCCATGGCTGCACTAAGTGATGAATTAGGCACACCAACGACAATATCTGCTTCATGTTTGAACTCACGTGCTAATTGAGCACCCATACGTTTACGAGCTGTATGGACATTGACCCCTCGGATATTTGAATCAGGACGGGCAAAGTAGATATACTCCATTGAGCAAACAGCCAATTGAGTGTCCGTTGTATAGTTATCGTAAGCGATGCCGTTATCATCGATGATAACAACTTCACCTGGATTTACATCGCGAATCCACTCTGCTCCAACTACTTCAAAGGCACAGGTTTCAGATGAAACCACGATAGCTCCATTGGCCATCTTACCAATAGAAAGGGGACGAAAACCATTTGGATCCAAAGCTGCAATAAGCTTGTCCTCAATCATAAGAAGGTAAGCAAATCCACCTTTGACAGTGTTCAGAGCTTCTTTTACTTTTCCCATAAATGATGGGTTATGGCTACGACGAATCAAGTGAGCTAAGATTTCTGAATCAGAAGTTGAGCTAAAAATGGCCCCATTCTTCTCCAACTCACGTCTTAGTGACACTGCATTAGTCAAATTCCCATTATGAGCAAGACCAAGCTGTCCATCGTGAAACTTAAACATGAATGGTTGAATATTGTCTACAGAAGCCTCACCGGCAGTCGCATAACGAACATGACCGATAGCAGCCTTACCAGTCAGCTTGTCTAAGTTGGCTGGATCACGGAAAACTTCTGAGAGAAGCCCCATATCACGATGACGCTTCAATTGACCCGCATCATTTGAGAGAATTCCTGCCCCCTCTTGGCCACGGTGTTGAAGACTATAAAGTCCGAAATAAGTTAATTTGGCAGCATCTGGGTGACCCCAAATTCCAAAAACACCACATTCTTCATTAAGAGATTTAACTTCGTATGTCATTTTATATACCTTTTATTTGTGATATTTTTCTTAGGTAACATGAACGAGTGTAGCTATCTCTAGCGTCTCATTCTTCCAATTTGATCTCGATTTTGCAAAATTCTCCAGTTCTCTAAGAATATCGCTACAGCGAAAAATATCATTACTGAGTGCGCTAAACTCACTCTATTATTTTCCAGTGAAGTATTTAACCGCTGACGCAAATAGGTGCTGTTCTTTATTTCCTGGAATATTTTTGAAGAGACCATCTTCGAAACGTTCTGAGTGTCCCATCTTACCAATAATTTGACCGTTCTTGCTTGTGATACCTTCAATAGCATTGACAGAACCATTTGGATTATATTTAGAATCCATGCTAGGTTTGCCTTCGAAGTCAACATATTGGCTAAAGATTTGACCATTATCGCGAAGCTCCGCAAATTCTTCAGTCGTCACGACAAATTTACCTTCACCGTGTGATACTGGGATGGTATGGATGTCACCAACTTTCACTCCAGCAAGCCAAGGTGAGTTAGTATTGGCAATACGTGTTTCAACCATCTTAGCCACGTGTTGGTTGGCATCATTGTAGAAGAGGGTTGGACTAGTACTGCTTGCATCTTCAAAGTTACCGTATGGAAGGAGACCTGATTTGACAAGAGCTTGGAACCCGTTACAGATACCGATGATTAAACCACCACGTTCGATGAAGCTATCAATAGCTGCACGTACTTTTTCATTGAGCAAGATGTTAACGATAAATTTAGCTGCTCCATCTGGTTCATCCGCTGCTGAGAAGCCACCTGCAAGGAAGATAATGTTAGCTTTTTCAATATTGTCAACCATGGTGTCAACAGACTTGACAATCGCTTCTTCATTCAATGTTACAAATGGTACTAAGTTGACTTTGGCACCTTCTTTTTCAAAGGCCTTAGCAGAGTCATACTCAGAGTTAGTACCTGGGAATACTGGGATGTAAACCACTGGTTTCTCAACTACTTCTTTAGCTTTTATAACAGTATCTGATGTCACAGCAGGTACTTCTTCTAACTCAGTTGCTTGTGCAAATTCAGTTGGGTAAACCTCTTCCAATTTACCTTGAAAGGCACTGTCAAGTTTATATCCATCAAGCGTTACACCGTTGACAGCAAGTGTAAAGTCAGCTACTGTTTGTCCAATCTTGCCAACACTTGCAATCTCTTCCGGAGATGTGAAGATGAATCCTCAATTGAGCTGTTAAGGCAGTCTCAAGATTTTCAAGGGTTACAGTCGCCCCGATATGGTTCCCAAACGTTGCAAGTGCAAGAGCTTCAATGACACCACCATATTTGACAGCTGATGCAGCTGTCACTTTGTGATCAGCTTGGATAGCTTCAAACTGAGCAAAGTTAGACTTGATGAGATCAAAATCAATCTCTTGGGCCAAAGCTTGACCTGGGATGTAGTAGATATTTTCACCAGCAGCCTTAAATTCTGGAGAAAGGACCTTACGACTGTCTGCTGTTGTCACCCCAAAAGCAACCAAGGTTGGTGGTACTGTCAATTCTTCAAAGGTGCCTGACATAGAGTCCTTACCACCAATAGATGGCAAACCAAGTTGAATCTGAGCTTCGATTGATCCAAGAAGAGCTGATACTGGTTGACCAAAACGCTCTGCTTTTTTATCCATACGCTCGAAGTATTCTTGATAAGAGAAACGAGCCTTAGACCAATTTGCACCAACAGCAACCAAACGAGCTGTTGCTTCGATGACTGCATATGCAGCACCATGATATGGAGACCATTCTGCGATGTATGGGTTAAATCCTTGGGCTATGACAGAGGCAGTTGTTGTCACGCCATATTGGACTGGCAATTTCTGAACAGAAACTTCAGTTGGAGTAATTTGGTATCGACCACCAAGTGGGTGATTGACTGTTGAACGACCAACCGAGCTATCAAACATAGTTTGTAAACCTTTTTGACTTGCATGGTTAAGGTCAGCCAAAACTTCAAGCGTATCTGCTTCAAGGGTTTCAGCAGAGGTTTTGCGTTCTTCTGGAAGCTTGACATCCTTGTCAACCACCTTAACATCTACTACTGTACGCACACCATTTGTATCAAGGAAACGACGTTCCAAATCAACAATTGTTTTACCATTCCAGTGCATGACGAGATTTGGTTTTTCAGTCACGGTTGCAACGACAACTGCATCAATATTTTCTTTGTTACATTCAGCAACGAAGATATCTACATCTTCTGGACGAACCACCACAGCCATACGTTCTTGAGATTCAGAGATGGCAATTTCGGTACCGTTCAAACCTTGGTATTTCAATGGCACTTTGTCTAGATCAATTTCAAGACCATCTGCCAATTCACCGATAGCCACACAGACACCACCAGCACCAAAGTCATTGGATTTCTTGATAAGACGTGTTACTTCACCATTGCGGAAAAGACGTTGAATCTTACGTTCTTCGATAGCATTACCTTTTTGAACCTCAGCACCAGCTGTTTCAACTGATTCAACCGTTTGAACTTTTGAAGAACCTGTCGCACCACCGATACCGTCGCGTCCAGTCTTACCACCGAGCAAGATAACCACATCTCCAGCTTCAGGTTTTTCACGGACAACATTCTCCTTAGGAGCTGCACCGACAACTGCACCTAGCTCCATACGCTTGGCAACGAAACCTGGGTGGAAGTATTCACGAACATAAGTTGTTGCAAGACCAATTTGGTTACCATATGAAGAATAACCATAAGCCGCTTTTTTAGAAATGACTTGTTGTGGCAATTTTCCAGCACGTGTTTCAGCGATTGGTGTTGTAATATCACCGGCACCTGAAATACGCATAGCTTGGTAAACGTATGAACGACCTGACAATGGGTCACGAATGGCACCACCGATACAAGTAGCCGCTCCACCAAATGGTTCGATTTCCGTTGGGTGGTTATGAGTTTCGTTCTTGAACATAAGAACCATGGTTCTTTGACACCATTGACATCTACTTCAATTTCAACTGAGCAGGCATTGATTTCGTCAGAAACTTCCATGTCATCCAAACGGCCATTGGCACGCTCATAACGACCAAAAATAGTCGCCATATCCATTAAGGTTTGAGGCTTTTCTGCACGTCCCAACTCATCACGCATGGCAATATATTTGTCATAAGTTGCTTGCAATTGTTTTTGGAATTTAGAAGCTGAGAAGTCGATGTTTTTCAACTCAGTCTCGAAAGTTGTGTGGCGGCAGTGGTCAGACCAGTAAGTATCCAAAACCTTAAGTTCAGTCTCAGTTGGCACACGTCCAATTGACTTGAAGTAATCTTGAATGAAGAGCAGGTCATCCACTTCCATGGCCAATCCTTGATCTGCCTTATACTGTGCAAAATCTTCTGCTGTATAAGTTTCAAAGAAATCCAAGTTTGGAATCGTTTTGTCAGACTCAGAGAAATCCTGTTTAGCAATACCAACAGTGATATCTTTGAAACGAGAGTCCACTGGGTTCAATAGATAATTTTTAACAGCTTCCAATTCATTAGCAGCAATGTCCTTGTTAACCAAGTACAATTGAGCAGTATTAACCGTTACATCACTTGAGCTACCAAGCAAAAGCAAAGCTTCTTGTGAAGATGCTGCACGTTGATCAAATTGACCAGGCAAGCTTTCGATAGCAAAGAAAGCATACTTCTCAAGGTCAGTCTTAACTGTAGCTTCATCCAAAACAGTATCGGTCACTTGTTCAGAAAAGATATATTTTTCCGCACGGGCAAACAAATCCTCTGCCAAATTAAAGACATCGTAAACTTGTACAATACGAAGATCATTCAAGGTTTTCAACTGAATATTATGCTGTAATTCTTTTAATAAAGAGCGAGATTTCACACGAAAATCAGCTTTTTTCTCAACGAAAATACGTTTATCCATTTTATTTCCTTTATCTATTTCCACTAAAAGATTGTAGTGACGACCAAGTAAAACTTTACTTCAATCCTTGCAATTTTTCCAATACAACTTCATACACATCTGTCAAGCTACCGAGATCACGACGGAAAACATCCTTATCCATATGGTGCCCTTCCGCATCCCAAAGACGACAGTTATCTGGTGAAAATTCATCTGCCAAGATAATCTTGCCATCCTTATCAAAACCAAACTCCAATTTGAAGTCAATCAAACGAAGACCAATTTGCTCAAACCAATCTTTTAGCAATTCGTTGATACGACGTGTTTCCTCCTTGATATAAGCAATTTGCTCATCATTAGCAATATCCAAAAACTTCACATGCTCATCATTGATAAATGGATCATCCAAATCATCGTTTTTGTAGTAAAATTCAACAATTGGAGTTTTCAAGTCCAGACCTTCTTCCACACCGAAACGTTTTGAGAAAGAACCCGCAGTCACGTTACGAAGCACAACCTCCAAAGGAATGATTGTAACCTTCTTGTTAAGTTGTTCTGTATCAGAGATACGTTCGATAAAATGAGTAGCCACACCCGCAGCGTTCAATTTTTCAAAAATAAGAGACGAAATCTGATTATTAAGCACGCCTTTCCCTTTAATGGTCTCCTTACGAGCACCATTAAGCATGGTTGCCTGGTCCTTATAGACCGACTTAATCACATTTTCGTCTTCTGTACTATAAATATCTTTAGCTTTCCCAGTATAAATCAGTTGGTTTGACATAGAATCGTTCGCCTTTCAAGTTTGTTCATCTTAATTATATCACACAAAAATCCAAAAACAAACATATATCAAACTTTTTTGTTTTGTTAAACAAATAACGTTCGGATTTTTAGTGTTGGTTAGAGTTTTTTAATAAAAAAGTATAGAAAAAGGAGTGAGATAGTGCTAAATCAATGTAACTTTTAGCTTTTTATCTCACTCCAATAAAATGAAAACATGCAACAACATATAGTTGCTTCATTATTATATTCCTCTAGAATCTAACAACTAGAGTCTAGTTTTCTTATTTGTTATTCAATTGCTCAGACAAATAGTCTAACAAATCTGATACCTTATCCATATGATCAATGGTATTATCAGAAATCTCTAGGGAAAACTCATCCTCCAAATTAATAATGAACTCCATAAGCTCTATTGAATCTACACCCAAGTCATTTAATTTGGTAGCTTCGGTTAAAACAATGTCCTCTCTATCCAATTGCTCTTGAATAACGAGCTGCATTTCCTGAAGAATTTCTACTCTACTCATCAGTTAACCTCCTCTTTCGGGTCGAAAGCGTCAACTAGTTTCTCCACCACCTTAGTATCGAGCATCTTACGAACCTGCTTAATGGTATAGTAGACTGCTTTAGCATCACTAGATCCATGACATTTTACTACAGGAGCCTTGAGCCCAAAAAGAACAGCTCCACCGGCACTTGAGTAATCCATCGTCTCTTTCATACCTTTAAGTCTATCCTTCAATAGGAAGGCACCTAACTTAGCTTTGAGACCACCATTCATTATGGCTGACTTAAGAGTCTTCATTGTGCCAAGTCCAGTTCCTTCAATTGCCTTAAGAACCGCATTTCCTGTGAAACCATCAGCCACTACCACATCAGCAGCTCCAGACATGATTTCACGCGCCTCGACATTACCAATGAAGTTAATACTTGCTTCCTTGGATAAAAGCTCAAAAGCCTCCTTACGAAGACTATCCCCCTTTGTTTTCTCAGTCCCATTATTAAGGAGGCCTACACGAGGGGTGGCAATTCCACGTACATTTTTAGCATAGAAAGAGCCTAAAATAGCATATTGATGCAAGTGATTAGCTGTATTTTCAGCATTAGCTCCTAGATCAAGCATATCAAAGGGTTGACCAGTAAAACTTGGCATCGTTGACATAAGACCTGGTCTTTCAACTCCCTTAATACGTCCAACAACAAAAAGACCAGCGGCCAAAAGAGCACCTGTATTCCCTGCAGAGATTACAGCATCCGCTGCTTTCTCCTTAACAGCTTGTGCACCCAAAACCATCGAAGCTTTCTTTTTCTTTCGAATTGCTTTGACGGGCTCGTCATCCGAATTTATCTTTTCATCAGTATGTACAATGCTCACACGTTCATTCGCTGTCAAATAGTTTTTGATTTTAGCTTCGTCACCATAAAGCTGGATTTCAATATCTTTGAACTCTGCTAAAGCTTGGTTAACTCCCTCTACGATCGCTTGTGGCGCATTATCGCCACCCATAGCATCCACTGCAATTACATGCATAGCATTCTCCCTCTCATCCTCTGCTCTTAAACAATAGACTCAAATTCTATTAATAAATCACTCTGTATCAAAGATAGACATCCCTCGGTCACTATATCCCCAGCAGAGTCTTTCAGCTTATTGTCCTCTTATTATAGCACGAACTGACCTGCATTTTAACCCCTGAGACTGAAAACCTCTACATTCCTGTTTCACGTGAAACAAAAGAAGACAATGCTTAATCAGCATTATCTTCTTTACTCATAATATGACCCCAAGAATTTAGATTATCAATAAACTTCTTGCTTTTAAGATGAATCCCAACATAATTATCATAAAGCTCATCAATAAATTGTCTCAACTTTCGTTTCATTTCATCCTTAACAGATATGCTTCTCAATTCTTCAAATGAAAGACCCTGGAAACGATCCAAAAGATAAGGCACATTAGGTCCAAATGACTACGCCTTTCATCTTCTTCGTAATGATTGGGACAAAGTAAACCTGAGAACTTATACGAGAAATCAAAAGGAAGACCAACACGATGACAAAAGACACATTCATGAAAATTCAATCGTACGCCAAAACGGTCCAAAACTTGAATCTCAAAGATATTAGTCAATATTTCATAATCTAAGCCCTCTTCCATTAACACAAGGGTTTTCTCTAAAAATGCAAATAATTCTGCATCTACACACCGTCAGCAATAGCAGCATCAGTCAAGGCAGCTAAATAGGTCGCGTAAGACAGTTTAAAAATATCACTTGTAATTTCCTTAAAAGACTCTGCCTGACTATAATCCTCTATGAAAGATAAACCTTCATCATTTACAGTCATCATAAATTCAGCGATGTTTAAAGGTTGAATCACAGCACTCAATTTACCTGACCCACCACCTCTAACAAAAAACATCCGTTTACCAGCTTGTTTAGTAAAAATCTTAACCAGCTTATCATTCTCACGATAATTACGATTGAAGAGGATAACCCCCCTACTCTCAAGCTTCTGCATGTTCTTCCATAAACTCTTTCAAACGAGTCATAGCTGTTTCAATAGTGTCCATGCTAGCTGCATACGACAATCGAACATAACCTTCGCCATATTTCCCAAAAGCAACGCCAGGAATAATAGCAATAGCTTTTTCACGAGCAAAGTCTTGACAGAACTTAAAGGAGTCTTGATTATATCCTTCTGGAATCTTAGCAAAGATATAGAAGGCACCATCAGGTTTAATAATTTTGAAACCAAGTTCAGTCATTTTTTCAAGAATATAATCCCGACGTTTCAAATACTCAACTTTCATTGGTTGTGCATCATCCTTACCAGCAGATAATGCTTCGATAGCTGCAAATTGTGCCATAGTAGCTGCAGCCGTCACCAAATACTGGTGACTCTTAATCAACTGAGCCGTCAAACTTGCTGGTGCAAAAATCAAACCAATACGCCATCCTGTCATCGCATGAGATTTCGACAAGCCGTTGATTAAAATAGTTTGCTCAGGCAAATATTCAGCAATAGAAACATGTTGATCTACATAAGTTAGTTCTGAATATACTTCATCACTAACAACAAAAATATCATATTTTTTCAGAACTTCAGCAATATCCTCAATCTGTTGGCGTGAATAAGTCACACCTGTTGGGTTGGTTGGGTAGTTAAGTAAAACAGCCTTAAGCTTATCACCTTGCTCTAAAATTGCCTTTTCTAACATCTCCGGTGTCAAAACAAAATCATTAGCTGTTGTATCAATTTCAACAATTTTAGCCCCAACTAGATTTGCAATCGGCTCATATCCTGGATAGGCTGGTGCAGGCAAAAGAATCGTATCACCTGGCTCCAAAATAGCTGTTAAAGACGCAGAAAGAGCTTCTGTGGCCCCAATAGTTACCAAAATTTCATTATCGGGATTATAAGTTAGATTGTATTTTTCCTTAACAAAATTCGCAGCAGCTTGGCGCAAATCAGGAAGTCCAGCCATACCTGTATAGTGTGACTGGTTCGCATCAATCGCAGTTTTAGCTGCTTCTTTCACATGATCTGGAGTCGTAAAATCAGGTTCTCCAAGCGTCAACTTTTTAATACCTGGAACATCTGAAATTGATTGGTCAAACTGACGAATCATTGAGACTTCAATCTTATCTAAATTTTTATTAAAACGTTGTGTTAAATCCATCACAGTCACCTCTTTGCAATTATTCCTAACATTATATCAAAAACTCAAACGCATTTAAACACCAAAAAACTGTCCTAGGCTAGCTTTAATGGCTCTATAATTTCTGTAGGGGGTAAAAACCACTGTAGAGATTATGGAGCTTTTTAAATGCAGACAAAAAGTTCCATAAGAACTATAATGAAAAGCGACTAAACCATCATTAGCAAGAACTCATGAGATCTATTAAGAATACCACAGAGTTAAATCCCTTAACATCATTACTTCTCTTGTTTTCGAAAAAGATACCTACATCGAGGTTCAAGCAAAACTGGAACTCCAACACTACGACGCCTGAAGAAACATCGCTTACAGTGTAAAGATTGTAGAAAAGTCACGGTTGCTGAGACATTAATCGTTGAGAAAAACCACCAAATCTCCAATCTTATCCGACAAAAGGTAAGGTTTATCACGATGGACATGTCAGGAGCTTATATTCCACTAGTTCGAAGACTTTCCTAAATGCCCAAATCATTATTGATCGTTTCCACATCATCCAGCAGCTTGATCAAGCCTTTTTAAAGACAAGAATTGCCATTATGAACCAGTTCAATAAGAAGCCACTACCTTATCGATCTTTAAAAATCACTGGAGACTCGCCGTAAGTTATCTTGTAAATCATTTCACTCGAAGACCTTTTGTCAAACCTTAAACCCACATGAAGTCGTTGAGAAGACACTGAATTTCTCAGAAGAGATCGCTAATTATTACAACCTCTATCAACCTTTGCTTTTTCACTTTCAGGATAAGAGGGTGAATGAGTTTTTTCACCCCATAGAGGAGAAAATAAGCAAGGTCAATTATTACTTCAAAACAGTCTTTAGGACCTTTCTTAGACACAAACGATACATCAAAAATGCACCAAAAACACAGTCCTCACATGCAAAATTGGAGGGGACCAATAAGCTTATCAAAGATATTAAACGTCTGGGCTTCGGTTTTAGAAATTTTATTAACTTTAGGAAGCATGTTTTCATCACTCTTAACATACAAAAAGAGAAGACCTATCTGATCCTCTCTAGATGTTAGCTTTTCGTCACCCACTACAGTTGACAAAAAGCCGCTTTAATCTATTTATGACCCATTTCGAACAATGGTGACAATGGGCGTTTTTCATGACTACGAATGATTGCTTCAGAAATCAAATCAGCAATAGATATTTGTTCAATTTTATCAATCAAACGCTCTTCTGGAAGATAAATCGTGTCAAGCACAACAAGCTTTTCAATAGCAGATTTTTGAATATTATCAAGAGCTGGACCTGACAATACAGGGTGAGTACATGATGCAAAGACATTTGTAGCACCAGCTTCAGCAAGTGCATCCGCTGCATGGCAGATGGTACCCGCAGTATCAATCATATCATCAATCAAGATACATGTTTTCCCTTCAACATTACCAATGATATTCATAACCTCAGAAGTGTTCATTTTATCAACACTACGACGTTTATCAATGATAGCGATTGGTGTTTTCAAACATTGAGCAAGTTTACGCGCTCGAGTAACACCACCATGATCTGGAGAAACAACAACCACATCATTACCCGTAAGACCAGCACGATCAAAATAATCTGCGATAAGAGGCGCTCCCATCAAATGATCCACTGGGATATCAAAGAATCCTTGAATTTGAGGAGCATGAAGGTCAACTGTCAAAAGACGGTCAACACCTGCTACCTCGAGCATATTAGCAACCAACTTAGATGTGATTGGTTCACGTGAACGTGCCTTTCGATCTTGACGTGCATATCCATAATAAGGCATAACAACATTGATTGTCTCAGCGCTAGCACGTTTTAGCGCATCAACCATAATCAAGATTTCCATCAAATTATCATTTACAGGAGAGCTTGTAGATTGAAGAATAAAAACGTGATGACCACGAATAGACTCTTCAATATTAACTTGAATCTCACCATCTGAAAATTCACGAACACTTGATCTTCCAAGTTCAATACCAATTTTATCAGCAACTTTTGCTGCTAATTCTTGGTTAGACGACAAAGCAAATAACTTTAAATTCGTATAAGACATGATTTCCTCCAAAATATCTACTAGACCATTCTACCCTTTTTTAAGTTGATTTTCAACGCCAAATAAATGGTGTCACATGAACTTAACAAGGATAAAAATACTTCCCCTTAGTCTAGAATTTTTTTCAAACACCATTATTTTCTCAGGCTAAATATATTATTTATATAAAATAAAAACGATTCGGGAATAGCCGAATCGCTTTTGTTGTACTCATTATGGGTAAATATAAAATACAGAACCACCATGCGCTGATGATGTTGGATCAAATGTACCACGGTAGTTACTGATTGACATGTTACCAGCATAGTTCGATTCCATAACTTGAATTGAATTTGCACCTGATGCTGATGTAACATAAGCTACATGACCATAACCACCACCATCATTTGGCCATACCGCAATCGCACCGGCTACTGGAGTTGTACCTACTGAATGACCAGCTGCTTGCGCACTAGCAATCCAGTTTTTAGCATTACCCCAATTATTACCAGCCATGGAGCCAATGATTTCACACCCCAAGTACATTGTCCAACTGGATATGTATTAGGAGTTGATGCTGCTGACACTTTATGTGTTTCAGCAGCTGGTGCAGGAGCTTCTGAAGCAGCTGGTGCAGCTTCTGATGTTACGACAGGTACTGCGCTAACAGGAGCTTCTGAAACAGCTGGTGCTGCTTCTGATGTTGCGACAGGTGCTACGCTAGCAGGAGCTTCTGAAACAGCTGGTGCAGCTGATTCTGGTTGTACTTCTGATGTTTCTGATGAAGCCGGCTCCTGTGCAGCCTCAGAAGCTGTCGATGTTTCAGAAACTGGTGTCTCTGAAGGCTGAGCTACAGCTTCAGAAGTAGCTGCTACTTCTGAAGAAGCTACTGATGTTGCTGCTTCTGAAGAAGCTACAACTTGTGCAGTTGCCTCTGATTCAGCAATTGCTTGAGACTGTGCCACTGATGCAGCCGTCGAGGCAGCTACAGATTCAGCAGTTGATTTAGCAGAGACAAGTGATGTCTTCTCATTTTGAGCTGTTGCCAATTCAGCAGCCAAAGTAACTTGTGCTGCTTCAAGTTCTGCTTGTTGAGTTGTCAAACCAGCTTCTGTTGTTTCAAGTTCTGACTTATTAGCTGCAATAGTATTAATTGCAGCTTGATTTTCTTCTTGTTTAGCAGCAAGCTCTTTTTGATCTGACTCTTGTTTAGTCAATAAATCATTATTAGCTGTAACAACTTTTGAAATAGCTGTGATACGAGTAATAGCTTCAGAGATTGACTTAGAGTTCAAGATAGAGTTAATGTAGCTAGTAGCAGTGTTATTTTGTTGAGCACTACGAGCTTGTTTCGCCAAAGAATCTTGACGAGCTACAATCTTACTTGATAATTCTTGAATTTCAGATTCCAAATCTGCAGATACTTTTTCAAGTTCGGCATTTTTAGCTTCCAATTCAGTTTTTTGTGTTCTGAGAGTTGATACTTGAGATTGGATTGTAGCAACTTGTGCTTGCGCAGCCTCTTGTTGAGAAGCAAGGTTACTAATTGCGTTATTTGTAGCAGCGATTTGCGAATCATAATCCTCTGCATGTACTGATGCAGCTGCTGATAAAGTCACACCACTTACCAACACTGCTTGAAAGAATGCGTTTTTTTCATAATATAAAATACTACTCCTTTTCGATAAGACTCCTTAATTGTATCAAAAAATGGCGCAAACTTTGTTACGCCAATATTACAGTTTTATTTAAATCTATCAACTGAAAGATACAAAAATAATTTTTCGACAAAAGGTTTGATCAAAATAAAAATCAAAAGATTAAACACTAGACTAGGACTGAGTTGATAGATAATAAAATCACTAATATACTCATTTGTGAAGCCATAATATAAGGCAAAACCAAAATTTAAAGTATCAAAGAGAAATAAGAATAAAAAAGCCAGTAAACAATCAACATAAGCATTTCTCTTGACAAAACGCAATAGTTGAGAAAACAAATAGGATAAAAGTGGGAGAGTTATAATTACTATACCGAGTGTTTTGAAATAATATGTATCATATAGAAATCCTAAACAAACAAGGTATAGAAGTGAAAAATTATAAGGACGGCTGAGAGTTAAGATGAATAGGTAGATAATAAAGAGGTGGGACGATAGAAACAATTCTGGAGAAAAATAATAGTTAAGTAGCATCGAAATATGACCATCCCATAGAAAAGGAATAATACTCAACCAGTATGGAGTAACAGAAAACTTGAAAAACTTCATATTATTTACCCTCTCCAACAAGAGTGACATAAGAAATTTTATCAAAATCAGCATAAGGTTTAACTAAAATCGTACGATTCCCTTCATAATCAATCACAGATTCAACCTTACCAATTGGAACATCTTTTACTGAAACTTCATCTAGGCCACTTGTTACCACTTCAGAACCAACCTTAACATCAGAAGATGAATTTAGCTGAGTCATTTCTAAAAGCTTCTTTTTATTATCATAACTTGATATAATTCCAAAAATCTGACTTCCATCCTCACCTTTTACACTAGAAGCAATATAAGAATCATTTGAGCTATTGGAGAGTAAGGAGATAGTTGTACTATGATCATAAATTTTAGTTATAAAACCAATTACTCCACCATTAGAAGTCGCCAACATAGACTTACTAACACTCTTAGACTTTCCAATATTAATCGTTAACTCCTTCAACCAGGTAACAGATGGACGCATTGAAACCTCAGCAGTAATTACATTATTACGACTAAGTTTATCCGAAAGATTTAAAGAAGCTCTCAAAGAGTCATTTTCTTCTTGTAAATTAGAGATGACAGCAGATTGATTTTCTAAAGTAGATAATGATTTCTTTAAATCACGATTCTCAGAATAGGTTGACAAAAAATCAGAAATAACATCATGAGATTTTGCTAATGCAGTAAATGGAACTGAAATAACAGAATCTACTTTAGACACAACTACCGAGACATTAGAAGAAACATCCCTGGACAATTTATAGTTTCTAAAAACAAAAGAAATAAGCATTACAAAAAATAGAATAAGAACAAACGCGTATAGAAGAAATCGATAAAAACTATTTTTCATTTTGCCACCTCTATAAAAAAGAAAACGAATTATCTAAATGATAATTCGTCATAATACGGAGAATGGGGGATTCGAACCCCCGCGTCAGTTACCCGACCTAACGATTTAGCAAACCGTCCTCTTCAGCCTCTTGAGTAATTCTCCAATATGGGCACGAGTGGAATCGAACCACCGACCTCACGCTTATCAGGCGTGCGCTCTAACCATCTGAGCTACGCGCCCAAGCTAAATGCTTGGATATTTGTTTCCAAATAAAGCGGGTGACGAGAATCGAACTCGCGACAACAGCTTGGAAGGCTGTAGTTTTACCACTAAACTACACCCGCTAAATGGGAGTTAACGGGATCGAACCGCTGACCCTCTGCTTGTAAGGCAGATGCTCTCCCAGCTGAGCTAAACTCCCTATTTGCTAAGCGACTACCGTATCTAACAGGGGGCAACCCCCAACTACATCAGGCGTACTAGGCTTAACTTCTGTGTTCGGCATGGGAACAGGTGTATCTCCTAGGCTATCGTCACTTAACTCTGAGTATTCTCAACTCAAAATTGAATATCTATACTGTATCAAGAAACCAAATCGTTGTCAATATATCTCAGTTACTTTCGTTGGATAAGTCCTCGAGCTATTAGTATTAGTCCGCTACATGTGTCACCACACTTCCACTTCTAACCTATCAACCTGATCATCTCTCAGGGCTCTTACTGATATAAAATCATGGGAAATCTCATCTTGAGGTGGGCTTCACACTTAGATGCTTTCAGCGTTTATCCCTTCCCTACATAGCTACCCAGCGATGCTCTTGGCAGAACAACTGGTACACCAGCGGTAAGTCCACTCTGGTCCTCTCGTACTAGGAGCAGATCCTCTCAAATTTCCTACGCCCGCGACGGATAGGGACCGAACTGTCTCACGACGTTCTGAACCCAGCTCGCGT
>ENA-OQBT01000627-OQBT01000627.1-human-gut-metagenome-genome-assembly--contig:-NODE-627-length-19897-cov-2.350986_pt1 | contig 19897 bp, 24 predicted proteins | sample MGYA00242749_ERZ504557 | MGnify/ENA primary metagenome ERZ504557 (study PRJEB26092, sample SAMD00036243) | human gut metagenome | host: Homo sapiens | study: EMG produced TPA metagenomics assembly of... | reverse complement strand
CAACCGACTGGTGTAATTCCTTACCTCGTAAGATCCTAAATTACCGTACGCCGCAAGAAGCCTTTGTTGAAGAAGTTAAGAAGTTAGTGGATTTACAAAGTGTTCAATTTGATATTGCAATTTAGCATTGTAATTAATATTTGCAAGAGCTCCTGTAAAGGAGCTCTTTTTTCATACTCTATGGGGAGATTTATTTTAGGTATAACATGTGGGCATAGTTTACGTATAAGAAACAGTTTCGGCTTATGTGTTTCTTTGCTGTTCCTTTATCCTCTCATATGGTGTATAGTTAATCATATATTATACTGTAATAGGACGGGAGCGACTATGAGAAAACATTGTGCAATAGTACTGGGTGGAATTTTTTCACCTTTAGATGGTATCGATACAGCTGATTTTGTGATAGCTTGTGATAAAGGGTATGCCTATATCCGTGAATACGATTTGGAACCGGACTTGGTGGTAGGTGATTTTGATTCTTATCACGGGAGAATCACGCCGGGTATTGAAATACTTGATTTACCGACTATGAAAGATGATACGGACACATTGGCAGCGATTCGTTATGCCTTAGAACATGATTATAAAGACTTAACTCTATATTGTGCCTTTGGCGGTCGTTTTGACCATTTAATGGGGAATGTACAGGCAGCCATGTATGCTGTGTCACAAGGGGCCGTCGTGCGCATGGTGAGCCACGATACGGATAGTTATCTGTTTAGCCATGGCGACATTACCTTAGAACCGCGGATGGACTACTCCTTGTCGGTACTCGCTTTATCTGACGAATGTCATAATGTGACGATTACGGGAGCTAAGTATGCGTTGAAAAATGCGACTTTGTACAATACAAAGCCGGTAGGTGTAAGTAATGTGTGGCATGATACAGTACACGTGAAGGTGGGCGACGGCATTTTGATGGTGTCCATGTCGCATATGTAGGACAGTAAATATAGTATCATCAACCTGATAGGCTCATACCCGCTACATAAAATTAAGAAAGTAATCAGAAAATATAATCCGGCAACGGATGTGGACCCAAGTTTGGAAGCGAGTCTTGAACCGAGTGAATGGAATCGCTGATGACGGCTTGTGTCATAGGAGGTTTTTAAAGTATGTTAACATCATTAGGATTTGTCATATTAGGTGGCGCCGCTTTAGCTGCGGTGTGTCGCAAAATACAACTGCCGACCATTATCGGGCTTATGTTGGCCGGTATGCTTTTGGGACCGCAGGGGGGCAATTGGCTCGATTCGACCATGCTTACCATTTCACCTGATTTGCGGCAGTTAGCTCTTATAGTTATCCTTGTAAAGGCAGGCCTTGCTATTAATTTGCGAGATATTTGGAGTCTTGGACGGCCACTTCTGATGATGTCGACAGTACCAATGTTAATAGAGTTGACAATACTTACGTATTTAGGCCTTTATGTATTTGGCCTCCATGGCCTGGAAGCTTTACTTTTGGCGACTGCCGTTTGTGCCGTGTCGCCGGCCGTTGTGGTTTTTCGCATGATTCATCTCATTGAATTACGTTATGGGACGAAAAAGAAGATTCCGCAACTCATCATGGTAGCTTCGTCATTAGAAGATATTGTAGTCGTGGTTATTTTTTCATTAGTACTAGCGCTCGTGGAGGCCTATGTGGCTACACCGGAAGGCATGAGTGCCTTGGCCATTGCCGCTCAGGTTCCGGTAGCATTGTTTAGTGGCATTGTGCTGGGCTTTATAGGTGCTTTATACTGTCGTATATTGCCAAACGAATGAATAAAGGCGATCAATTATTGCCCGGTACAGTGACATTATTGCTGACGATTTTGATTGCCGCATCGTTTGTGATGGTGGCGATCGGTAATTGGTTCAAGCCGTATGCGGCCGTTTCAGGTCTTTTGGCGGTTATGATTATGTCCAGTGTGGTCAAAGGACAGGTGTCTTATGATTTGGGGCAGGCTCTTAATCGACAAATTAATCAACTATGGATTCCTATTGAAATCATCCTATTCGTGCTTGTAGGAGCGGCTATCGATACGACCTATATGCTCAGCATGAGCGGCATTTTGATTGGCGTTATCGCCTTAGGTTCTATGGGGCGTGCTTTGGGTGTAGGCGTGTCTTTGTTAAAAACGAAGCTCAATATGAAGGAGCGCATTTACTGTGCCATTTCCTTTGCCCCTAAAGCCACTGTGCAGGCAGCCATCGGCGGTATTCCGCTGGCTTTGGGGCTTGATAGCGGTCCTTTAGTGTTGGCCGCATCGGCATGGCGATTTTAATCACATCGCCAATCGGCGCATTTGCCATGGATTATTTTTATAAACGATTATTGGAACCGGAAACAGATCCTATTATAGAAGGACAGGGGGAGGCAAAGTAAGGCATGTTAATAAAAAAGCGCCTGGTAATTTCCAATATTTTGATGATTGCCATTCCATCGATAGTGGCGTTACTTATTGTATTTGTCAGCTTGGCAGCCATTTGGATTCCAAGCGTGCAACGGAATAACATCGGGTCCGTGATTTGGTAGATTTTGAGCGGACCGGAACCTTTATGCTGACACAGGTGAAGGTAAGCTGCAGGAAACGGCAGCGGCCGGTCGCGATCCGAAGATTTCGGATGTATCGGCGGCACTGCGTCAAGTAACCGGCTATACAGTGCGTGTGGCAAGCCCGACCGGTGAATTATGGACTTGGGGCGATGCACCGGACGCGGAAGCCCTTAAGCTGGAAGATGCAGCAGATCAATTAAATGGTGACGGTATCATTTCAAACGGTAGTCATGCCGTAGCAACACGAAATGTGGTGACTAAGGCAGGTGATTATCGAGTCTATATTTATGGTTCAGAAATCAAGATACGAACCTGGCCGGCTAAAAACACGGTTAAATGGTCGCTCATATTTATCTTCATTATGTTTATCATAGGCATTATTGTAGCGAATAAATTCTTAACACGTTTTGTGTTTCAGCGTATTCGCAGTGCTTTAGATTTATTGGCATCGGGGGTTCGTCAAATTCGCGATGGCAATTTAAAAATTAAGCTTACCTATGACGGTAAAGACGAATTTGCACCAATTTGTGAAGATTTTAACGATATGGCCCGTCGTTTGGAAGAGTCGGTAACGTTGATTCAAAAGCAGGAACAAAATCGTAAAGAGTTATTAGCCGGAATTTCTCATGATTTACGGTCCCCGTTAACGTCGATTAAGGCTATGCGGAAGGTTTGGAGGACGGCATTGCGACGACGCCGGAATTACAGGCAAAATATGTGCGTATGATTCAGACAAAGGCGGATGAAATGGAGCACATGATCAGTAATCTCTTTACGTTTTCAAAAATGGATTTGGAAGAATATCCTAGCTATCCTGAAAAAATGGACCTGGGTGCGCATTTGGAACTGTTTATTCGTAATGAAGGGGAAGCGTATAAGAATAAGGGCTTAATTCTGCATCGTGAAATGATTGAGCACGATTCTTTGATTTGGGCTGACCCGTTTCAAATTCGCAATATCATAGCCAATATTGCCGATAACAGTGTAAAATATAAAGTGAATGAAACCGGTAACTTATATATTTCCTGTCAGACTCAGGAAGTCTATGGTTGCGCTGATTTTAGTGGATGACGGCCCCGGAGTGAATGAAAGCAGTTTGGAACGGCTCTTTGATGTGTTTTATCGCAGTGATGCGGCGCGCAGTAATCCTCATAAGGGGAGCGGGCTCGGTCTTGCGATTGTTAAAAAGATGGTGCAGCAAATGGGTGGTACCATTGAAGCTGAAAACGCTGATGACGGTGGTTTGCGTATAATCATGAAGTTCCCGAAATACGGAGGTTAATGCAGTGGCGAAACGAATTTTAATAATTGAAGACGATCAAGCAATTGCTGAAATTGAGCGAGACTATTTAGAGCTGAGTCAATTTGAAGTAACCATCGCCAATGACGGCGGCAAAGGCTGGAACTCGCCTTAAATGAACCTTTTGATTTAATATTGCTTGATGTCATGTTGCCGACCGTTGACGGTTTTAGTATTTTAAAGAAATTAAGAGAAACACTGGATATTCCGATTCTTATGGTAACGGCTAAGCAGGAAGATATAGATAAGATTCACGGGCTAGGCCTGGGTGCCGATGATTACATTGAAAAACCGTTTTCCCCAAGTATTTTGGTAGCGCGTGTTAAGGCAAATATTGCGCAATATGAGCGTTTGCGTAAAGACTCGACGAGCAACAAAGGGGAAGCGGACATTCAGGTGGGCCATTTACTCATTCAGCCGGGCTCACATCGCGTCTTTGTGCATAATAAAGAAGTAAATTTGAAAAATAAAGAATATGAATTGCTTTTATTCTTAGTCCGCAACGGTGATTTGGTATTTGATAAAGAAACCTTGTACGAGCGCATTTGGGGCCTCGAAGCCATTGGCGATGTGGCAACCGTAGCTGTTCATATCAATCGTTTACGTGAAAAAATCGAAGATGATCCGAGTAATCCGCGCTACATTGAAACCGTGTGGGGCGCCGGGTATCGGTTTAAAATGTAGTACGAGTGTGGCGTTAAAATGCAGTACGGGTATTGGTTTAAAATGTAGCATTCGATAAAGTATTGCCGGAGACAATAGCATGTCAAAGAGCAATACAAAGTAAATAGAATATAAGGTAAGCATTATAGCTGTCAGATGGGAAAAATCCCGTCCGGCAGCTATTTTTTTATTGAAAAAACTTGGTTTATTAATTTGAAATAAAAGTTTAAATTTTGTTTGTATTTGGTGTAAATCTTGTTTAAAACCCTTTTGTATACTGAGAGTGTAAATTGGAATAAAGGAGTTTTTAACATTGATGGAACAAGTTTTTAGTCTCATACAACAGTATGATTTTTCGATTTTAAATTATATATGGTTATATGGGCATGCACATTGGCTTGATATTTTCATGGAAGAAGCACTGATTTGGGTAATGGCGGGGCAATCTGGATTGCTCTTGGCATATTCTTTATGTTTCAAAAAAAATACCGAAAAGTAGGTTACATGATGATGACGGCCATGCTCATAGGCTTTGTTCTCTTGAACTTGGGCGTTAAGCGATGGTGGCACGGCTTAGACGTTTGAACTGCAACCGGCGGTGCAACTGTTAATCCATGAACCCTGGGATTATTCATTCCCGTCAGGTCATGCTTGGTCAGCTTTAGCCGCAGTTATAATTTTATTTATGAATAAGATTCCGGGCCGTTATGTGGCCTTAGGCGTAGCCTTACTTATCAGTTTTTCAAGAATCTATTTATATGTGCACTATCCATCAGATGTCATTGCGGGAGGTATATTTGGAGTGGTTATCGGTATGGCCAGTGTATACGGTTGGCGTTTTCTTGACAAAAAATACGCACAGCGCCGTCCCATAATAGTTAAAAATTCAGTTTCAGATTATGAATTATCTTATAAGCAGATTGAGGAGAGTGCCCATCATGAGTGAGTCAAAAAAATATCTCGGCTGGATTCTACTGTTAGGTGTGTATCTGTTTTTTCTGGGCAATTGGGGCATTGCCATCACGGATCCGGTAGAATCAAACTACGCTTTAACGGCGAAGGAAATGCTGCAGGCCGGCAATTATTTGTCGCCTCAGATTTACGGTAATTATTGGTATGACAAACCGATTTTCTTTTATTGGGAAGTCATCGCCGCCTTTAAACTCTTTGGTATTAACGAATGGGCAGCTCGTTTTTTTCCGGCTCTATTCGGCATTAGCGGTCTACTCATGACCTATTGGTTCACACAAAAACTCTTTAACCGCCTGACAGCGCTTGTAGCTACGGTTATTTTGGCACATCGTTAGAATATTGGCTCATTTCTAAAACTGTAATTACCGATATGACCTTATTTGTGTTCTTCAACGCGGCGCTTATTTTCTTCTATTTGGGCTATTATTTTAAAAAGCGTAATTACTATTACGGAGCGTATTTCTTTGCAGGAATGGCTGTTTTGACAAAAGGTCCTATAGGCTTGTTGTTACCAGGTCTCATCGTAGTATTATTCCTCGTTTCACAGCGCGATTACAAAGAGCTGCTTCATATGAAATGGCTTGGCGGGATTGCTATATTTGTTCTAACTGCCGGCCCTTGGTACTACTACATGTACAGCGTGCACGGCATGGATTTTATCGACACCTTCTTGGGTGTTCATAATGTATTGCGTGCTACCGTTTCGGAACATCCGCGGGATAATGTGTGGTATTACTATTTGGGCATGTTTATTATCGGATTCTTCCCGTGGGTATTTACCTTACCGTATTTATTTAAACGTCGTTTTCAGGCGCAGCGTGAGCGTTTGCAAATAGCAGCCACTTCAAGTACCGGCATAAGCTTGGGGCAAGGCACCGATTCACTTGATGGCCATGATGATAATCATCTTGGCTCATTGGTTATGAATATTGGATCCGTAAGTGCGTCCGGCGCTATTATTCACGCACAACCGGCTATGAAAGATGCTATTAAAGGTAATAGAGATGGCACCCCAACTTGGCGAGTAATCCTGCGTGCTATGATGCAGTTTGACCAAACTACGGTATTCTTACTGATTTGGGCTTTTACAATTGCTGTGTTCTATCAATTGATGGCTACTAAATACACGACCTATACATTCCCGTATTTATTGCCGATTGCTATTTTGGCGGCTCGTGTCATGGTAAATCATTTGAAACTGGTGAAATACACCGTGATTGCCAATCTCATATTGTATTCCGTGCTTACCTTTGCCGTAGCGACGCCGTATTGCAACGCTTATTCTTCTAAAGCTGTAGGCAACGTGGTGGCACAAACGGTTAAACGGGGGGATATGGTTGTAAGTTATGGGCGTTATCAGACGTCCGCCGGATTCTACAGTAATCAGTTGATTTATCGTGTTGAAAAAGCAGCTGCTATTCCGGGCCTTGAACCATCGGCTATGAATTGGAATACGAAAAACGTAATGCCGTTCATTGCGGAAGAAACCGTGGCAACACGTGATCATGTTGTTGCCATCGTAGATAATCGCCGTTTAAAAGAATTTAAAGCCGATATGCCGGGACAATGGCAAGAAGTAAAAGCTTTGGATAAATTTACGGTGTTTAGAAAATAAGTTGCCTAAGTGGGCAAAAATAGAATTGCCTAGGTGGGCAATAAGAAATCCAGTTAAGTAACAATATAAGAACTCGGTTAAGTAACCATCTGATTTTAAGTCAAGTAACTTAATCAATAAAGCAAAAAAGCAACTAAAGGTAAAATGCCTTTGGTTGCTTTTTTATTAATAATGATTTTTATACGAAATATTCAAGTTGATTAGGAATTTCTCCGGTTTTTTGATAATATTCAAAGATTCTACGCAGTATTTTAAGAATTGTTATGTCGATTTGTATATCTAAAAGAGGAATATGATTGGCGTGCCAACAATGACTACAATTTTTAAAAGTTATATTGCCTAGAGAAAATTCTTTATTCCAATCTACCGCTTTAATAATTTGTTTTGTTTCTAATCGTTTACGACCGGAAGGTCGGCGGCGAATTCGCTGATGTATTTCAGCTTTAATAAAAGCAGATTTATTGATTGTGATAAGACCGTCGCTTATTTTCTCTTTATTTATATATTTTGGTATATTGAGGTTAAAACTGCCATATTCGTAAGAAACAGATACGTCGTCTTCTGATATTTTTTTTAGCAAAACCGCCGTAGCCCATACTCATAATATAAACTCCTGTGTAATATTTTTATGATACGTTAGTAGTTATCTATATTGTAATCTAAAAACAGAAAATAAGCATTTAAATGGCAACATGAAATTGAATATTTTCAAAATTATTTACATTATATCGAAACCTCTGATTTAAAGGGGGTGAATTCGACCCCTTTAAAATTTGGAGTACAATACTAACAGTCTTCTCTTATATAGCTAACCTGTTTATAACATTACAGATTATCTTTTTGTTAACGAATGACCGTCATAAATATATTGCCTAATAAGGCGTTTGCCTTCGACGGTATGGATTTTAAAATAGAAATAATGGTTGCGGTTATCTTTGGCATTTTCCTTGTTGAGCTTGAAGTAATTTTGCTGTGAATGGGCCATACTTTGTAGAATATCATCGGTTAAAAAGGTTAGCGGTGTATCCAAGGCAGAATATTCATAAAAATCTTCTTCAAATTTCAGATAGTTCGGTGAAAAGTATGAAAATTGTAATTGGTTACGTTGAAATTCTCTAGATTCCATCGTTTGCCATCTCCTCGGTTGTAATGCGATTAATAGTATCTATAGGTAAGGTTGTAAAGGTATCATCTTGGTGTTTAATCGTGACTTCAGTCAAACTGAGATCATAAACTTTGCCTGTGATACGGCTTGTGGTGAGCGGTTGACCTTTACGTTGCACGCGTACCTCAAATGTGGCCGTGTATTGACCGGCATAGAGTCGACCCAGCCAGGTTAAACGTTCTTCAAGACTCATGGATTCATCGATTTCAAGATTCATATGAGATTGCAGTAAGGCCGTTTGGTGGTCGGATAAAAAGAAGCCCATCCATTTTGCCATTTTGCGGTCTTTGTAGGCACGGGCGGATTTGAATGGCAAATAGGAGCGGTCAATCATACTAAACCATCCAAACCGCCGGCACCACCGGCTGCATGACCGCCAATGAGTTTACTGCGGGCAATGGCACGGGATGAATCCAAGAGAACCGATGCCTTTTGAATGGCCAAGAAACCGTGCAGACGGCGAATATCATCAATGGTATGTTGGAGGCTGTGACTTTTGCGCACCGTATCCGGATTGTCGAAGAGGGAAATGGATTGTAAGGCTTCCGGAATGAACTGGCTATATTGAACGCCGATTTGACGAACTGCTTCTCCTTTATAATGTTTTCGGAATAATTTAATGACGTGGCGCGTCAATTCATCGGTCAGCTGCGTCGGCTCAATCTTCATCTGTGCTTGGAAAGAACCGCGAGACCGTTGTTCAAAATAGCTTTCTTTGGCAAAACCGATATAAACGGACACACAACGTGTTTGCTGATGGCTGCGGCGTAGCCGGATAGCCACCTGTTCCGCCATCTCGCTGAGCAAGAGCTCGATTTCATCTTGTTTTGTGTAGTTACGAGGCAAGATTTGTGAGTTGCCTAACCCCTTGGATTGTGGCGTATACGGTTCACGTACGTTACTTTCATCAACGCCGTTGGCGTGAAACCAGAGCTGTACGCCGATGACGCCCAAGTCTTTTTGAAGAATATCCGGATTGCAGTTAGCCAGCTTTTTGATGGAGTGAATGCCAAGATTATTTAAACGGCGAGCCATGCGACTGCCGATGCCCCAAAAGTTAGTTAGTTTGGGAATTTGCCATACTTTAGTGGATACATCTTCGTACGACCAGTTGGCACGCATAGTAGACGTCGTTTTAGCTTCATTATCGAGAGCCAGTTTGGCAAGTAACGGGTTCGCATTCGACATACCGATGGTAGAGAAAATACCGGTTCGCTGGCGAATATCATGTTGGATTTTGGCAGAGAGAATATCCAGCTTTTCACGGCGACTTAAACGCGGATCGGGCACAAAATACTTCAAAGATCGAGTAAGGTCTACAAACCTTCATCGATAGAATAAGGGCAAATATCTTCGGTGGCAGCGTACTCGCGCAGAATGCGTTGAATCTCGAGGTTTTTTATAATATAAAGGCCCATGCGCGGCGGCACGATTAAGGTGCGTTTGGCCCAGCTCTCGATATAATTGATGAAGTCGGGCGTAATGGGCAAGCCTTCTTTAAGGGCACGGCGTAAATTAAACTTCCTGGTTTCGATATCGAAAGGCAAATCGTAGGAACGACTTACATTTTGCTTGCCAAAGACATGTTTGAACGTTGGGGAGGACGCCAAAATCAGGCCTTTGGAATTGTCGGCCCGGCTCATGACACATAATGAAGTTGTGAGGGGATTTAAACCGCGCTCAATACATTCGACACTGGCGTAAAATGACTTCATGTCGACAAACGCAATGTCTGAGCGGGGCTCCAAGTCGTAATTAATATAGCCCATGATGGCACCTCCTTTTTACGTAATAACTTCTTTACTAAAATAATACATCGAATAAACGTTTGAGTCAATGGTAGAAAATAAGAATGGTTGTTTGACTAAAAGGTAAAAATTTAAAGGTATTAAGAGTCTGCAATTTTAGTTAATTTATTGCTAGAAAGTTTAATTCGGTCGAATTCGACCGAATTATCTCCGGCTGGTTTTCTCTTTTTGGTTGTTGCCTCAAGGTGGCGGTCCACGTCCTTCGGTGCTGTTCTTACGTTTTTCTATTGGCTTATTAAGTTATTTTTCATATAATATATTCATATAGACTTACGCTTGACAACAGCGTAAAATAAAAATTTTTGCCTTTTTTTGCTTAAAGGGTATTATTTGGAGGATGGATTTATGAACAAACAGCAGTTAGCTGCCAAGATTTGGGAGTCTGCAAACCGCATGCGGTCTAAGATAGAAGCGAATGAGTATAAGGATTATATCCTTGGTTTCATTTTTTATAAATACTTGTCGGACAAAGAAGAACAGTGGCTTTTATCCCAAGAATACACGCCGGAAGACATCAAAGAATACGTAAACGAGGATGACGATGAAACGGTGCGTACGGTTCAAAAGAATCTAGGCTATTTTATTGCGTATAAAGACCTTTTTTCCACATGGATTCAAATGGGGGCAGATTTCTCGGTAGACAATGTGCGAACTGCTTTATCATCCTTTACACGTCTGATTTCACCGTCCCATAAAAAGTATTTGACGGGATTTTTAATACCCTCGAAACAGGCCTTTCTAAATTGGGTGAAAACACGAAATCGCAGACGAAGGCCGTTAGTGATTTGGCACAGCTTATTAACGAAATTCCGATGGATAAAAAGCAGGACTATGACGTTCTTGGCTTTATCTATGAATATTTGATTTCTAATTTTGCAGCTAATGCCGGTAAAAAAGCAGGGGAATTCTACACGCCGCACGAAGTGTCTTTGCTTATGTCTGAAGTGGTAGCTAATCATTTAAGAGGTCGTGAAAACATCAAAATTTATGAGCAAAGATGCTTGGGATTGATACAATTTAAAGAAAGGTACGCATAGCCTAAAAGTCCATATTTAGCGAGGTTTTAACGTATTCCGCAAAAGGCCGTTTTTTTTATGCCCGAAAATAGAGGGGTGGCTATGAGTAATGAAAGCTGATGGAGGAGAGAAATGAATACGACAGTAACGATAGCTTTTTATCGTTACTGCCGTTATTTTATGCTGGATCCATCATCATGTCATAATGCTGGGACTGTTCCATTACGTCGAATATGAGCTTGAACGTATACCTAATTTGTTCAACGCTTTCTGTATCTTCCACGTAGTCCAGCCCGTCATTAAATCGTTGATTTTCGGCTCCTATATATCTTAAAAGTGCATTCAGTAAATGTTGTTTTTCTCTGTTTTCAGTTCCGTCTGGAGCGATTTCCAGGAAGTCATCTTTTCGTTTCATGATACGGTCGGCCAAAGTTTGACCTTCGTAACCGCTGATTTGGATAAAGTAGTATTCTAGAATTTGTCTGGCTGTACGCATAATTACAGTAGAAGATGTTGCTTCCTTGTATTCTTTCCATAACGCCGCGTATGCATCACGCACTGGTGTAAAGTTTTTTTCGATTGCAGGCGTATCACTATTGACATCTTGTTTGACACACAGTTTAACTGTTGAGACATTTCGTTTCTTTTGAATGAGATAAAAATTTACGCAATGATAGTATTTGAGGCGGTTATATGAAACTTCCTTATGGAAAAAGGCATTATGCGTCAGAATAAAAATTTGTTTTATATAGCGCGGTGTATCTTGCTTTGAAGCAGAACCGTTATTAAAACAAATGGAAATCATTTCACGGATGATGGCACTGACAATAAAAAAGTGACGAACTATCCATGCTTGAAACTGGATCATCAATGACAACGATGCGGTCTTTAAAATCACTGTCAGCATGTTCCCTTCCTTTCACTTTGTGATAAAAATAAAGAAATGCAATGAAATTGCGTTCACCTTCACTTAAGCCATGCGCCGGGGAGCCATCGTCCCGGATAATTTCATATTTGGCAGAATCGGGTTTATTCTTTTGAAGCCGAAACCCTTGAAACCCTGAATCCAGCAGCTCCTTATTGATAGCTTCCATTGTCGAATCAACATTGACAATTTGACTATTCAGTTCGGCAATCTGTGATTTTAAAGAAAGGCCTTTTTGGGTAATGTCATTTTGTTCTTTTGTTAATTTTGAAATTTCTGCATTCACATTTTTTAGACTGGTGCGGTAAGCATCAAGTTCTTTTTTAGATAAGAAAGCCATATGCTGCCAGACTGATTTTTTACACTCGGCCTGTTTTTCCTGTAAAGAAGCAATGATGTCGTTGTTAGCTTGGATAGCGGCATTGAATTTTTTTATTAAAGCATTTAGGCTATCAATAAGTTCAGATGTATCTTCTAAGTAAATAGGGCGTGAAGGTGCATCTAATTTCTCCTGTATGAGACCTTGGTTAATCTGTACAGTCTTTTTCAGGTTAATAAGCTGTTCTTTGTATACTGTGAAATCAATGTGAGAAAACTCGCAGTTTAGATTATTATCGAACTGGGTTAATAATCGAGCAAATGTATTATTGTAAGACTGTTGGAAATTTTCTAGTGAATCGATATCAGACTTATATTCTTCATCAAAACAGGCGGCAAGCTGTTTTGCAAAATCAGCAGGAAGAAGCTGATGACAATAAGGCAATGGCCATCTGTTTTTTCTGCAAATAACTCGTGACCTTGTTTGACCCAGTCCGTTGCACCTACCGCTTGTATGAATTTGGCAAAAGGAGTATCGGCACTGCTGATGATAGGTTGGGAAAGTAATACCGAATCCAGAGGTTCTTCAGGTAACTCCTTACATCCTTCTTTTAAAAGAGGATAAGATTTGGCGCTTTTATCAAATGCAGTTTCATATAAAGCTTTCAGTACCTTGAAATCTTGCTCCTTAGGTTCCTTGATGGAGAGCAATTCATCGGTGAATACGGATTTTTTTCCTCTTTTACCTGCAAGTGCCTTTGCAAAGCGGTTGCGGATATCTGCTGTGGTTTCCCAGCAAGAGGACTCCAATGCGATTCTTAATGCGGGAAGCTTTCCCTTTGCATCTGTAAGTGCATTTTTCTTTTCTTGATACTGCACTGCAAGTTTGTTGCGTTCTTCATTTAATTCGGCCACTTTATTCTGAATTTCGATATTTCCTTCGTTCAAACTGAAAACGCCAGGCATAGCAGCATCTTCCTTAATGTTTTTTGCGATGAAGTCCTGATCATAGACCAGAACCTCAAAGTTGCTGATGTCCGGGGTAATTCCGGATTTTGAACGAATAAGACGGGCAATCGTGGATTTTCTGCTGCCATTTTTACCGTAGAAATAGTTAATGAGCGTAGGGTTTATTGTAACGCCATGAAACGTATTGTCGTCGAGAAAAATTGCTTTTATTGCGCCTTGCATTTTCTTTTCTGTCATTGAACTCGCCTCGTTTGTGATAGCAAAAGAACAAGCCTTAGCCGGGAAGGCTTAACAATCAGTAGGTTTAAATCGGGAACCCCAATTCACGGAATTCAGAAATCAAATTGACCTTTTTGACAGTCCAGTGTGTCCGATTGAGTTCACAGAAGCCTTTATGCCCATATATATCAAAATTCAGCAAGTTCTCGTTTAATATCTGCTGACTGAATTTCCAAAGAATGGATGGTTTGATGATAATTCCTTCATGGCGTACCTTTATTTTCAGGATGTAGCGAACCCCGCTTGCTGATCCGGAGCGGCTAAACCATATCCTTCGTTTTCATGTGCAAAAATAGTAGGAAAGGTTTGAAGCGACTGAATTGCATCATCTGATAGAAGTGCGAACATTTTTTTTACGTCATCATCAATATATTCTGTAAGTGCTCTTGATGGTTCTATTGAAAAGCAGATTTCTGGATTTTCGATATCAATCATCCCGTCAACTATTAGATTGTAATAATCCGTATTAGGAGTCAGCGTCTGGTTGGGCACGATGGTTGGAATTGTTTTTTGTGTGGCATTTATGATTACATTATCAGCATGCTGAATCAACGTGTTTTTTTGTCCTTGCTGTGAGATGGACGGCGTAATTGAAGTCGTCGGCTGAGATATAGTGGTTTTGCTCAGAGTTAAATCATTGGACAATTAGAATCACACTCCACTAAATTTTTTTATTACTTGGGTGTTGGCTCTTTTGCTGGCCAAAGTTCGAGATACCGGTCACGTAATTCTTCGCGGATGCGAATAGAATTAGGCCTTAATTCTTCACGTAATCTTTCTCCTTCTTCAATGGACTGATTTTTACAGATTAAAAAATCAGGGTTAGAGGGGAGTAGCCGCATATATTTATCAGAGAGATAGTACAAATATTCATTGAAATTGTTTAACGTATGGCAGACGATTTCCTGTATTTTTTCAGATTCGAAATCTCTCCAATCAAACTGCCATTTATTGTAGTTACGTTCAATCAATTCAATACAATGGATATCAAAAGCATCGCCTGTCGGATCGATGTGTATGCAGTATTTCAGAATATTTTTATAAGAATTTTTAAATTCTGCCAATAATTTTGCATCGTTATTGGAAATTTTTATATCACCAAATATAGTACTAGGGAATGTAGATGAGTTTCTGCCTGGCTTTATATTGATGTTGACCGTGTCAGCATGCTGTATGACTGTGTTTTTTTCCCCATACTGATTGATGCTTTTATCAGTTACTGCATCAACAGAAACATCTGTTGGCTTTATTTGGCCCTTAGCTGGGAATTTGTTTGACATCTTAACCGCCCCTTTTGCCATCAGATATTTAGCGTATCGACATGAGTGATATGGATGTTTTTTTCACCATGCTGGTTGACTATAGTCGCATTTTGAATGATTTGTGTTTTTGAATAGTTGTTTTCTTCGGTGGTAGACGAATCGTCGGCTTCATAAGCCTTTTCTGAACTTTGATTGTTTTCTCCGTCAAGTACAGATGCGGATGCCGACTGATGGGATGTGTTGCTGCAAGTAACTTGCAGCTCCTGTTTAATATCGGCTCCTACACGTCCCTTATATTCTTTAGGGTTGTCGGGATACCAGGAGTGGTAGGTGTCGGCACCTTTTATATTTTCATTAGAACGATTTATGGCGATATAATGCCAAATGCCCAAAAGGAGATCAGGAAGATTTATCTCTGTACGGGTTATCAGACTCTTCTTTTCGACCCATTTAGGCCAAATGAAAATTTTTCATTCGTTGGAATTGAGGAATCCTCCTGTATCAGCCCGAGTAAATTACGGACTAGTTGTTTGTATGCTGATTCATCAATGAAATCCCGGACAAATTGTACCATTGCGGAAAAAGCTTTAGAATCCTCTTTCTGGATATCTTCCTTAAAGTTTCTGCGTTTGTCATAATCATTAAACTCAATAAAGAGAATAAAATTGTCTTTACATTGTTTAAAACGGCTGGCATTGGTCTTAAGGCTGCTGCTTCTGGTTTAAAATCATTATTTAGGTGATAAATTGAAATAAGCCTCCTGAACAGTTCTGGTTCAGAGAGGCTTTCTTTTTGTCCTTTTGCAAGCTCGGCAGGTGACTTTCTGTGTCTTCGTGCCCTAAGAATCTGGGCAAAGAACGTACCGCCGCAAAGGAAGGGAATAGTTGTTTTTTCCATGATTGTCTCTGATTTTCAAAATAAACTCAATAAACTCGTTGTCCCATTGCAATAAACCCGATAAACAATATTCTGAAATCACAGATGGGGCAATGGGGCCGACATAGTTGCCTTTCCATCATTATATCACGTGATGGCATGATTGTCGTACTCCTGAAGTCCTCAATCTGTAGTTAAAAAATCCGTTTCGAGGTTCATCTTTCGACGGGAAGATGCCTGGAGCCGAGAGATGGATATTAGATTTCTGTGTCAACCCACCAGGACGGTTGACCATGCGGAGCGAGGAGCATCCAAATGGTCAAGATGGGCGGCCCTGTGCGAAAACTCGCTTCGTTCGTTTATGAAAGCGAGTTAAACGATGGCCAATCTACAGACAAACAAACAGAAGCAATACTACATTCCTCTGGAACTCACGCCAGAAACCGTCATCACCGAGGCGTACAAGGACTGTGAAGTCCGCTGGTCAAAAATCGGTTGCCGTAAGGTACGTACTGTCCTGATTCCGGCAACTGAAGAACAGTATCGTGAATACATGCGTCCGCTCTGGCGGGAAGATAAGCGCCAGCAGCGGCATGGTGCCGATGAGGTATCGGCGGACAAAGTGCGGGATGACTACGAGGTGGAGGTGCCTGATGACTTCAACCTAGAGGAAGAAGTCGTGAAGGAAGAGTTACTGGCAGCACTGCGCCATGAACTGGCAGCTCTGCAGGATATCGACCGGACCATCCTGCTGATGATTGCCGATGGTTCTAGCGAAGCGGCGACCGGGAAGCCGTCGCTTGAGCCAGAAAGCGGTGAACAAGCGCAAACACAAGCTGTATGCACTCCTGAAGGAACAACTCAAAGACTTCCGTTAAGAAGAAAAAAGCCCCGGTCACAAAAAATGTGGCCGGATTTTTTTCGGAATCGGTACTTAACGATAACGCGGTTGTCCTATTACTGGTGAAGGGCGAACGAAGAAGCTCTTCAGGAAGGAGGCAGACAGATGATTCACACACAGACACCTGAAAAACTGGCACAGCGGCAAAAGCTGGACCGGGAACTGGCGGCGGTGCTGATGGCCATCAGCGTCACGACCCGCAGTATTGCCAGGAACATCCATCTCTTATCAATGCAAAGACATGTGAAAGGAGTCAATCCGTATGACAAACGATGAACTGCAGAAACTGGTAGCGGCCCTGGCCGATTGTGGCAAGGCGCTGCTGAAGATTTCCGAAACCATGGCGGTGAAGAAAGACAATCTGCCACCTTCAGAAACAAAATCAAAGAAGGCTGAAGAGCCGCTGACACTGGAAGCTGTCCGCAAAGTCGCTGCTGACAAGGCCCGCAAGGGATTCACCGCAGAAGTCCGCAACCTTATCCAGAAGTACGGAGCGGACAAGCTGTCCGGTATTGATGCGGTACAGTACGAAGCATTCCTGAAGGAACTGGAGGTGATTGGCCATGCCGGATAAACATGCGGTGCTGTCCGCATCTTCCTGCTACCGCTGGCTGGCCTGCCCACCGTCTGCAAAGGAATGTGCCAAGCTGCCGGATACCTCCAGTGAATTCGCCCGCCAGGAACGGATGCCCATACGCTCTGTGAATTCAAGGTGAAGACGGCGCTGGGGCAGAAGCTGGAAGACCCGACGAAGGGACTCACGTTCTTTGATGAGGAGATGGCGGAATGCACTGATGAATACGCGCAGTTCGTCATGGAATGCCTGGCCACAGCCAAAGTATCCTGCAAGGACCCGATGATCATGATCGAACAGCGGCTGGACTTTTCCCAGTGGGTGCCAGGCGGGTTTGGAACAGGCGACTGCCTCATCGTAGCCGACGATACCCTGACAGTCATCGATTACAAGCACGGCCTGGGAGTCCTGGTGGATGCAGAGAGGAATCCGCAGATGATGTGCTATGCCTCGGTGCGCTGAACCTATTTGAAGGCATCTATGATATCCGCCAGGTGTCCATGACGATCTTCCAGCCCCGCCGGGACAACGTCAGCACCTGCACCATGAGCAAGGAAGAACTGCTCCAGTGGCCGAAACGGTGCTGAAGCCTGCGGCAGAACTGGCGGCGAAAGGTGAGGGCGAATATAAAGCCGGTGACCACTGCCGCTTCTGCAAGATCAAGGCAACCTGCCGCAAGCGGGCCGAGTACAATCTGGAACTGGCCCGGTATGATTTTGCCGTCCCGTCCACGCTGCAGGATGAAGAAATCGAAGCCGTCCTGGAGAGAGCCGATGAACTGGTGAACTGGGCCGGGGATGTCAAGGAATACGCATTGCAGCAAGCCCTTTCCGGCAAGCAGTGGGACGGATGGAAACTGGTCGAAGGCCGGTCGAACCGCCGCTACGTAAGTGAAGAAGCAGTCGCCGCCAAAGTGGAAGAAGCGGGCTTCGACCCATATGAAAAGAAGCTGCTCGGCATCACGGCAATGACAAAACAGCTCGGCAAGAAGCGGTTCGAAGAACTGCTGTCAAATTTAGTCGAAAAGCCGCAGGGAAAACCGGTTCTGGTACCGGAATCGGACAAGCGTCCGGCGATGCATACGGCGCTGATGATTTTAACGCTGCAAATTAAGGAGGAAACTACTATGTCTAACAACTACGTCAATCCGTGCAAGGTAATCACCGGAGTCAATACGCGCTGGTCTTACGCCAACGTCTGGGAACCGAAGTCCATCAACGGCGGTACGCCGAAATACAGCGTCAGCCTGATCATCCCTAAGTCGGATACAAAGACCGTAGAAAAAATCCGCGCTGCCATCAAGGCTGCTTACGAAGAAGGCGAAAGCAAGCTCAAGGGCAATGGCCGCACTGTACCGGCTCTCGAAGCCATCAAAACGCCGCTCCGTGACGGTGACCTGGAACGCCCGGGCGATGATGCCTATAAAGACAGCTTCTTCGTCAATGCCAACTCGGCGACCAAGCCGGGCATCGTTGATGCTGACTGCCAGCATATCCTGGAACGCTCTGAAGTCTACTCCGGCGTCTATGGCCGTGCATCCATCAACTTCTATGCCTTCAACAGCAATGGCAACAAGGGTATCGCCTGCGGCCTGAACAACCTGCAGAAAATCCGTGATGGTGAACCCCTTGGCGGCAAGCCGCGTGCAGAAGATGACTTTGCTACGGCTGACGATGATGATTTCCTGGCATAAGGAGGTGCAATTATGGAAACTATGATGAGACTGATTCTGGATGGCCTGTACTGCCTGGTTGCACTGTGCGCCGGAGGATTCTTCGTGGCTATGATCTATACGGATATCAAAAAGACCAGCGGGATGAAGAAATGGCTCGGCACCGGGATGAACGGGAAGAAGAGTACCACCGCAAGCAGATGGAATCCTTCCGGAAATAAGTAGTAGTGAATAGCGGCGGGGCCTTGTGCCTCGCCGCTTTTTCGAGGTGAAGCGTATGAAAACCATCAGTATCGATATTGAAACATTCAGCGATATCAATCTGGCAAAATGCGGCGTGTACAAATATGCCGAATCGCCAGCCTTTGAAATCCTTCTTTTTGGATATTCGGTGGACGGCGGCAAAGTGCAGGTCGTTGACCTGGCGCAGGGAGAGCGTATCCCCAACGCTATCCTGGATGCCCTGACCGATGAATCCGTTACCAAGTGGGCGTTCAATGCCAGCTTTGAACGGGTCTGCCTGTCGCGCTACCTGTGTGACCTGGGGATGAGCCTGGATCCGTTCCGTGACCATCATCCGCTTTCCCAGGACTGTGCCAGGTTTCTCAATCCGGCAGGATGGAAATGCTCCATGATCTGGTCGGCCTATATGGCCTGCCCCTTTCCCTGGAAGCGCAGGAGCCGTGCTGAAGCTGGACAGCCAGAAGATGAAGGAAGGCAAAGACCTGATCCGCTATTTCTGCGTTCCCTGTAAGGAAACCAAATCGAATGGCGGCAGGACAAGAAACCTTCCTCAGCATGCGCTGGATAAATGGACACTGTTCAAGTCCTACAACAAAAGGGATGTGGAAGTGGAAATGGACATCCAGGAGCGGCTGAAGAAGTATCCCGTCCCGGAACCGATATGGGATGAATATCATCTCGACCAGGAAATCAATGACCGGGGCATCGCCATCGACCGGACGCTGGCTAAATGCCATCGTTATCGATGCCCGCAGCCGGGACAGCCTGATGGCTGTGCTGAAGGAAAAGACGGGCCTG
>ENA-OQBT01000626-OQBT01000626.1-human-gut-metagenome-genome-assembly--contig:-NODE-626-length-19936-cov-5.107628_pt1 | contig 19936 bp, 26 predicted proteins | sample MGYA00242749_ERZ504557 | MGnify/ENA primary metagenome ERZ504557 (study PRJEB26092, sample SAMD00036243) | human gut metagenome | host: Homo sapiens | study: EMG produced TPA metagenomics assembly of... | reverse complement strand
CAAAACAATATCTACATGCCAGATTACAGTATGAGCAATATGAAGGCAAAGAGCCTTTACAACGGTCTGGCGGTTTTGGTAAATTCATCAATGATATTCTCATAAACATCTTTTTGTAAAAAGCATTCCCTGTTCCTGAAGCTTCTTACATTCAGTTACAGAGGTTTCCACATCCTCTTTCTTAAAACGGTCGCCAAGCTTCTCAGCAATAGCAGCCGCTTCCATGCCTTCTTCAAGATACGGCAGCACCTCATAGGTTACTTCATCTACTAGGTGGATACAGCCGCTGTTGATATCCAGCACAATATTATATCCATTACTTTGATAACGGTGAATCAGACTCATCTTCCCGCAATCCTTTCTAAAATTCTTTTATAACCCGACAAAACGCGCCCTCCGGCGCGTTTTGCTGGATACCTGTTACTTTCAGATAAAACAAGTGAAGCAGCGGATCTCCCGCTGCTTTCCACTCATTCAACGGCTGCTTCTTATTTATGCTCGCAGCTCTGGTTTCCTACTGTACAGGAAGTCTTGCAAGCAGACTGACAGGATGTCTGACATTCGCCACATCCACCCTTCTTAACCGTGTTCTGAAGGTTCTTTGTATTTAATGTCTTGATATGTTCCATGATATATCCTCCTTTATGTATTCTATTCTTCGCCTAGTATAGCATAAAATCATCGATTTTCAAAGCATTTTTTTTGTAAGCTTTTACGACAGCATCCCACCAATGCTCCGCCACCAAGACACATTGAAAAAGTAGTCAACGCATGGGCAAAGGTCATATCCCATTTCCCCTGTGCCAGAAAAGATACCAGAAGCAGCAGAACATAATAGGAAAGCCCGGTAACGATCCCCCATATATATCGGTCTTTCCGTATGATCTTTCCCGCCATAAAACCTCCGACCAGGCAGGATACTACATAAATAATAATGATCCCCACCGCCGCCGTTCCTCCTCCAAATTCAAACTGAAAGAGCAGAAACGCCAGTATCAGAAGAAAAAGTCCTGTCACTCCATAGGCTAGCAGCAATGATCGTAATATTGCTTTTCCCTTCATAAAAAGCCCTCCCACAGTCATTATATGGGAGAGCTTTTTCTCTTATTCGTATTCATTACTTCTTTCTTTTCTTAAAAAACACTGCTACACCAGCTACAACTGCCGCTGCCACAAACAAGATCACAAACGGAAGGATCTGAGTGTTATCTCCGGTATTTACCTGTTTCTTAGATGTTGTTGCAGAAGACTGTTCTTCAGCCTCATTCTCCGCCGTATCACTGTTCTGAGAAGAAGACTGTTCCTGATCTGTGCTATCTGAAGTCAGATTCTGAGATGTCTCTGCCGTATTGGTGTCTGTACTGTCTGTTTCTGCAGAATCTGCAGTACCTGAAGATGCAGTATCCGAAGATGAAGCATCAGCTGCAGGTGTAACCGTTGCACCGGTATTGCTTTCAGCATCTGGCCCTACCAGAGATTTACTTCCAGCGATGCCAAATGGCTGAATGAATGTGTACTGAAAGTCATTGTATCACCATCCATGCTTGGAATGATGGTCTCCATTGCACCATTATCAAGAAGGTGTTCAATAGAATATGTATAGCCGGCCTTTACAGGTACAGTCACACTGATATACTCCCCATCCGGAATTTTATACTCTGTATTATTCTGTGTATCCCAGAGTTCAAACTCATAGGATTTAAAGATTGTTGCATCTTCTTCATTGGTAAACTGATAGTCCTCACCACCAGAAACACGAAACTGCACATACCACGGAAGATCGATTCCTGATACAGTTATTCCATCACAGGTATGATTTTGAGATGCAATTTCCTCTTTTTCTTTTTCTGTCAGATCGGTAGCTGCATTCTGAGGGCGTTTATCCTCTGTATCATCTTTTCTATCAAAAATATTATCCTTGTTTTCTTCAGTATCAGGAGTCTCCGTAATTTCCGGGATCGCGGTAATTTCAGCATCGTTATCTTTTTCATGATTCTCATCGTCTCTATTCTCAGATGCTGCATCAGGATCCATACCATCTTCTGCCGCCGGAGTTATCGTTACAGCAGGAGTTTCCACAGCTTCTGCTTCTTCCCCATCCTGAGTTTTATTATCCTCAGATGGTGCAACTGTTACCTCCGGAGCTTCTGTTATCTCCGGATCCCTTTTTTCCTCTCCACTGGCATCTGCTGCATCTGTTGTATCTGAAGAATCTGAAGAAGACTGCTCCGTTTTTCCTGTTGTCTCCAGATCTTCTTTATTTTCCTGGGCACTGTCATCCTGCAGACCTTCGTTCTTCTCCTCATTCTCTGCAGTGCTGTCCTCTGTTTCTTTTACAGAAGTATCTGCATCACTCTCATTGACGTCGGTTCCATTTTCCTCTTTATCATCGGTTCCATAGGATTCTCCTGAATCTGAATCAGAAGAATCGGAACTTTCCTCACTTCCGGAATTTTCTTCTGTACTGTCAATGCTGCTGACCACAACTGTCACGGAACCTGTAAGTGTTCCTGAATTACTGTCCCACCCCGGAAGGCCTGAAAGGTCAGCACCTGCAGCAGGTTTGAACACTACCCCACAGGATTGCACACGTTTGTCCGGAACATAAGAACTATCTGCCCAGGAAAGAGTTCCATACGCATTAGATGGGAGCGCAATGTTAGCAAGGGCTGTAGGGCTGTCAATAGTTATATTATCCGGGATCACAGCACCGGATTCTATACCTGAAGAGTTCTCCGCATATGCCGGAAAGGTCTGTCCTCCGATCAGTGTCATGGACAATGCCGCTGCTGCCAGTATTGAAAAGCTTCTGCTAAATGTAATCTTTGTGTTCTTTTTCATAATAATCTGCACCTCTATATTCAAAATCTAAGATTCATATTTGCCTTTTGTCAAAAAATTCAGTTATATAAAATATCGAACGCATGTAACATGCGCTCGAACCAATATTTCTCCAAAAATTAATATCTTGTTAATCTTTCGTAACAGATATTTCTTTTTTTCGTCAAATGCATTATAACACAATTCTTTTTTTTACGACACCCCTAAATTAATTTTTTTTGAGCATCAATGAAAAATTGTTTAATTATTCTAGTTATTTCCCTCATTACCTCATCAATTCCATCATTTGTCATAATCCACGTATTTTTATCTATAGAATCCACACAACACGAACTCACAAAGAATTCCGTATCCGGATAAAGCAACTTGTAATACATCAACGCACGTCTTGCATGACAGGTTTTACAGCAGAGAATCGCCTTTTTGATATCCAGGTATTCTCTGTCTGTTACCTGCCGGGAATAAATTGCGTTCTCATAAGTGTAGGTTGCCTGATCTTCTTTCAGAATCGCTTCTTCCGGTACACCATTCTGCATCAGAACATCTTTCAAAAAATCCCATTCCGTTTTGTATGTCCCACAATAACATTCTTTCTTGTCAAGAACTCCTGTAAATCTCCCTGCTGTGATACTGTATCTTCCACTGGGCAGGATCTTTGGTGCAAACCCATTCCTGTAAAGCTCCGCTGCTTTTTCCGCCATTTGAGGATATCCGTTTCCCGGAACAAAGATCACATCCGCTTTTTCCGGCTTATCTTCTATAAACATGAAATCTTCTATCTGTTTCAGAAACTCTTCGTACATTATTTTCTATGTCCTTTCTTTACCATCTGCAGCTAAATCCCGGATCAAAAGATATTTATCTGACAGGTATCCCTTATCCAGCTTTCTGTATTGCCTAATCATATCACTTTTTCGTGGCAGATGCACTAACAGATCATCTGTTTTCTATTTTGTAACGATCACTGTGCTATATCCACTGTCCCTCAGCCTTTGTTCCATATTGACCGCATTTCCAAGCTGCATATATGCTCCTACCTGAACTTTGTAAAGATCATTCTCTCTCAGGATAAACGCCGGAAATCCCTGATCTGTCAGCTGATACAACATCCTGTCTGCATTTTCCCGATTTCGAAATGCTCCTGTCTGTACCCGATAATACAATGGCTCTTCCACCGTTTCCTCATTCAATGTTCCCAGAATGGCATCTGCGATGCTTCTGGCAATCTCTTCGAATTTTTTTTCAAAAAGCTGATTATCCTTTTCCGAGTTTATAAATCCGGTCTCGACCAAAAGTGCCGGCATTTTTGTGCGCCGGAGCACTACCAGCCCCGGACGTTCTTTTACGCCCAGTTCCCGAAAACCCAGTTCTCCCAATGCTCCCAGGATATTCTGTGCCATCTGATATTTAATGCCTTTCTTATCATAGACCAGTACTTCAACTCCATTGTATTGTTCCGGCTTGGAACTGCTGTTGCGATGAAAAGAAATAAAAAAATCTGCTCCAGCTTCATTTGCAGCTTTCGCTTTTTCAAAAGGAGTCTGATAAATATCTGTAGTCCTGGTATAAACCACATCCACGCCATTCTCTTCCAGGATCTTTCCTACTGCAAGGGTCAGTTTCAGATTGTCATCCTTTTCCTTGCGATCTTTATAAACAGCACCCGGATCTTCTCCACCATGTCCGGCATCCAGAACGATTTTATATGCCATGTTCTTTCTCCTTGAGAATTTCATTCACAATATGATATGACTGTATGTTTTTTCCTGTGCCTGCATTTCATTTCATGCTTTATTTTGTTTTCCGGATCTGTTTACTCAACATATTTTCACGTTAATTCTTCTTGACTTTTAAGCGTTAAAGTGTTATATTAACACAATCAGCGTTGCATTTTAATAATACAAAAAATGCAACAATATCGTGAGGAGGAAAACAATATGAAAAAGCGTATTTTAACAGCTGTACTCGCAGCAGCTCTTGTAACAGGGACCTGTGCTGCCACAGTAAGCGCCAAAGAAGAAAAGACTTACACAATAGGTATCTGCCAGCTGGTCCAGCATGATGCACTGGATGCCGCAACCAAGGGTTTTGAGGATGCGATCACTGAGAAGATGGGTGATTCCGTAAAATTTGACGAGCAAAATGCACAGGGTGATTCTAATACCTGTTCTACCATTATCAACAGCTTTGTTTCAGAAGGGGCAGACCTGATCCTTGCAAACGCAACCGCATCTCTTCAGGCTGCAGCTGCCGGAACTTCCGATATCCCGATCCTTGGAACAGCCGTTACCGAATATGGTGTCGCTCTTGGAATCGATGACTTTGACGGAACAGTAGGCGGGAACATTTCCGGTACTTCCGATCTTGCTCCTCTTGATGAGCAGGCCGATATGCTCCATGAGCTTTTCCCGGATGCAAAAAATGTCGGACTTCTCTACTGCTCAGCAGAGCCAAACTCCCAGTATCAGGTAGATACAGTAAAAGATGCTCTTGAGAAGCTTGGTTATACCTGTGAAGATTATGCATTCTCTGATTCCAACGATCTTTCATCCGTTGTTACCACAGCTGCCAATGACAGTGATGTAATCTATGCACCTACAGATAATACTGTAGCATCCAATACTGAGATCATCAACAACATCTGTCTTCCGGCAAAGGTTCCGGTAATCGCTGGTGAAGAAGGTATCTGCCAGGCATGTGGTGTTGCAACACTTTCCATCAGCTACTATGATCTTGGATACAAAACCGGCGAAATGGCAGTCAGCATCCTTCAGGATGGTAAAGATATCTCCAAAATGCCGATTGAATATGCACCAAAATTCACAAAAGAATACAACAAAGACATCTGTGACGAGCTTGGTATTAAAATTCCGGATGGATATGAAGCAATCGAAACAGATAAAACAGCTGAATAATCGGTAAAAAACCTATTATACACTGATACAGCGAGAAGGGAGTTCCCCTTCTCGCTGTTCGTGCATAAAAAAGAGGAGGATAATTTAACATGCAGATTATGAGTTTAATAACCGCACTTCCAGGAGCTGCCGCACAGGGGCTTATCTGGGGAATCATGCGATCGGTGTGTACATTACATTCCGCATTCTTGATATTGCGGATCTTACCGTTGACGGAACTTTATGTACAGGCGGCGCTGTTTGTATCATGATGATGCTCAGCGGACACAATGTATGGGTGTCCATGCTGGTTGCAACAGGAGCCGGACTTCTGGCCGGTCTTGCCACCGGTATTTTTCATACCTTTATGGGCATCCCGGCTATCCTTGCCGGAATCCTGACACAGCTTTCCCTTTATTCTATCAACCTGAAGATCATGGGAAAAGCAAACCAGGCGATCAATGTTGATAAATTTAATCTTCTGGTATCCCTTCGACGTGTCAAAGGTGTTGCTCTGACACAGAATACGCTTTTTATCGTAGCAATTATGATCATCATTCTGATTGCATTCCTTTACTGGTTCTTCGGAACTGAACTCGGATGTTCCTTGCGTGCGACCGGATGTAATCCAAGCATGTCCCGTGCACAGGGTATCAACACAGACCGCAATAAGGTTCTGGGACTGATGCTTTCCAACGGACTTGTTGCTCTTTCCGGCGCTCTTCTCACACAGTACCAGGGATTTGCAGATATCAACATGGGACGTGGTTCTATCGTTATCGGTCTTGCTGCAGTAATTATCGGTGAAGCGATCTTCAGCCGTATTTTCCGCAACTTTGCACTGAAGCTGTTAAGCGTTGTATTTGGTTCTATTCTTTATTATCTGGTACTTCAGATTGTTATCTGGATGGGAATTGATACAGACCTTCTGAAAATGCTTTCCGCACTCGTCGTTGCATTGTTCCTTGCTTTCCCATACTGGAAGGGCAAATACTTTACAAAAGCCAAACAGGGAGGTAAATGATCATGCTGAAACTGATCGATATACATAAAACATTTAATCCGGGCACTATCAATGAAAAGGTTGCTTTAAACGGCGTGGATCTTCATCTGAACGAAGGTGATTTTGTTACAGTCATCGGAGGAAACGGCGCCGGAAAATCCACTATGCTGAATGCAGTTGCAGGTGCCTGGCCTGTAGATTCCGGAAAGATCATTATCGGTGGAACCGATGTCACAAAACTTTCCGAATATAAAAGAGCCGCGTATCTTGGCCGTGTATTCCAGGATCCTATGACCGGAACTGCTGCAACTATGGGAATTGAAGAAAATCTCGCTCTTGCCAAACGCCGCGGAAAATCCCGCCTTCTCCGTCCGGGCATTACCCGCCAGGAACGGGAAGAATACCACGAACTCCTGAAGATTCTCGGTCTTGGTCTTGAGGACCGCCTCACTTCCAAAGTCGGACTCCTCTCCGGTGGCCAGCGTCAGGCATTGACACTTCTGATGGCAACCTTAAAGAAACCTCAGCTTCTTCTTCTGGATGAGCACACTGCTGCTCTTGATCCGAAGACTGCAGCCAAGGTTCTCGAGATCACAGACATGATCGTAACCCGCGATCATCTGACAACCATGATGATCACCCATAACATGCGTGATGCAATCACTCACGGCAATCGTCTGATCATGATGTGGGAGGGAAAGATCATTCTGGATATCCAGGGCGAAGAAAAGAAAAAGCTTACAGTCAAAGATCTCCTGGACAAATTCGAAGAAGCCAGCGGTGAAGAATTTTCCAACGATTCCGCACTTCTCAGCTAAACCACAAAAAAAGAACTCTTATAATAATTAGACAAACAGCATAACACATGGAAAGAACCTGGCCGGAATTTCATTCTTTATGATGGATTCCGGCCTTAATTTCTGTTCTAATACCCAAATAACGATAAACTCAAAGCACTTCCATATGTCACCTCTCTTTAGCTCATTTCAATTCCACAGAGAATTCACCACTCCTTCTGCTGTATCGATAAATGGAAGATGTCAGATAATCCTCTTCCGGAGTTGCTTTCTCGAGCGTATCACTTAGAACTTCTTTCAAATCTTCCGGATAAACCACATCCGCATTATGGACCATTACTTCATGAACACTGGTAAAAACCAGATACAGGTCTGAACCCAGAAGTTCAGAAAGACGTCTGGCTACCCCGGGCAAAAAGATTGCTGCCGCTCCATTAGTACGCTTTTCTGTACTCAGGCAATTCCCGGCAATCCCTTTATTTGGATGGTATGTTCCAAGGATATCCATGAAATTATCTCCTTCATATGTCTTATCAAACAGCATTTTTTCCCAATGATAGATTCTTGGTGGACTGATAAAATATGTATTTATTAGAGCAGCTTCGAAAACAGTATCCGCATCTTTTCCCCATTTCTCCACAAAGCTTTTCTTGATCTTTGCACTCAGAACATATCCCTCTTTTTCTCCTGCAAGATAATAAACCACTAAAGCAATATCTCCGATTTTGTGATGAACCAACTCCTTCAGTATAGTCCTGTTTTTATCTGCATTCAGAAGTCGAATAAAAAGTCTGCTTTTTACCTTCTCATAATCTTTCAGATCATCCAAATCACATAGCACACAATTTTCACTGACTTTCTTTATCTCCCCAACACAATCATGAACGATATTTTCAAAAGAATGTTCCTGACAGTACCTTTTATAAAGTTCTTCTGTATGCAACCCGCAAACTGTTTTTGCCTTTTCCATATGACCACTCTCTACAAATAGCCTATCTCCCAAACAGCCATATTTTTCTCCATCGTTTGAAAAATAAATTTCTTCTTCCTTCAGATCCATAGCCGCAAGAAGGAGCTTTCTCAGGTCCGTGACAAAAGTTTTATAACTTTTTTCCATATTTAATTTCCTTTCTGTGAAACAAAGCGGACGAATGTCCTGACAAAATCCTGTGCGCTCTCACAACGACACACAAAATGATTCTGATCTGATAACATGATTAGATATTTCTGTGGAAAGAACTTCCACTGTAGAATTGCAGAGAGCAGATTTCTCTGCTGAATTTGAGTTGCTTGCTGTATGGACAAGTATAATAGAAGCTTTCAGATTTGTAAAGAAGTTTTCATCGACAGAAAAAGCAACTTCCGCTGCCTTTTGCTGTCATACCTTTTGTATTGTTTCAGATTTGTGTCTCATTCCGAAATATCACTAATGGATTTCTCCATGTTTCTCCAGATAATCCAGAAATCCCTCACAACCTTCCTGTATATCTTCATAAGTTTCGTCAAAATTTCCTGTATACCAAGGATCCGCAATATCCCGTCCTGATCCGGCAAAAGTCAGAAACTTATAAAGCTTCTCTTCCGGGTCATTCTTCAGCATCCTGTTAAGATTACGCATATTAGCAGAATCCATACCAATAATATAATCGGATTTTTCATAATCCGCCCACGTAATCTGCTTCGCTCTGTGCGGAACCAGTGGTATTCCCACTTCTCTCAGCTTGTTCACTGTTCCTCTGTGAGGTGGATTCCCAATCTCCTCTGTACTTGTTGCAAAACTGTCGATCAAAAACTGATCTGAAAGACCGAGCGTTTTTACCTTGTGCGTAAACACTTTCGGCCATGGTTGATCTGCAGATATTGCCGTGGCAAATGAAAAGCACTCGTATCATATATTTTTAACTCCTATCTCATCTTGGATTTTCTCGGTTTTTCCTTATTTTATGGGGCTTTGCGCACATTTTCAGTCTATCGACCATTTTCCTATTTCTCGGCTTATTTTTGTTTATCTCGGCATATTTATTCCACCAAATGGTCTAAATATTGGTCTAAAATGGACTATTTTTTCAAGTTTAGACCATTAGCTTTTTCTGGTCTATTTCTGGTCTTTTTTGATTCAAAATTTTTTAAGGACCTGTAACCTGTGCCCATCCTATCTACATTTCAGCATTTTCGGCAAATGTTATGAAACATTTACTGACCACCAATGGCTGATAATACTTATATTTTACTATTTTGGATCCAAATCTCTATGATTGTTCCAAAATGTATTTAGACCATTTTTAGACCACAGCTTAGCTCTGTATGCTACATTTCATCCTTTTACAACCTTGATTTTCCCTTTCAGAAATCGGCAATAAAATTCTGAAGTCTTCAGTCTTTATACTGTCTTAGCCAAGCTTTCTGCCACCATTCTTTGTTGGTATATCATCCTTCAACCCCATGTGTCTAAACTCTTCATTTGCCTCTGCCTGCATACGTGCAAGCTTCTCTACTTCTTCTATCGCATCATCCAATTTAAGATGTGTATAGGTATTGAGAGTGACACTGATATCTGAATGTCCCATCAGATATTGAAGCACTTTAGGATTCATTCCGGACTTAGCCATATTAGAGCAATACGTATGTCTGCAAACATGAGGTGTGATCTTTGGAAGCTGAATGCGATAAATGCGATTATACTTTTGCACTGCATGCTGAAAATATTTCTCCCAGTGCATGGCCACCATCGGCTTACCATCTTGTCAAAGCAAAGAAAACCGGAATAGCCATCAATCATGGGTTCCACCTTAAGCTTAGGTCTCGCCTTGATAATATTTTGAAAGCATTCATACACATCATCCTGCATCGGAATCACTCTGGTACCGGCGTAGGTTTTTGTTGTATCAATGTAAACCAACGTCCCGGTCTTCTGAAGCTGATGATCGATATTGATGGTTCTATTTTCCATGTCCAGATCCTTCAGCGTCAAACCTGTAAACTCCGAAATACGCATCCCCGTTTTAAACAAAATATACATACCATCATAATATTTACAATAGTGCGCATCATTTTTAATAAATTCAAGAAAGGTTTTTTCTTGTTTCTTTGTAATGGCCTCACGAGTGACCGCGTCATTTACCAGTACAGTTGCAAGCTGAAATTCAAAAGGATTCTTCCTTAATATATCATCATCAACTGCCAATTGGAATGCAGGTCTCACAACACCTCTGATAGAGTGAATTGCTGAATAGCTTTTCTTATCTACCTGCTGTAATTTGATGAGCCATTCTTTTGCATCGGATAATCTTACTTTATCGATTCTCCTGTCTCCGAATGGATCCTTCTCAAGCAGATTCATCACTGTTCCATAGCCTGCTCTGGTTGTATGCTTAACGCCTGTCTTTGTCGCAATGTACTTGCTGACTAATTGACTAACCGTTAAGCCACCTCCATCAGGAACAATCATATCATCCAGATCTCTGTTGATAAGCTTCTCCTGGTCTCGTAAAGGTGCATTATCTTTTTTTCCGTATGGAACGCTATCTGTAGCCACCAATCTCCAGCTGTAAACTGATTTACGCTTTCCATTGGCATCAATATATCTATATTTATAGCGTCCATCCGCTTCCTGGCTCTCTCCTGTGCGAAGAATGCGATTCTTACTATCGCGCCTCTTTTCGCTCATTGAACATCGTCTCCTTTCAAAATCGAGGGAGCCAAGTACATGATATTCATTTACATAGTATGTATCCGACTATGTAAAATAATACTACCACATCCCTGGCTCTTTTGCTACAAAAATTTTTATAAATTTCTGTAAACTAAATTACATTCATCTGACTGTCCATGTATTTCTCAAACTGCTCCCGTTTGATCAGTGCCCGGTTCCCATTCCAAAGGACAAAATCCTCATCTGAATGCTCCTGCACAAACAGCTTCAGCTTCTTGTAACCGATTCCGAAATACTCCGATGCTTCATTTAATGTCAATGTGTACTTCTGCCACCAAGGTAGCTCTTTCTTTTCGTTACCGCTCATCTCAGGTGCGTCTCCTTTCCAATCCGGTTCCGTCCCGGAACCTTTCTATCTTCCTAAGCGCCTTTTGACGAGATAATTCCGGTAAATGCTGAAAAAAGATTAAAAAGCCTGCATATATCTGAATTGAATCAAATAAATCTGGGGTACCCTAATACCTGAATAATAACAACAATCACAAAAGGCAAGAGTTTTAGTACAGATATCTTTGTTTTATATTTAATTACAGTAATTATTTTTCTTATTCAGCTTATAAAACTTGATTTTTCCATTTATTAAGCATATAATATTCTTAGGAAAGGAGGCTACAAATCATGTTATGCCAGTTTTCATTTCAGAATTTTAAGTCTTACAAGGGAGAAACAACCTTAGATTTTCAGGCAGCCACGCTTCCTGAATTCAAGGAAACATTGATCACAGAAGAAAAGGCAACTGACCTGTTACCTGTAAGTGTTATATATGGACCAAACGGAGGTGGTAAGTCTAACCTTCTCCAGGCTCTTTCATGCGTAATTTCCACTATCGTAAAGCCTGTACATGAGCTGGAAAAGAACCGACAGAATCTCATCCTTCAGCAAAAGGTTGATGCAGTACCATTTCTATTTGACCAGGATTCAGCAAACGAACCCACAGAGTTCCGTATGTTTTTTAGAATTGCAAAAAATGAGTATTGCTACTACATCTCTCTCAGAAACGACGAGATCATTTCAGAATCATTATACCGTAAGTCAATCACCGGCAAGAAGTCTGCCACCATCTTTGAGCGCGAAACAGACAATATCACACTTGGTCCTTCTATAAATAAGAAAAGCATCAATACAAGTGTCAATCCAAAGATGCCATATCTCTCCTTCCTTGCCATCAACTATGACATTTCGGTTATTAGTGAAGTCATGACCTGGTTCGAGAGCTGCATTATCCGTAGCTATGCAAATCCAATAGTCGAGCATCAGATCATGCTTGCAAAGGATGCACCTTACAAGGAACAGTTTATTCGTGCCTTAAATGACATGGACATTGATATTACAGACTACCGCTATGACGAAGATAGTCATCAGCTTTTCATGAAGAGAAACTTAGGCACTGCAGAATACGAGCTTCCATTCTCTGAAGAATCCGATGGAACAAGAAAGCTTATTGCTGCTCTTCCGGTTATTCTTCTCGCACTTCGCGAAGGACGTATGGTGATCATTGATGAATTAGATGCAAAGCTCCATCCAAAACTTTTAAAGTATGTAATTTCCTTATTTAAAAATAAGGAAATTAATCAATATGGTGCTCAGCTCCTTTTTACCTCTCATGATATGTATACTTTAAAGAATACTGTGTTCCGCCGTGATGAGATTTGGTTCGCTGCGGAGAATAATGCACATGAGAGTGAAATCTATTCTCTCCACGAAATCCGTGGTGAGGATAATGACAGAATCAAGAATACCGCAGCTTACGACAAGCAATATCTGGAGGGACGCTACGGAGCAGATCCATATCTATCCAATATGCTTGGAGGTGAATTTTAATGAGCCTAAAACCACCTAAAAAAAGCGACCTTGACAAAAGTTGGATGAAAGCCAGACGTGACAAGCCAAAGAAAATTCAACCAGAATATCATCTCATCATAACCGAAGGAACCGACACCGAACCAGCATACTTCGGAGCCATGAGAGATATCATCAACAGCACCTACTCTGACCGTATTCAGCTTGGTGTCCACGGTGCCGGTGATAATACACTAAGCCTTTTTCAAAAAGCAAAAAACATGGCAGCATCCTCGGCCAATGGATATAAGCATATATGGGTTGTATACGACACTGATGATTTTCCAGCTGACCATATCAATAAAACTGCAGAGCTTTGTGTTTCTGAATCAACCGAAGAGACCACCTATCATGCCATCTGGTCAAACCAATGCATAGAATTATGGTTCCTGCTGCATTTCAGTTTCATGCAGTCCGATCTTCACAGAACATCCTACTGGCCAAAGCTCACGGAAATGCTTACCTCTCTCGGAGTTGGTGAATATGTAAAAAATCGTACCGACATGTACCAAATTCTCCTGCCATACATGGATGCCGCTATTGCAAATGCAGAAAAGCTTGACAAAATCAATAAAAATAAACTACCGTCAGCTTCTGCTCCCGGAACAAAAGTATATGAACTCGTAAAAAAATTAAAACCTTATCTATCTTAAAACAAAGCCTGCCGGAACACATATCATTCCCGCAGGCTTTTCCTATGCCTTATACAATCACTCTCTCTTCCCAAAATCCAAACTAATCCATCCAGCCCCGGACTTCAGTTTTCCCCATCCTTTCACAGCACCCTTACCATTTTTCACTTCAACAATAGTAAACACGCCAACTCCGGTAAACTTCCCGGTCTTCGCTGTATCCGTTCCCGCGCCTTTCCTGATATTCAGATCCGGAACACTAACCTTCACTGTAAATGGACAGTCCGTACTGCTCATTCCGCCTGCCGCCCCCGACATTACTGCCGGATATATCTGCTTTCCATTCCAGTCATAAACTTTATAGCCCGGATGCTTGTCAGCCATCGCCTTCGCATTATCAAATATGAAATACGCACCAAGCTGTGAAGCCGCATCTCCCCAGTTCTTCCTTACTCTGTAATACTTGATCACATCCGAAGTCTCACCGGTCACATCGTACTGCGTCAGTTTCCATTTCTCTATAATACTGCTGAGCTTTTCCACATAAGTAAGACTAGTAGCATAACCACCGTCCTTAATGATCTGCACTGCCTTCTTATAATCTGAGCATCCTTTCAGCCCATCATATCGGAAATTCTCTCCATTCTTAGCACCGAGCAGATAAGCACTATGATCCGCAATTGAATCACCCACATTCGGATATTTTCTGAATTCCGCTGTGATTGTCACATAGCTTCCATCTGCCTTCTGCTCCTGTGTCTTCTTTTTATAAATGTTCACACCATCCCAGACCGAACCACTCCAGGTATTACCGGAAAGTGACTTCTTCATTCCAAAACAGTTATTGGCTCCCAACGCAAGCTCACTCTTTCCATAACCGCTCTCCAGAATAAACTGGGCCATAGACACCGAAGCAAGAATCCCTGATTTTTTCTGATCTGCGGTAAACAGGGGGCCAACCTTTGCAAGCACCTGTTCTTCTGTCAGTCCCTGAAATTCCCCGGCCTGCATCCCTAATGGAATCACTTCCACATTTCCGCTGCCAAGTCTTGAAGTAACCTTCGCAGCCAGATCTCCCAGTCTCGCATAAAGCCAGTCTCCAGGACAGCTCTTATTCGCAAACCACCGGTGTACGGTAATGAGCATTTCATCCGCCTTCGCTGATAATTCAGAGACTTATTTTTATCACCAAACCAGAGTAGTTTTTTCTTTCCATTTCTTCTGCAGATATCCTCACACAGATCGACCAGACGCTCATAAACCACCTGATGCATAACATACGGTTCCGCCTTGTCAGAAGCACACTCAATCGTCACTGCCCTCTGATCATTCGCATTACTGGAAGTACACCAGGAGCGATTCTTCTCTTCCACATACAATCCGATCCGGCCATTCTTATCAATTCCATAATTCGAAGAAGCCTTGGTAGAAGATTTATGAAACCAGTCCCCCAGACCTTCTGCTGTACACTGACCTACTACACAGTGCGGTGATATTCTGTCAATCCGCTCCGTTCTCAGTCCGGAATGGTTCGGACTGAGCAGCGTATACGCCACCAAAGAACTATTACTGTATCCCATAATCATTCACCTTCTTCCTCATCCTCTAATGCATCATCGGAGACTCCCTCACTTTTGTCATGCAGCTGTTCCAGCACCTCCTTCATCTTCTTCGGAATCGGCAGTCCCAGATGCCCTGCATTCTCCAACAGGCTCACACCCTCATTGGAAATATAGAAAAAGATCACCGCTGTCCTCAGCACAGATCCATTCCCAATCACAGCCACATCCAGAATGTTCGCCATTCCCACCAGCAAAAAGATCAGCACCTTCCTGCAGATCCCCCGGAATCCCACCTCACTGGAAAGCGTATGGTCCGCAAAAGCACACATCACCCCGGTCAGGTAATCGATCACCACAAAAGCGATCAGGGCATACAGAAGCCCGTCACAGCCTCCCATAAACCAGCCCAGCCATCCGCCTACAGCCATAAAAACCATCTGAATAAAGTTCCAAAATTCCTTCATGCCAGAATCCTCCTCCCATGAAAAAAGCAGCTCCCATTTCTGAGAACTGCCGTAAATAAGTTTTCTATCTCCATGCCTTGCGGCAGAAAGACCTACATTGTTTCCTCCGTCAGCATATACGTGATCTTCATCGTTTTGTCCGTATTCTTCACCACCGCTGACGAAAGATTATTGATACTTGCCAGATAAGGCGTCAGAAGATAAGCACACCTGTGCTCCTTCCCGTAACTGCCGCCCCACATAAACACAAAGTTCTTATACTGGAACAAAGGCGTTGCCATGGCTTCAAACCTTGCGCTCCCCTGCGTCTTGATCACCCTGTCATCCGCCGTGATCTGGAAATCCCCTGCCACGATCATGTCCCCGAGAAGTGTCATATACACCTCACAGGAACCGGCCTCCCCAAGGGATTTCAGTTTGGAAGTAAAGCCCAGCGGGATCAGTGTCACATCCGCTGAATTTGCAGTATTGATCTTATAAACTCCCTTCTTATCATAAGAAGGCACATACAGATATCCCTTCCTCACACAGCATTTTACATTCCGCTCCGGATAGGAACCATCCTTTGCCCTTGTGCCCACTTCCGAAAGCTTCGCTTTGGACAGTGTCCAGCTTCCCTCTGTAAAGGAATAATCCTTTTTGGAGATCCGGATCCACACCATCTTCGCATCCCCGGAAGAATTCGGCTCATTGGAAAATCCATACCAGTATCCGTCATGCCCGTCCATAAACTCCCCGTACTTTGTATAATCCCCCAGGAACGTAAAGCTTTCCGTTGTCAGTGTCTGCTCTTCCAGTACGGTATAAGTGGTATCATCCAGTTTCTCATTCAGCCCGATGTTAAACACCGGGATCCTGATCTTCGTAATGGTCACACTGGAAGTCCCAAAGGTAATGGAATACAGCAGGTTCTTTTCAAAATCCAGTTCCACTGCCTCAAACAGTGTCATCTGCTTCGCCTTCGGGATATCCCCGATATCCACCTTTTTCAGAAGCAGAAATGTGCTGGCATCCCCTGCCGCACTGCCAAAAGCATTCTGCCCGCCCAGGGCACTGGTCAGTGCCACAGCTGCAATATTCCCGTTTCCCTGACTTGGAGTGAACTCCCACACAAACTTATATCCATTGTCCAGTTTCTTGCTCTCCGTCTGGTTCAGGCTTCCCCTCGCCACATTGAAACCGGAATTAACATTGTTGGAAGCATAAGCCACCGGCAGGTTCTTCCCCTGCTCGTAAATATGATCCGCCTTTTCTTCCAGCACTGCCGGAAACAGCAGGATCCCTCCGATCATGTTCGGGCAGATGGGAAGCAGCGTCCCGTTCCACAAAACAGAATTGTCATACTCCCCGCTGGCTTTCAGATAAATCCCCATTGGATTCAGCCCCAGAATATTATTCACTGCCTCCGTGATCATGTTCGTCTCCTGAACTGTCTCCACCGCACCCGTATTCGTATCGGTCAGTTCAATGACCATTTCACCTTTCAACTTCATCACACACCCTCCATTTCTACCGGCCTGCAGAAACCGCTGATTCCCGCTCTCTCAGCAAAATACACTTCAAATCCTCTGTTCACCGTCTCCTTCATCTGCATGGACAGCGATTCCCGGAAACCATTCACATTCAGTCCTCCGCCAATGGCAAATCTCGTGGTATAATCTTCCACCTCAAGCTTTCCGTCCCAGGCTTCCCCTGCAGCCATAGCCTGCCCGCTGACAGAAGCAATGCAGTCTCCCACATCAACCGTCCCGCTTCCATTCTCCATCCAGAGATACACATTGAACGTATTCGTATAGTTGGCAACGATCTTTTCAATAGGATAATACAGCGACAAAATATGCTTCCCTGAATGCCAGGTCTCCACCGGACAATGCTCCATGATCTCCTCATTGTTAAATTCAAAGACCACATGGCAGACCGCCTGTCCATCCTCCTGCCACTTCACCGGCAGGCTCACATCCACAGAAACCTCCGAACCACTCCCTGATCCTGCATCCGCTCCGCCGGAAGTATCATCCGCACTTCCAGTTCCACTGCCGCTTCCGCCGGAAAGGGAATCACCACAGTCCCGGAAGCCTCCGCAGACCGTTCCACCGGATCCGCAGCCACATCCACAACAACCTGTGCAAAAAACTGCATATGGTTTTCCTCAGAAGAAGCAAACTGGATACTGATCAGCTTCACCTTCGTCTGCCCGATCTCATGCGCGGAAGCATTGGTAAACGTATGGATCCCGATCTTCCCGGTCTTCGCATTGTCTTCAATCTGATTCAGCAGTCCCGAAATATTCTTGTCATTCCTTGACTTCGCCTGAGCCAGCCTCGGGTTCTTCCCCACACATTTCAGGCTCTGCTTTCCCCCGATTTTCTGTCTGATGGAAGTGATACAGGTGATCTGTCCCTCATCCGCCTGTCCTCCCGCAAATGTCAGCACATCCCCTGGATCCAGGGCAGGGTTCCCGATGGTATCCGAATCAAACGGCACATATCGGATCACAGACAGATCTGCCAGGATATTCCTGCACAGCATCTCCCTGGTCTCCTTTAACCCAAACTGCAGAAGCGGGTTCACACCCAGGTTCATGGTCAGCCCATTATCCGGATCCAGAGCATAATACTCCGCAATCTGCGTCTGCTTGTTGGTGGAACTCACTGCCGTGTATCTGGTAATAAAATCCGAAAAGCTGGAAGAAAACCGGTGTCTCTGCTCCACCTTCATCACAGGATCCTTCCCGTACTTTCTCAGTTCCAGCTTTCCCTCCCTGTTGATAATAAAGAAACCTCCCAGAACCTGTGCCACATAAAACAGCACGTCCCGGCAGGTCTCAATATCATTTTCAGTATAAACAGAAAGCGTCACCCCGCCATTCGGCATGGCATCAATCTCCGCCCTCTTATTCCCAAACTCCACTTTGCACCTCTTACAGCACAAAGCAATAAAATCATAAGCAGTCCCCACAGTCTCAAATCCATTGAAACTCTTATCAAACCTCAGCATAAAATCATAGGCTTTCAGTTCCAGGCACTTCGCCAGACGTTCGCCTCACTGACCTCAAAAACTCCCATCGGCACATCTTCCACCGAACCATCAGCCAGCACCAGATGAAACACCAGCGTCACCAGCGCATCCTCCAGCGTATACCTGTCAATGTCACTCAGAAGCGTGATCCCCATCTCCGCCGCATACACCGTCCCCAGTTCAATCTCCGTGTTTCCGCAGCACTGCCTGGAAATATATCCGGAACCCTTCACGATCTCCTTTGCCCCGAACTCATACGTCATTCCGTCTCTAGTAACGATCGTACCCGTCCAGAAATATTTTCTTGTATTGCTCCTGACTGTCCTCAGAAAAGCATCCGACACAGGATACATCCCGCCACCTCCGTTTCCGCACGAAAAAAAGCACCAGCCATTTCCATGACCAATGCTTATTTTTTACATTTCGTTTGATAATGGTAATTGTTGTTGTAATTTTCCGGTTAAGTCCATCATCTGGTAAATTGATGAATTATTAATTTTATATTTTTTAGTTTCACTTATATCAAATAACACATAATTTAAGCCTTCATTATCCAAAGAACTTTTAAAGCATAATCCATCAAACAATTTTTTTCCGTTGCTCGTCTTAATATGTTTAATGTATTCACTAATATATTGTGTTGCCAAGTATGCAGTATCACCACTGTAATTCGGACTTGAAAAATACTCCGACAAAACAGATAATACAATTGAACAATCCCACTCTTTTTGTGAACATCCCAGATCATACTGTGTTGTAAAATCAAACAAGTTTAAATCACTTTTTATCTCTATCTCAGCAATACTAACATATTGAGAAATCACTGGGCGTACTTCTAATGCCGCAGTTTTTTTATTGTCTGCAGCATATAGATAACTTATTCCTTTGGGATTAATTCTTCCAGCTCCGGCAATACCCTGTGGCGGAGCATCTGATTCCGTCTCATTATATCCCCACCATGCTTTTACACCATATTTACTTTATTATTTCTGTTCTTCATGTATCAATATTTATTATGATTTGGTCGGTAGTAAGTTCCTTGTGTGTAGACAAAATAACAAATATGATATACTGTGGATATGATATGTAAAAATAGTCGGAGAAAGATTTGTGAATGCACGATTAATTTAGGAGGAAAAAACGTCAGTGTACCTTACTGGTATTTGCTGTTCGG
>ENA-OQBT01000625-OQBT01000625.1-human-gut-metagenome-genome-assembly--contig:-NODE-625-length-19985-cov-3.343237_pt1 | contig 19985 bp, 26 predicted proteins | sample MGYA00242749_ERZ504557 | MGnify/ENA primary metagenome ERZ504557 (study PRJEB26092, sample SAMD00036243) | human gut metagenome | host: Homo sapiens | study: EMG produced TPA metagenomics assembly of... | reverse complement strand
AGAAGAAGGTGGCGCGGGAGCGGCTGTTGCAAAGCCTGATTCACTGCCGGCCAACAATCAGCGCGGCCAGCAGTTCCAAGCGCATACGCGGAGAAATGGCTCCGGTCATGGCACCCAACGTAGTGTTGATGATGTCTGCCATTGCGGTCAGTGCGCCCAGTCCCAGCGCCTTGGCTTGGCGGTGCAGATCGTCCATATCCTCGGCCTCAGCCGTGTCGGACAGCACGGATTCCGCACGGTCCCCGGCCAACGTAAGCACCAGCAGATCACGCACACGAGCCAGTAGGTCTTCGACGAATCGTCTCGGATCAAATCCGCCGACCACGACTTTCTGGATAACGCCGTACAGCTTCGCCGTTGTGATCGATTACCGCATCCACGGCCTCGCCGATCAGTGCCTCCGGCGTGAAGCCGAGCAGGGCTACAGCGGCATCATGGGTGATAACGCCTTCGACCGAACCAACCATCAGCTGGTCAAGCACGGACAGGGTATCTCGCATGGAGCCGCCACCGGCGCGCATCGCCAGTTTCAGCACACCGGGCTCGGGCTTGATGCCTTCCTTGTCGCAGATCGTCTCCAGGTAGGGACCCATGACTTCCTGCGGCACCAGACGGAACGGATAGTGGTGGGTGCGCGAACGGATGGTGCCGATCACCTTGTCTGGTTCGGTGGTGGCGAAGATGAACATCACATGTTCAGGCGGCTCTTCAACGATTTTAAGCAGCGCATTGAAGCCCTGCTGCGTGACCATGTGGGCCTCATCGAGAATGAAAATCTTATAGCGGTCGCGCGCAGGGGCGAACCCAGCGCGTTCTCGCAATTCTCGAGCATCATCCACACCGTTGTGCGAGGCCGCATCGATTTCGACCACGTCGATGGAACCCGGACCGCCGGTGGCCAGGTCCTTGCAGCTTTCGCATTCGCCGCAGGGTGGGAAGTCGGCCCTTTGGCACAGTTGACGCAACGGGCAGGATACGCGCGGAGCTGGTTTTGCCGCAGCCTCGCGGCCCTGAGAACAGATAGGCATGTGTGAGCTTGCCCTCGTCCAAGGCGCGCATCAGCGGGACCGTGACTTGGTCCTGGCCGATGACCCCTTCGAAGGTGTCCGGACGATAGCGACGATACAGTGCAAGTGCCATAGCTACTAACCTACCTTTGCCCTCAGAATTAACCGATAAAAAGTCAAGATAAACCGGGCTCATAGTTGCCGAATCGGGAAAACTCTTTATATTCCAACGACATTCACCTGACAACGGTTACCGCATTTTTATTGTTATTAACCGCTTTCTTTGTATTAACATAGTGTCAATAACGGTTGTGGTCAGGAGGCACCCATGAGCGATATCCTCGACGAGAAACGCCCCACCCGCGGCGATGCCCGGCGCGACGCCATCGTGCAAGCCGCGCGCAAGGTGTGTCTGGAAAAAGGCTTCTCCAAAATCACCGTTTCCGACATCGCAAGCGAAGTCGGTATGACGCGTTCGCTGTTCTACCACTACTTCGAAGACAAGGAAGCCGTAGCTGACGCAGTACTCGATAACGTCATCGACGAAATCCTCACCACGTTGAAGCAGTGGAACCAAGCGCGCGAAACAGGCAACGTGAACAAGGCATTAGACGACATCGTGCATGTGCTCCGCTCCCTGATCGCCGACGAGAGCCCCTTCTCAAACCGTATGATCCAAGACGCAACGCCGAACTGTATATCAAGTTCATTGACCGCGCGGCGGACCGTATTGCCGACTACATTGCCCAGACCACCGTACGTGATTTCGAGCAGATGCATGGCCTGCCAATCACCAACGTCCATGAGACGTTCTTCACACTGATTGTGGGGCTTATCTCGCTGATTCGCTCGCATCCGAACATCAGCGACCGAACCATCAAAGAGGTCATGGCGCAGACGCTGCATATCGAAAGCTATGTCGTCTGAGGTCTGACGGCCATTGGCTCTGGTACCGCTCTCCCGCACTCCCCTCAGTCCGCTTCGCGGCCAGCTCGTCCGCAATTGCGGACAGCCTACGGCTGACTTTCTTCTGGTTCGACTATCGTCGAACCCTCGCCTACAAACAGCCCACTGGGCTGTTTGCTTTACGGCTCAGCCTAATGAGGGGAGCAATATAATCGGGTCACGCGAACTGGCCGGTCACGGGATCGCGACCATCTCGGGCAATGGCGTTGAGCACTTCCTGTCGGGAATCCACCTCACGGGCGGCTACGGCCGGCGGCACTAGCACGCGCAACGCGCAGTCCTCGGCCACTACCCTAAATGGCAAATGCCCGATATATTCGCCGTCCGCCATCAGCACCGGCGGCTCGTCTCCTTCCGTTGCCCGCGTGACTTCGATTTCACGGATACGTTTCCAGCCGAACACCTTTGAAGCAAGTAGCTTGCCGTTATAGGCATTCGAAATGGCCACCGCGCATTCGCCGAAGTTCGGCACGTGGTCCATCCACACCAGGTCCAACAATCCATCGGAGAAGCAGGAGTACGGCGAGACCTCAATGCCGCCACCGATATGCTCGAATTCGCAATCGTCAGCAATGGTGTGATGATGTCTCGTTCATCCGTAGTACCGTCCGCCAATGTGGCTTTGATGTGGTAACCATAACGCTTCATATGCGTCAGCTCCACCAGCACCGCCGCAAAGTAGCGCATGGTGCCGGTCGCAGATGCGAATGATTCGCACGGTCGTTGATGCTCGCGTCAAGACCACAGGACAGCATGCCCGCATAGTACCGGTCAATCGGATGCTCGGCGGACTTGCTCTCCTGGTACTCGTACTCCTCGCCAGTGGAGGGATCCACGGCATAGCCGCCGTCCAAAGAGGTCACGCGTCCCATGTCCACATCGATGTGTGATCCGCGCACGATAGCACCGACGATACCTTCCACTGCGGTTTCGATACGGTTGACCGGCAGCTTCAGTCCTCGTGCGAAATCGTTGCCCGACCCCGTGGCCACGATGCCCAACGGCTTGCCACTGCAGCCCACGGCGTTCGCTCCAAGTGCGATCATGCCGTCGCCACCGACCACTACGAGATAGTCGTACTCGTGCGCGCGTTCACGCGCCTGGTTCAGGGAATCGTCGAAACTCGTGCCGGTGATGTCGATGACGTCGAAGTTATGGGCACGGCCGGCTTCCTCCAGCAGACCCAATACCTGCGCGTCCACCTTAGCGCCACGGCCTTTATCGGAAGTGGGGTTGCCCACCATGGCCACCACGCGACGGCGCTCGTTGCGTTCACTCTCGCTCATGCTCTCACCTTAGCCAAAGGCCCAGAAGCCCGCCAGAGTATCGGTGCTTTACGGTCCATTATTGTGATAATTGTCTCCTTCCGTACAACTCACCGGTCCGGCCCGAGCCATCCGCTCCACGATGATGCCACCAGGACCATGGTTTCCACCTTGATGGTTACCAACACGTCTTCATCCCGCACGGAGCAGGAGCCCAAAACTACACCATTCGCTTCAGCCATGTTGGCGGCGAGCGCACATGGATCACCGATATCCGCATGCCACAGCGCATACGCGGCGTCAAAGGCGATAAGGTCGGCGAGGGAACGCGCTCGGTTCTGGCAGATCATGAGGTTGCCCACACTTGCCGCCACCGCGAGCGCAATGCCCACCACCATAACCAGCATGGCTCCGGCCATCGTGCCCGATCCCTCCTCATAACGCATTCCCTGCACCGCAGTTCCTTTCTGTTGCGGCCGCCCAGCCAGCCGACCAGTTATTGCTTATCGCCGTAGCGTTGCCGGTAACCCGCGTTGGAGTGACATCCAGCGGACCAGGCAATACCGAACATTCGACCATCACACTCGTCGATTGGCCGTCGTGGGCAATGATGACGCGAGGCTCTCCCCCGGCAACGTCCGCAGCTATGCTGCGCGAGGATGATTCGTCACCGGTAACCACAAACTCGCGCGCAGCCGCTGCCGCGGCACTTTGACAGTCCATGGAAACGATGACCACACGTCCTATTGCCAATATCAGCCCGGCGATGGCGATAACGCTGGGCAATACGATCGCGAATTCGGCGGTGGCCGACCCCGTGCATAGGTCTGGCGGCAGTCTGGCGAGCCGCCACCGGCATGTCATGGTCTTCATGCTGTCACCCGACTTTCAGAGCCTGTTTGATGATGTTGGTCAGCAACGTCTTGATGGCATCCGACTTCAGGATGGCGACCAGCACCGCCGCAAAGCCTGTAGCCGCAACGAGTACGACTGCGTATTCCGCAGTGGCCGCGCCTTCTTCGGGCTCAGCCATGAGGGTGCGGATGCGTGCGTCCATGAGGCATAGCCGTTCTTTCGCCTTGGCGTTCAGCGTGGCCACACGAGCCTTGCTGTGCGCAAAGATGCCGGCCTGCCCGTCGACGATGACGGGGATAGGGGTATTCATTGGCGTTCCTTTCGGTAAGGAGGGGAAGCTGCGCAGTGGCTTCGCACCTTCCCCATGCGTGTGTGAGTGGTTGGCCCCCGCGCCGGGTTGACGCGGGGTGCATACCACTGTGGACTATCAACGCTTCATGCACCAGGAAAAACGGGGTATGTGGTTCTAGCTTGCCGAGTTATCCACACCCCGACGTGTCGTCCACCACCAATGTGGATAACCAAACGCAGCCAAGTGCAATACCGAGCGATACAACAAGATTCACCCTAAGCGCACTCAGTTCACGCCTATATTCACATCATGAAGGACGCAATCGCCGGAATGACTCCTACCAGCACGAATGCCGGCAGAAAACATAGCCCTGTAGGCATCAGTAGCTTTACCGACAGCTTCGCGGCATTCCGTTCGATGGCGGCACGCTCGTCACGGTCCAGCTGTTCAATGGCGGATTCGAGGCGCACGCCAGGCATATCGCCATGCGTCCATGACGATTCCAAAGCCGATTGCAGCAGGCCAAGATCTCGTTGCGTTCTGCTGGTACGTTTTCCGGATGAACTATCAGCTGGCGCACCCTCATGCTGAACAGCCATAGCGGCATGCCACGCATCAGCCCAGGGAACCCCTCTGGCCAGGGAGCTCCCGACCTCGCTCATGCGAGCGCCGCAGTCGCCGCCGACGGCTTTGCCCACCATGTCAAGCGCCCGGGGAATCGAGGAGCCCTGACGCAAGGACACCTGCAACATACGCAATATGAGTATGGTCCATGACGACCCGCAATCATGCGCTACGGCCGGTTCCTCGCCCGGCAAGCGGCTGTCATGACGAGACGGAGCCTTATACAGCCAACTAGCGATCGCCGCACAGCCTGCCGCGGCGTGTACCCACACCGTACTCATAATCCGCTGCCTTTCAACAATGCCCGCATCCATGCCAAGCCGGCAGCATAACAACATCCCCCTAATACCAAGCAGACCACACCGCGTGGCGATCCAAGCAAGAACGCCAATGGTCTAGCTCCCAGAAGCTCGCCCAATGCCACAGTGACGGCCGGAAGCGCGCTCAGCAGCCCCACAGTGGCTTTAGGAACGGCACATGCTTGCGATCGCAGGTTCTGCATCAGCCTCATCTGCCGGTAAGCAGTCAATACCGCTTCCAGACATGGCACTGCTTGGCAACCGAGCTCATCGCTCAAAACCGCTGCGGCGGTGACCCCGCGTGCAGCTTCAAGTACCTGCGCTGGTGATTCGTCGGGCAGACGCCGCTGTTCGAACACCGTTATGAGCCGTTCCACAGTAATGCGCTGAGTGGCGAAGCGTCTGCTGGATTGTTCCTCGAATGCTTTAACCAATGTGCCGCCACCTCGCAATCGCGCGATGGCGGACGTAATCACCTGCGCAACGCCCACGCGAGGTGAGCCGGCATATCGAGGTTCGTTTATGGCTGCGGAATCGACCGCACGCCCGCGGTAAGCCAGCCGATACAGCCTCCCGGACTTGTTCCCCGGCCATATCAGCACGGCGAGCGCCACCAGAACAGCACACCACATCATCACCCACCACCACTCGGCCCGGGAACGATGCCCCATCGTTCAATGAAGTGCCCCCATTCGGCGGCATACCGAGGAGGATGGCAGCCATTCCATACCGCCAGCGGTGTTCCTGCCAGTTCACCATGTGCTACACGCAGTTCGCCGATCTGCGTGATACGCCGCTGTCCGTTCACTCGCTCCAAATGCACCACCGCGTCGAAAGCGCCTGCCGCCAGCATGGCCAACGCCTGTGGACTGACTCCGGCGAGTAATCCAAGCGAAATCAGCCTGGACGGTACTCGGTTCACGCCGTCCGCATGCACAGTGGTCATGCCACCGTGATGACCAGAATTGAACGCGCGCAATAGGTCGACGATTTCCGCGCCACGCATTCGCCCAGCACCACGCGGTCGGGGCGCATTCGCAACGTCGCTTTGACCAAGTCCGTCAGACTTATGGCTCCGACGCCCTCCACATTCGCCTCGCGCGTTACCAACGACACATGATCGCCACGCCCCAGTTCTCCCAGTTCACGAACTTCCTCTACGGTGACGATGCGCTCGTTCACATCGCATTGCGCCAGCAGCGCCTTGAGCAAGGTGGTCTTGCCCACGCCTGTTCCGCCGGTAATCAGCACTGTGGCATGTCTGCGCACCAGTCCCACGAACATCGGCAGCCAAGCAGCCGGGAATACACCTAATTGGCTCAGATGTCGCAACGATGCCATGGTCCTGTCAGGGAACCGTATGGAGATTGCGGCACCTTGTGGCACCAATGGGGCAATCACCGCATGCACGCGGATGCCGTCTGGACTGGCGGCGTCCGCTATCGGGCAGGCATCATCCAGTCTGCGCCCAAGCTGCGCGCACAGTTGGACGGCGTATTCTCGAACTACTTGCGGCGAGCGAAACGGCACACGCAATACTGTTTCTCGCATGCCGTTGCCGCGGTCCGCCCAAACGCGGCCATCACAGGTCACCGCCAGATCGGTAACCTGCGGGTCGGATGCCACATCATTCAATAGACCGAAGAACACAGTTCTGGGCACTGCGCCGGGCTCATCAGCCGAGTGATTACGGCAGCCATACCGCATCACCGGTCCTTGCAAGAAGCTCCCGAAACCGGGCGAATGGCCTGCTCGACAAGATCGGCAAGCAAGCTCACGGCTTTGCGGCTGCCTTTGGTCACCGATCTGATGCCGAGGCCTTCCAGTACGTCTCCACACAGATTGACACTTGGTTTGACAGGCCCCAATACCGTGGCAGTCAAATAGTCCTGCGCCTCACCAATACCCACGTGGCCTCTCCCACGTGGAGCGCCACGTGGTTCCACGCCGACGATATGTGGCGCTTCACAGCCCCATGAATCCAGTCTGGACCGGTGCGACTTGGCTCTGGCCAGCCCCATCACCGACAATTCCGCGGCAATCACCTGCATGCCACTGCGCAGATCGGGTACGGTCTCAATGAGTCCACCCTGACCGGCATCTACGATGACAACGTCGTTCGTTTCCGCCAAGGCTCGAATGGCCGCTTGAACTTCCCACCAGTCAGGCTGGCGCGCGCTCCAAGGGTCATAGGGAAGTACTCGCACACCCTCCCACATCATCAGCTCATGGTTCATCGCATCGCCCTCGATGCGGCCGAGGGGTGCGTCGACTTGGCTGAATCGTAAACCCGGCTCTCGTTCTACACCCAGCAGCAGGTCAAGGCATCCGGCCACGAAATCAGCGTCTATGAGAGCGCAGCTGTGTTCACGTCTCGCCAATGTCCATGCAAGCATGGAAGCCATGACACTCAACCCCACGCCTCCATGACCTGACGTCATCGTCACAATGTTATGGAAGCTGGTGTCTGTAGTTAGGGCGAGTGCCGGAGCCTCGCCCGATCTCTGCCGTTCGCATGAGCCAACGCCTGGGCGGCGGAGTGTAGTAGCGATGCGCTGGAATCGGCGCATCGTCCGTGGGCAGCGGAATGCCCGGAGGTGCTACCGCTGGCGAGGTGATCCTACGCGCCACGCGGGGTGTGGTGTTGCTATTCATAAGCCGATTGAAACGTGTCCGAGTTCAATGCTCAACACGAATCGACCATTGTGGTTCTAGCTTGCTGAGTTATCCACACCCCGGCATGTCGTCCACGACAAATGTGGATAACCACGCTGTTGTTTCACGCCCATCTCATGCAGAAAAGGCCCTGACCTCATATGCACAGTCAGGGCCTTCATTTTCACGACGATTCCTTATGCGGTAATCTACATTCCTTGCTTACTTATCGAGGTTCTTGATGCCGTCTTCCATGACGTCCAACTGAGCATCGGTCACCTTGGCCGGCTTCTTCTTGCCGAACTTGGCCTTGAGCAGACCGATGATGGTCGGGGCGAGCGAAACCAGCAGAATCAGCACGATCACCAGTTCGAAGTGATCCTGCACGGCCGGAATGTTGCCGAAGAAGTAGCCCAGCAGCGTGAACAACGTGGACCAGCACAGGCCGCCGAGCACTGAGAACGGCGTGAAACGGCTCCAACGCATACCGGAAATACCGGAAATGAACGGCATGAACGTACGAATGAACGGGAAGAAGCGGCCCAGGAACACAGCCAGCGGGCCCCACTTTTCAATCATGCCCTCGGTTTTGGCCAGTCGCTCAGGAGTCAGCGCCTTCACCTTGCCGGATTGGATAATACGGCGGCCAAAGAAATGACCGATGAAGTAGTTGCACTGGTCGCCGATAATCGGCGCGCACCAAACCACCGGCAGCAACCAGAACAGCGGCAGCGCGGCCTTGCCGGTCGCAGCATCCGGGGCTGCGAACACGCCGGCCGCGAACAACAGCGAATCACCGGGCAGGAACGGGAAGAACACCACGCCCGTTTCGATGAATACGATGAGGAAGATGAATCCGAGGGTCGGCGCCACGCCCATGGCAATCCAACCGGCAATCGCGGCACGCGGATCCTTCAGCAGTTCGATGATGAAATTAACGAAGCCCATGTGTTTCCTATGAGTCCTAAATCTTGTATTGAGCTGCCAGCCCAATGAACCAGACAGTTATATGCAAACCGTCAAATACCCTACCAGCCGGCCTATAACATCAGGTCGACTGGGGTTTCCCACACAAACTCCGCAATACAAACGAAATTTCTACTCCCCCAAACGCTGCCGCACAAAGGCGTCCAGCGCGGCCGCATCGATGCCCTCATACGAGTCGATGGAGGCAAACTGGCCAAGGCCGGAAGTGTCGGTGCGAATCCAGCCAGTCTGCGCAATCAGTGTGCCCCCCGAGGCGGCGCCGGAGCGCAGACCGGATGAGGAATCTTCCATTACCACGCACTTGACCATGTCTTCAGGCGCGATGCCGAGTCTCTCAGCCGCGGCCAGATATGGGGCAGGGCTCGGCTTGTGCTCGTACGGATCATCGCCGCAGACGTAGCCGGCAAGCAATCCATCAGCCTGCTTCATGATGTTCTCGGCCATGCGGCGAGGCGAAGTAGTGACCAGCATGGATGGGATGTCGGCTTCCTTGAGCGAATGCAGCACGTCTTGCACACCAGGAATCCACGGCAGACGTTCGACCTCCGCCTTGAACACATAATCCTTGAGCTGCTTGTCGATTTCGGGAACGCTCAATGTGCAGCCATGCGCAATCATGACCTCTGCCACGTGTGGTACCGGAGTGCCGGAGCACTCCCAACCGAGGTCCTCGTTCCACTCGCCGCCATTGTTGTGCGCGATCTCAATCTCACCGTCATGCCAGAGCGGCTCAGAATCGATGAGAGTACCGTCCAAATCCCAGAACACGGCTTTGAGCAGCATAGTTACCTCCGTCCACATGCCCGCACGCCAATTGGCGCCTTTACTCTTGCTGCATTCCATTGCACCAATCGGATGCGACAACCATAGCGCGTCAGCACACCGCCCCTGCGCCTCAGCGCATGGTCAGCCCACCATCGACGTGCAGACATTGTCCGGTAATGAAGCCGGCCATGTCGGACGCCAACAACGCGACCCCTCCGGCGATGTCATCGGGACGGGCAAGGCGGCCAAGAGGCGTCATGGCAATGATTCGTTCACGAACATCCTCGGTGGTGGCTGCGCTGGATGCGGTTCCGGCCGTCAAACCTGCGGCAATGGCATTAACGGTAATGCCGAAGCCGCCCAGCTCCTGGGCCAGAGAGCGGGTCATGCCGACCAAGCCGCCTTTGGCAGTGATATACGAATGGTAGGGCACGATGGGCGAATCGACCAGATTGCTGGAGATGTTGATGATACGCCCGGAGGTCTGGGCTCGCATCAGCGGCACCACATGTGAGCACATCAGATATGCACCATGCAGGCATCCCTCGATCTGTGCGCTAAACTCATCCAATCGCCTCCAGCAAAAGTGGAACGGCGACGCGGGTCAAAGGAGAAGCGTCCGAAAGCATTATTCACTAAGATGTCCACGCCGCCGAATGAGTCGACAGCGGTACCCACTAGCTTGGAAGATTGCGATTCATCGCAAACATCCGCCTGTACAGCTATAGCCAAGCCTCCCAGCGAGTGGATGTCTTCAACGGTGCGCTGCGCGCTGGCGGCGTCATGTACGTAATTGATGACGACAGCGGCTCCGTGCGATGCCAGGCATTTCGCCACAGCCGCTCCTATGCCCTTGCCGGAACCGGTGATGATCGCTGTTCTGCCATCCAGATTCACCATTGGACGCCGTGCCATATCGCTTTGCTCTGTCATTACCCTTGCCTTTCGCCCTGCTACCAGCCTCTGCTGCCCGCAACAGCACAGGCCTATTCCATATCCATATCGAACGAATCGCTGTACGCGTCGCTGCCGCGTTCGACATCCACCGCGCGCAACAGATCGATGAGGTTGAAGCCCCCATCATGATGCCAGCCGGATTTCGCCCGATCCATCTCACCGAGCGGACAGATGCGATTCACACCGACCTCGGCCAATGTATCTGCAAGACCAAACAGTCTGGTTGAATCCACAGCGACACCGCAGCTCTGCAGCCAGCCACGGCAGGAAGTCAGTCTTCTGGCAGCGTCCAACAAATCTGGCACCGCCACCACGTTGACGGTGCGGTTCAACGGCGACATCAGCGAAGCAACATCCTCGTCGGCACCGCTACCGTCAAGTTCTCGATACAGCACCGACCATGCCGTGCTATGGCCACTGGCGAACACCGCGGCCTTCCCGCCCATCAAGCTCTCATCTCAGCGTCGGTGCGCGCCCGCTGAATGGCCACGTTCTCGCGTCACTCAATACGGAGCGCGGATATTTGCGCTGCTGATTCTCAAGCTCGCCACCGAGCAGCTGAGCCACTTCACGAGGGGTGAGGGCTCCATCAGTCTCCACGAACACGGTCTGCGGAGCCAGGCAGCTTTGCTGGTCATATGTGGCGATGTCAACAGCCACACGATGCACGGTATCGGCATAGGTATCAGGACGCAAAGCCTCTCGGCCAATGAACGCCAACCCGACTTTTGCTCCGTAACCTAGACAGGGCTTGGACCCGGCGACTTTGCCCGCAATCAATTTGGTAGTCTGCGAAGAACCGTAAACAATCACGCATCGGCCGCATCGATGGCTGAATCCTCGAGCTGCTGCGAGCCGCCCTTCCATGGAACCACCGCAATGGCATCAGCGAGGTCGGAATTGACCATCGCAATGCTGCGAGCAAAGAACGCAGGCATCACCGGCTCGGAAAATGAAGATTTGCCAAGAATCGCGCCTTTGACCAGCAGGGTCATCGCCATGCTCCACACGGGAATCCCCGGCACATTGCTGGAGAACACCTGATAGGTGAGCGCTGGGCCCACATATTTAGAGTATCCCCCCGCCTTGTTCGGCCGGAATTCGTCAAGCATAGACGGCTGACCGATTTCGGAGTCAAGGAACCGGAGCAGTTCACGACGCCTGAACTGGCGCATATACCGTTTGAGCTCAATCCGCACCATGTCAGGCTCATATCCGGTGATTGCGGGAATCAGCAGTTCAGCCTGACGCCGCAGCTCAAAATCCGGATCGGCCCATAGTTGGGCCGCGTCGGCCACGATGTCGAGAATATCGTTGACACTCATCGCGGCAAGCGTGCGGTTGCGAACATCGGCAAGCTGCTTGGCAAGGGAAGTCACCTTTGGGCCATCCAGTCGCGGATAGCGCAAGCGCTTCACCCCATCCGATGTGGCGACCTCATAGATTTCGTAATCCGAAACATCCACTCCCGAGGCAGGTGGAAGACATCAATGGCCTGACTCACGGATTCATCAACGGTTGGCACTGATGACCTCGTCTACCGCGATTGAGCACCCACGAGCCTCTGCTCCCTTCGCCCTGCCCTGCAGCAGGAATCCGTCCGGGGTCCGATGGCCGAGATCCTCGGTCAGAATACCGATGCATGAATTCCAATTGGCAAGGTCGTAATGGCTATCACACCGGTCTCACCATCCTTGACGGGAGTCAGCGTTTCCGGATCGAGGAAGACCGTACGCACCCAGGCGGGGTTCGCCTTGAGATAGTTGCTGGTGCCATCCGTATACCACGACAGAATATTTTGGTCATAGATCTGCGAGCTCAACTCGGTCATGCCATACATGTTGACGCAGTGGTGGCGCGGCACCCCCAGTGTCTGTTCCAGCTCATCAAGCATCTGGTCTTCGGTGATGTCGCGCTTAGTGCTCTTGAAGCCGCCAGTGTCGAACAACCGGCTATCGGGGGCCAGCGCGAACGTCAGATCATGCTCATGCAGGTAATCGAGCAGATACAGATAGGACGACGAGACACCCATCAGCATCACCGGTTCACCGTCAGACACCGCACGGTTAAGGAAGGCGATGATTTCATCGAACTTGAGTCCATGCTCGTCGAAGAACACACCGCTGCCTTCGCTGCCGCAGCACTCCACGGCCTTGGTAAGGTAGCGCGACAGGGAGGAGTTCTGGTTCATGTCCCATGCCGGCGAAATCACGGCGATGCGGATACGCTCTCGATCCGGCATGATGAAATGACGGAACGGCACAATCATTGATTCATCCCACACCTCAAGATCGGGGTGGAAGTTGCGCCCACGCATCTTGCCGCCATGCGTGGTTCCGCTCGTCATGAATACGGCTTTGCACTGCTCGGTCGGTATGGTCGAAAGGTCAAGGTGCTTGAACCCGTCCACCGGCATCGACGGAATCTCCCGCCAATCCTTGAGCGTTGCGGGGGTGACGCGTTTAGCCGCGCAGTAACGACGGTACGGCAGATCATACGTGTACTGATAGATGAACACGTCGCGCGCCAACGCACCAAACGCCTCTTCCGGGGCCTGCTCACAGCCATAGGTATGGATAAAATCCAGAATCCCGCGCTTGATACGACGCGCGTCATCCATCACATCAGTCATTGCATCGCTCCTGTCAATATCCAATATCAACCAGCATTATCGTTCATCGTACGCCGCAGCGCCAGTCTCATCCGCCGGATCGGCTGCTGGAACATCCACGGACGCCGGCGCACGATGTTTCGCCACCAAATCCGGAAGAGCGACGAAAAGCGCATTGAGAATGATGGCGCTGAATACACCGACCATGATGTTGTTGCCAAGGAACACGCTTGCGCCGCCGGTCAGGCCGGAGAGCGCCTTGGGCAGGGCGATGCCGAGCAACAGAGACATGCCGATGACCGTTTGACGGCGCTCGTCATCAGCGACCTTGCGCAGGGCGCGCAGGCCGGTCACGATTAGGCTGGCCGCAGCCGGCAGGAAAATGCCTCCGACGACTGCCGAGGGAATGACGGACAGCAACGCGCCCGCCTTTGGCACGAAGCCCAGAATCAGCAACAGCACAGCGGCGATGATCACAGGCGTGCGCGTGCGCAACTTGCCTTCGCCGGTCAGGTTGAGCAGGCCGACATTTTGCGGGTAGGCGGTGGTGGTGAATCCACCAATCAGCGAGGAAATGGCTGAACCGGCCGCCTCGCCGGCAAGACCGTAGCGCACCTGCTTGCGTTCGAGGGACGTGCCCTGAATCTCAGAAGCCGCCTGATAGACGCCGAGAGCTTCCATGACGGCAACCATGTAGGCAATGAAGAACGGGATGAAGATCTTCCAGTCAAATGTGAACGGACCGTAGGGCAGGAAGGTCGGCAGGCCCAACCATCCCTTGGATGCCACAGGAGAGAAGTCCACCATGCCAAACGCTGCGGCGACCACGGTGCCGACGACGAGCGCGATGAGGAATGAGAACGACTTGAGCAGGCCCTTGCCGAGCAACGACAGGACAAGCACAATCGCCGTGGTCAGAATCGACACGGTCAGGATGTGCGGATCGGCGAACGTCTTGTCGCCGGGAGCCCCGCCTAGAAACTCGCTCAGCGTGAATCCAGACAGCGAGACACCGACCATAAAGATGACCACGCCCGAAATCATCGGAGAGAACAGGAACCGCATCCGCTCTATCACACCGGTCAGGCACAGCAACAGGAACACAAGCGAAGCGATGAGAATGGACGAACTCGCCGCCCCCAGCATGCCGGCCGTACCTGCCGCGATCATCAACGCGTCAAACGCGGCTGACGGCCCCTGCACCACCGGCAGGCGAACCAGCCGAGTGGCCTGAACCAAAGTAACCAGACCAGAGACGATGAAGATGGCGTTAATCATGTTCGACGACAGGGCAATAGGTAAGCCGATTGCTCCGGCCACAAACACCGGATCAAGCCAGACGTTGGAAACAAGCACATGCTGGAAACCCAGCAGTACGTTCTGGGCGGTCAGCTCCTTGCGTATTGACATACGCTTCCTCTCTCTCAACGCGCATATGGGATGCCGAGCCGAACAGAGGAGTTCAACCGTCGCATTCCCTACGCGAGTGTTAGCTCACAGGTTCGAAGGGTTCGGCACATACCGTCTCAGCCTAAAGCACCCCTTACGAATCGGTTTTCGCACGTCACCGTAACAAACCTTGACATCTCCGTCAAGAAGATTCGTGCTTTTCGGCAGCTGCCCGATGTGAGATAACAAACAGTTTTACGAATGGAGAAGGAATCGAAGCAATGCGGCCAGACTCACCAACCCCACAGGACCATGGACTTGGAGTCGGCGGGAGTGTAGTTGGAGTCGCCGGTGGCGCCGGCAGCGATATCGGCGGCAGTATCGCGGCCGGGCAGTTCGCGGGTTTCGCGGCGGATGGCGTTGCGCCAGAGGCGGGCGCGGTTGGAGCGTTGTATCTCCACGATATTGCCGTCACGGCCTGCGGCGAAAACGCTCTCCTGGTCGCCGGTTTGCATGCGTTTGACTTCGCGGCGCAGTTGGCGATTCTCTTCTTCGAGGACCAAAATGCGCGCGATACCGGAAAGGTTGATGCCTCATCCTGGCTCAGGCGCTGAGCTCGGGTCAGGCGGGCAATGTCGCGCAGGCAGTAGCGGCGTGCGCCGCCATCGGTGCGCTGCGGACGAACCAAACCGAGGCGGTCGTACTGACGGAGAGTCTGGGGGTGAATGTTGGCCAACTCGGGCGGTCTGGCCGACGGTGAAGATGGGCAGTTCGATGTCGAAGCCGACGTCATCGGCTCCGTCGAGATCGGCCCTGCCCATCACGAGCGCGGTTGCGCACATCGCGTATAACTGCTTCATCTGGTTGGCTAACCGCGCCATTGTTCACCTCCTGATTACAGGCTGAGATAGTCGCCGGCTTTTTCGTCGAATTCTTTGGCGGCGTGCTTGACGGCCAGACCCGGCTTGGCGGGGACCATGATCTGCACACGGCCGATCAGATCGCCCGGCTGGTTGCTGCGCTGGACGCCAAGTCCCGTGAGCTTGACTTCCGCGCCGGAGCTGGAGCCTGCCGGCACCTTGAAGGTAACGGGATTGCCGTCGATATCCTTGGCCTCGACCTTGCCACCGGCCACGGCCTGGCCCACGGTGACGGGCAGGTCCATGACGATATCATGGCCGCGCATCGAGAATGTGGCATCGGGCTTGACGGTGACGTGCAGGTACAGGTCACCGGCCTTGCCGCCGTTGATGCCTAGCTTGCCCTTGCCGGCCAGCTTGATTTTCTGTCCGTCCTTGACGCCCGCAGGCACGTGGGCCTTGAACTTCTTGCCGTCCACGGACAGGGACACGGTAGCGCCCTTGACCGCCTGACGCAGGGTCAGGCTGATCTTGGAGTTGCGGTCCTCGCCGTTTTCGGGGCGCGGGGCCTCCTCATAGCCATAGCCGCCGGCATTGCCGTACGGGCGATTGGCCGTAGCCGCCATACGGCTGGCCGCCCTGACCTGCAGCACCGCCGAACATCGAGAAGATGTCGTTGATGTTGTTGGGGCCGCCGCCCGAAGTGGAGAAGCGGATGCGCGAGCCATTGCCGCCGGCACCCTGGCCGAACATGGAACCAAAGATGTCGGAGAAACCGGAAGCATCGAAGCCGCCGGAACCGCCGGCGAAGCGGGCACCGCCCATGCCGAACTGACGAATCGCGTCGTACTTCTGGCGATCTTCCTTCTTGCTCAGCACGTCATAGGCTTCGGAGATGTCCTTGAACTTCTCCTCGGCTTCCTTGGTCTTGTTGACGTCAGGATGGTATTTGCGGGCGAGCTTGCGGTACGCCTTCTTGATGTCGTCGTCCGAAGCGTCCTTGGAGACACCAAGGACTTTGTAGAAGTCTTTGCTGAGCCATTCGTTTTCAGCCATTCATGTCTCCTTTCTAGAAAAGTCTTTATGATTGGCTCCCCTCAGAGAGGGGAGCAAGGTAAATATCAACTCATTGCAGCGAGCTGACCGTCAGTTTTGCGGGGAGGCTACTACTACTCGGGCGGCGCGGATTACGCGATCGCCGATGCGGTAGCCGGCCTCGACCACGGTGTCAACCGTTTCCTTTTCGGCATCCGCGTCCGGCTTGTGCAGGATCGCGTCATGCTTGGTGGGGTCGAAGTCCTCGCCCTTTTCGCCGAACTTCTCGACACCGAACTTCTCGAAGGCCTTGTCAATCTTGGTGGCGACGGCCTTGAACGAGTCGTCCATCTCGCTGTGTTCGCGAATGCGGTCGATATCGTCGAGGGCGGGCAGCAGCGCGGTCAGCACGTCGATGATGCCGTGCTGGCGGAAGCGCTCCTGCTCCTTCTGCGTGCGATTGCGGTAGTTGATGAACTCCGCACGTTCGCGTTGCAGGGCTTCGAGGTAGTCTGCGGCTTCCTTCTTGGCCTTGCCGAGCGGGGTGAGGGTGTCTGCGGAATCGGACTGGCCTTCGCCAGTCTTCTCTCCCTCAGCTGCGGCAGGAGCCGCGTCGGCTCCTTCATTGGAAGGAGCTGGGCAGCCGAATCCTGCGCAGAGCCGGACTCGGCGGAGGCGTCAGCCCCTGAAGAGGCCTGAGCGGCCGCCTCAGCATCTGAGGGATCCGGCAGGTCGTTCAGGTAGTCGTCCTTGTTGAACTCGGACATCACTTGTTGTCCTTGTCGTCATCGTCGTCCACGACCTCGGCCTCGACGGTGTCGTCGTCGGAACCGGAGGCGGAGCCAGCGGAAGCGCCGGCACCGTCAGCACCAGCGGCAGCACCCTCGGCACCCTGCTGGGCGTAGAGGACCTGGCCGATCTTCTGGGCGGCGGTCATCAGCTCGGTCTGAGCGGTCTTGACCTTCTCGGTGTCGTCACCCTTCAGGGCTTCCTTCAGAGCGTTGACCTTGTCGGTGACTTCCTTGACGATGTCGTCGGAGAGCTTGTCCTTGTTGTCGTTGACGAGCTTCTCGGTGGAGTAGGCGAAGGCCTCGGCCTGGTTGCGGGTCTCGGCGTCTTCCTTGCGCTTCTTGTCCTCAGCCTCATGAGCTTCGGCTTCCTTGACCATGCGGTCGATCTCGTCCTTCGGCAGGCCGGAACCACCGGTGATGGTCATGGACTGCTCCTTGCCGGTGCCCTTGTCCTTAGCGGACACGTGCACGATGCCGTTGGCGTCGATGTCGAAGGTGACCTCGATCTGCGGGACGCCACGCGGAGCCGGAGCGATGCCGGTCAGCTCGAAGGTGCCAGCGGCTTGTTGTCGCGAGCGAACTCACGCTCACCCTGGTAGACCTGAATCAGCACGGACGGCTGGTTGTCTTCAGCGGTGGAGAAGACCTCGGAGCGCTTGGTCGGGATGGCGGTGTTGCGATCGATGAGCTTGGTCATGATGCCACCCTTGGTCTCGATACCGAGGGACAGCGGGGTCACGTCGATAAGCAGGACGTCCTTACGGTCGCCCTTGATGACGCCGGACTGCACGGCGGCACCGACAGCCACAACCTCATCCGGGTTCACGGACTGGTTCGCTTCCTTACCACCGGTGAGCTCCTTGACGAGTTCCTTGACGGCGGGCATACGAGTGGAACCACCGACGAGCACCACGTGGTCGATGTCGCTCACGGAGATGCCGGCGTCGTGCAGCACGTTGTTGAACGGCGTGCGGCAGCGACCCAGCAGGTCGGAGGTCATTTCCTCGAAGTGCGCACGGGTCAGAGTCTCATCCAGGTGCACCGGGGTGCCGTCAGGGGTCATGGCCAGGTACTGCATGGAGATGCTGGTGGAGGTGGAGGAGGAGAGCTCCTTCTTCGCCTGCTCAGCGGCTTCCTTCAGACGCTGCAGCGCGATCTTGTCCTTGGACAGGTCGACGCCGTACTTGTTCTTGACTTCGGAAACCAGCCAATCGATGATCTTCTGATCCCAGTCGTCACCACCGAGGTGGTTGTCGCCGTTGGTGGCCTGAACCTGAATGGTGGAGAAGCCGTCGTCATCCTTGCCAATCTCCAGCAGGGAGACATCGAAGGTGCCGCCGCCGAGGTCGAAGACCAGGATGCGCTCGTCTTCCTTGCCCTTCTCAAGGCCGTAGGCAGAGCGGCTGCGGTCGGCTCGTTGATGATACGCAGGACGTTCAGGCCGGCGATCTTGCCGGCGTCCTTGGTGGCCTGACGCTGGGCATCGTTGAAGTATGCCGGGCAGGTGATGACGCGTCGGTGACGGGCTCGCCGAGGTAGGCCTCAGCATCCCTCTTCAGCTTCATCAGGATCTGCGCGGAAATCTCCTGCGGGGTCCACTTCTTGCCGTCGATGTCGACGTCCAGTCGGAGCCCATGTGGCGCTTGACGGAAGAAATAGTGCGGTCAACGTTGGTCACGGCCTGACGCTTGGCGACTTCGCCGACGAGGATCTCGCCGGACTTGGAGAAGGCCACCACAGACGGCGTGGTGCGCGCGCCTTCAGCGTTGACGATAACGGTGGGCTCGCCACCTTCAAGAGTTGCGATGCAGGAATTCGTGGTTCCCAGATCGATACCAACTGCACGTGCCATAATGTGTGCTCCTTAATTACTCGTTTGTTCTTACGTTCTTTGCCCAAGTTCCGATTGGTCGTCTCTTGGACCTTCCAAACTTGAGCCTACATCACTCAACTTCCATTTGGCAAGTTCTATTCCCAATTTCAACACAAAAAGTTGAGCATGTTTGGCTCAAGTTTTTTGTGGGAGTGACTGACGGCGATGACGGAGTGGTGCGTTTGGAGCCAAAATCCACTTATACAGAAAACTGCAAGGGGTGACTGGGGCGCGCCATCGGCCTTGTCGTCAGACTTGCCATCGGCGGCGCGCGATTGCAGCGCATGGGGTGCGTCGGCGACGTTATTGTCGCTGGGGCATCGATGCGCTGAATAACTCAGACACAGTGTTTGTCGCCGATTTTCTGCGGGAATTGTTCGGCAATATCGCTAGGTATGCCGATTCGACGCAGCGTTACGTGGTGCTGGTTTCCGCCGCTCAGGACCGCGTCACCATTGATGTGACGGACCGTCCGCGTCAAGGTGACGCGACGTTTGAGGGGGCGGCATTCCGGGCTTGCGTACTATCGGGAGCGTGTGCTGCATGCGCACGGGGATTGGGATGTGCGGGAGAAACGCGGGCAGTGGGTACTGCATGCTTCAGTGCCGGTCGATAACGCTGCTAATCGACAACACCGCTCATCAATAACGCCGGCTAATTGATACCGCCAATCACTCGATAACGCCCAGCCAGTCAATAACGCCGGTCCCCCGGCCGCGCCGGCGTGGGTCGCGAGCGAGGCCGCCATCGCGAC
>ENA-OQBT01000624-OQBT01000624.1-human-gut-metagenome-genome-assembly--contig:-NODE-624-length-20016-cov-3.728443_pt1 | contig 20016 bp, 23 predicted proteins | sample MGYA00242749_ERZ504557 | MGnify/ENA primary metagenome ERZ504557 (study PRJEB26092, sample SAMD00036243) | human gut metagenome | host: Homo sapiens | study: EMG produced TPA metagenomics assembly of... | reverse complement strand
GGGAGCGGGCGCGGGAACCGCGCTGCCGGTCGGCCGCAAACGCGGTCGGCACACCCGATAACCAGACTTCCCGCCCGTCGCACGGCGGCGGGGCAACCAATGTAACCAACTCGAACCGGCCCCGACCGGGACCGGTGCAGTACAGAGAAAGGAACAGTGATGAAGTCACTAATCAGGAATGTAGCGGCGGGCGTCCTCGCAGCCGCCACGATGCTCGGCATCGCCGGCCTCGGCGCCACCACCGCCAACGCTCAGGAAGCCAACGGCAGCATCAAGGTGAGCAGCACCAACGCCGAGTTCGCCGGCAAGGAAATCAAGCCTACCAGATGTTCTCCTACGATCTGGATGCCGTCAACGCCGGAACCGCCGACAACGGCGGCTTCACGCTGAACTCCGAGTGGAACCAGTTCTTCATCTCGAACAAGACTGAGTTCAACCTTGGCGATGACACCACCGTCGACAACGTCGCCCAAAGGCCTATGACTACGTCTCCGGCCTCAAGGACGGGAAGACCCAGGTCGTCCCGTTCGCCAAGAAGGCCTCCGATTGGGCGAAGACCCAGACCGGCCTGACCATTAAGACCGAGAGCGCGGCCAAGATTGCCGTGGACGGTAAGTACACGGCGACGTTCACCGATCTGGCCTACGGTTCCTACCTCGTCAGCCCGAAGGCCGGTTCCACCGATACCAGTGACAAGCGTGGCACCGATGCATCCTGCTCAATGTGCTGAACAGCACCGCCGTCGAGCAGGACCTCAAGAGCACCTACCCGACCATCCAGAAGACCGTCAAGAACGGCACCGACGACAAGAAGCACAACAGCGTCGAGATCGGCGACACCGTGGACTTCAAGCTCGCCTCCACCGTGCCGGACATGACCGAGTACACCAACGGCTACACTTTCAAGTTCACCGATACCCTGTCCAAGGGCCTTACTCTGAACGGCACCGCCGAGGGCGGCACGTTCGCTCCGACCGTCAAGATCGGCGATACCACGCTGACCAAGGACCTCGACTACACCGCTACGTACACCACGGACTCCGATACTGGTAAGACCGCTCTTGAAGTCAACATGATGAACTTCAAGAATCTGCACCAGAATGACGCCGGCAAGGCCATCACCGTCGAGTACTCCGCCACCCTGAACAAGGACGCCGAGGTCGGTTCCACCGGCAACCAGAACGACGCGAAGATCGAGTACAGCAACGACCCGGCCTCTAACGGCACCGGCACCACCAAGGAAGACAAGACCTACACCTACACCTTCAACTTCGACATCGAGAAGGTCAACGCGGTCGACCACAACGATAAGCTGAAGGGCGCCCAGTTCGAACTGCAGCGCGAGAACGGCACCAAGATCAATCTTGTGAAGGTCTCCGATGGTGTGTTCCGCCCGGCCAAGGGAACGGAAACCGTCGCCGATGACAAGACTGTGGTCACCGACAATAACGGCAAGCTGCAGTTCACCGGTCTCAAGGAAGGCACCTACAAGGTGAAGGAGATCAAGCTCCGACAGGCTATAACCTGCTGAAGGATCCGATCACGGTCACCATCTCCGCCACGTACGACGAGAACACCGGCATCCTGGAGTCCTGGAAGGTAAACAACGCCAACGCGCAGGGCACCACCGTCCCGGTCATCACCGTCGAGAACAACAAGGGCGTCACCCTCCCCGAGACCGGCGGCATGGGCACCGTGCTGTTCACCGTGTTCGGCGTGGCCATCGTGGCCCTCGGCGCGACCTGGTACGTCAAGTCCAACCGCAAGTCCCGTCACGCGGCCTGAGACCGCCACTGACCCCCGGTTCCCCTGACCCGCGTCAAGGGGACCGGGCGCCGGCCTTCCCTGACCGGGGAAGCCCCACCAAGGAGATCCATGGTTAAGAAGCTGCGCGGCCTCGCGCCGTTGCTGGTCATCGTGATCGGACTGCTCGTCCTGTTCTACCCGACGATCAGCAACTTCCTCGTCATGAAGAACGCCTCGCGCGTCGTCAGCAACTACGACGCGGCCGTCGAGGCACTCTCCGACGAGGAATACCGCAGCATGATCGACGCCGCGCACGCCTACAACACCAGACTCGCCGAGGAAAGCTCCGGCACCACCAGCGCCCTCACCGGAGCGGTGAACACCGAAGCCACCGACGCCGAGTACATGAAGCTCCTCAACCTCGCCGGCGACGGCATGATGGGATACGTCACTGTGCCTAAGCTCAAGGAGACCCTGCCTATTTATCACGGCACTTCCGAGAAAGTACTGCAATCCGGCATCGGTCACTTGGAACAGACCTCACTGCCAGTTGGTGGCGCGTCCACTCATGCGGCGCTGTCTGGCCACCGAGGGTTGCCCACGGCGAAACTGTTCACGGACTTGAACCTTATGAAAAAAGGCGACAAGTTCTATATCACAATACTTAAAGACACGTATGCGTATCAGGTCGATAAGATCACTACCGTTCTGCGACCGATGCCAAACAACTGGCGATTGAGCCCGGCAAGGATTTGGTCACGCTCATCACCTGCACACCGTATGCGGTCAACACGCATCGGCTGCTGGTGCGCGGTCATCGTATTCCATACACACCACAGCAGCAGAATGACGCCAAATCCACATTCCACGTGGACATTCCGCTGCAGTATTTGTTGCCGTCTCTTGCACTGATTGCCTTGCTTATCGCATGGCATTTGTGGCAGCGGCATGAGCGGCGACGCCGGCAGAGTGGGAGCGCCAAGGTCGCATCCGGTGATTCTAGCTCCACAGCCATCGAGCCGGACGGTGACTTGCCTCCTCAGCCAGCCAATACAAATAACCAATCACATTCATCACGGCGGAAAGGACCGGGCAGACATGTTAGACCCGCATAGCGGAAGCGAGTATGGTGCGGCGCGCATTGCTGCCATGATTGCCGCCACCATTACTATCATCCTCACTGGTCTTGTGTCTTTCGGCTTCATGGTGCCATACGCGCAAGCTGATTCCTTCGTCACTCTCACCATCAATGCCGTATGGGGCCGAGACACGGCTTCGCCCAAATCACTTGCCGGCGATACTTATGCCATCGTGCGCGTCGCCACTGTCACAACGAACAATGATGGTAGCGTTTCCTCATATAAAACCGTCAGTGATTTTTCCGGTCTCACTGCCGATTGGGAACGCCTGACATCGAGCGAATATCACGATGCCGCCAAGAAGCTGGCTGCACACGCGGCGAAAAACAAGCTATACCAGCATTCCGGCACCACCAATGCAGCTGGCCAACTTACTTTCCAGAACCTACCGCTTGGCCTATATCTGGTCTCCCGCACGGATTCGGCGAAAGCAACAAGGCATACGACTGTGATCCGTTCCTCATCTCGATTCCCGGCAGCGGAGATACGGCCGCCGATCTCAACATCACGGTAGAGCCGAAATTCAGCACCAGTACTCCGCCCACCCCGCCTGAACACGAACACAACCCAGGAGAGATGCCGGGCAATCCTGGCGTTATCGGCAATACCGGTGCCGCCGTGGGAGGTATCGCCGGTGTTGCGGCCGTCATACTTGTCATCGCATTTGCCGTGTTGAAACTACGCGTGCGATATCGCTCCGATGATACCGAGTCATCACACCAGTTCCGTGCCGACGGAGGAAAAGCATGACGCATAGCAAGGCCTCGTTCTCATCCGCACAGATAAAACGTCTGATCAAGCTGCGGGCGGTGGTGAAGGTATCGCCATCACGCATCAGGTATGCCGAGTGGTTCAAACGGGAATGCGTGATGCGCGCCGATGCCGGCGAATCGCCCACGTACCTGTTCCGTGAGGCGGGACTAGGGCCTGAGCTCATAGGCGAAAAACGTATTGAACGCTGCATGGACCGATGGCGGAAGAAAATGCAGCTGGAAGATCTGGAAGTGGCAAGCAGCCCGGAACGCCTGTTTTCTGTGGATATGGACACGGAGCAAGACAGAGAAGTCAGCAAGGTCGATGTGCGTGACGTGCGCGATCTGATCATCTGCAAGCAAACACGTTATATCGAGAGCCTGCAGCGGCAGATCGATGAGCTGCGTTTGCAGCTTGCACAGCAAACCAAGTCCAACGATATGCAATGAGCGGCATGGGGCGAGTTGAATCGTCCGTAAACATAACGCGCCGAAGTCGTGGCAAAGGAGCACACATCGCGAACGACACGTAAAATCGAACACATGGAGTTGAACGAATTGCCCCAGATGGATCCGCGTGCGCTGAAGCCACGTCTGTCAAAGCCGAAGACGAACACGCCAATTCAGCCGAACCGCAAGCACTGAAAATCACCGCCGCCAGCTCGAACCCAAAGATGTTCACGCTGCCTTGGCACAAGCCCTTGGCCACCTGGCCTAAGGACCTGCTGGCCAACCTGCCGCGAGGCATCTCCCGCCACGTCGTGCGATTCGTGCACGTGGCGACGAGGTGTACGCCATGAAGGAGATCACGCGCCAGGTGGCCGAGCGAGAGTACGAGATCCTGCGTCGACTGCAGAAGCTCGAACTGCCAACTGTGACCCCGATCGCCGTGGTCATCGGCCGTCATACCCGTGAAGGGGAGCCGCTGGAGGCGATTCTGGTCACCCGGCACTTGAAGTTCTCGCTGCCGTACCGTGCGTTGTTCGCCCGCAACCTGCGCCCGGACACCGCCGAACGACTGATTGACGCCCTCGCCGTGCTGCTGGTGCGCCTGCACCTGGCCGGCTTCTACTGGGGCGATGTGTCCCTGTCGAACGTCCTGTTCCTGCGCGACGCCGACGCTTTCTCCGCCTTCCTGGTGGACGCCGAGACCGGTGACCTGCAAGCCCAGCTCACCGACGGCCAGCGCGAATACGATATCGACTTGGCCCGCACCAACATCATCGGCGAACTTATGGATTTGGCGTCCGGCAAGCTACTGCCCGGCGACGTGGATGAGATCGAGGTGGGCAACCGCCTGGTTGATCGCTACCACTCGCTGTGGAGCGCCCTGACCGACACCGACAAGTTCAACCCGGACGAAATGTGGAAGATCGAGCAGCGCGTCAACAAGCTCAACGATCTGGGCTTCGACGTGGACGAGCTGGAAATGAAGACCGCCGAGGACGGCAAGCGTGTGCTGGTCCGCCCGCGCGTGGTGGACGCCGGCTATGCCAACCGCAAGCTGCTGCGCCTCACCGGCCTTGACGTGCAGGAGAACCAGGCCCGTCGTCTGCTCAACGACCTTGACGCCTACCGTGCCTCCACGTGGCGTGAGGGCGAGGATCTGGAAATCGTGGCCACCGACTGGATGCGCGAGGTGTTCGAGCCGACCGTGCGTATGATTCCGCGCGAATATCGCTCCCAGATCGAGCCTGCTCAGTTCTTCCATGAGGTGCTTGACCATCGCTGGTTCCTGGCGGAGAAGGCCGGCCACGACGTGCCGATGGGCGAGGCCGTGACCAGCTACATCGACAACGCTCTGCCGAGCTACAGCCTTGACTCCAAGCACTCGCCGAACTTAACGAAGAGGCCGATTCCGGCGTCATTGACGACGAATCCACCTACAGCGACCCGGACGACGACGGCTACAACCCCGATGACGATCCGGATGCGGCAGTGTGGAGTCATTAAGCGGACAATCCGGTGGACTGTCTGTAGGTGAGCCCATCACACAAAGAAGCCCCTCAAATAGAGGGGCTTCCGTGTATGTACAACCTATTACGGCCTCAAGCGACAATCACTCCGCCGCAGCCTTGCGCCGTGCGTTGGACACCGCGTACAGGCTGATACCCGCCGCCACTGAAGCGTTCAGCGACTCAACAGACGAGCTGATCGGGATGCCGGCAATCGCGTCGCAGGTTTCGCGCACCAGTCGGCCCAAACCGCTGCCTTCCGAACCGAGCACTACAACGAGCGGATCGGATTCAAAGCCAGTCTCGCCGACGAGCTTATCGCCGCCACCGTCAAGGCCGACAACGTAGTATCCACGCTCCTTCAAGCCCTCAAGTGCTTAGTCAGGTTCACCACGCGCGCCACCGGCATATGCGCGGCCGCACCGGCAGACACCTTCCAAGCGGCGGCGTTCACTGAAGCGGAACGGCGTTCCGGCAGAATCACACCATTGGCACCGAATGCGGCCGCCGAACGAATCACGGCACCCAGGTTCTGCGGATCGGTCACGCCGTCCAATGCGATAAACAGCGGTCGCGCAGCAATACGGGCGGCCGCCGAATTCGCGGCCTCCATTGCCTTGGCCTTCTTCTCAGCACGATCGGCCAGCTCGTTCAGCGAGGAGTACTGGAACGGATCGACCTTCAGAATCACGCCCTGATGGTTGCCAGAGCGGGCGATACGATCCATCTCCAGACGATCGGCCTCCAGCATGTGCAGGCCGTTCATACCAGCGATTTTCACGATTTCGCGAGTACGATCGTCATGTTCAATACGAGACATGATGTACAGCGTGGAAGAAGGTACGCCTACGCGCAGTGCTTCCAGCACGGAATTACGGCCGTACACCAGATCCGAAGTATCCGCCGAAGCGAACTTGTCCACTCGACGGCGGGCTGCCAGACGCGGGTCGGCCATCTGCCGACGTTCGGCCGCTTTCTTGGCCTTGTACGCCTTGTGATAGACGCGGTCCTCGGCCTTGGGAGTGGGGCCGTAGCCCTTCAGTTTGTTGCGATGCTTGCCACCCGACCCCTTGGTCGGTCCTTTTTTGATAGCCATAGGTGCTATTGTCCCAGCACCCCGCGCCAAAACGCGGCTATTCCGCCGTCGGTAGCCGGTAAGGTATTGAGAGTGAAGAAGCAGCGTATGATATTCGGACTGTCCCTGCTGTATTGGGGATTATGGTTGGCGATTCTGATTCTGTGGATGGGTCGCTTCGTGACCTCATTCTTGTCGATATATTTGGTTTCCGCGCTGCGCCTCGATGAGGGTGTGGTGGGCACAGTCGTGGCCATGTACGGCTTCGGCGCAATCATCGGCTGCCTGTTCGGCGGTACCTTGTCCGACAGATTCGGCCGCCAATCCATGATTATCATCGGCGAAATCGGCGCAGCGGCTGCCCTACTGGTCGTTTCCGTACTCACTGATCCTGTGTCTTTAGGCGCGGCTCTGTTCGTCTATGGTGCGTTCGCCTCGCTGCCCAGCCCGGCCATCGCCGCGTATATCGCGGATGTGGTGCCTGCCGAACGTCAGCAACGTGCATACGTACTGCAATCGTGGGCGATTAATTTTGGGTACGCGATTGGACCGATTGTGGCCAACCAGCTGGTCAAGATCTCGTATTCGCTGATGTTCTACGTTGAAGCGGCGGTGATGATAGCCGTCACGATATTGCTGATTGCGTTCTTCCGCGAGGTGCGGCATTTGGGGATTACTGTATCGGTGCCAAGTGCGGTGCGCCATGAAGACGAATGCAGTGTTACCCATGCGGAATTCGCCGGCATTGAGAGGCCGAATCACTCGGATGCCGCACCGGCTGCCAGTGTCAAGGGCGCCATGTCTCGCAATTGGCGGCGCGTGCTCACCGATACTCCATTCCTCGGCTTCTCCCTGCTGATGTTCGGCTACTTCCTTGTGTACTTCCAAAGCACCTCCGGCCTGCCCATTGCCATGACGGACCTTGGTCTAGGGCTGGGCGAGTATTCGGTGCTGCTCACCATCAATGGCGGTATGTTGTGCCTGCTGCAGATTCCCGCGATGAAACTGTTCGCGCGCATGGGCAATTCACGCGTGCTGGTGATGGGCCTCGCCGTAACCGTCATCGGCTATGCGGTGCAGGCCGCGGCCCATTCTTGGGGCGGATTCGCGCTTGCCGTAGTGCTGTGGACGCTGGGTGAGCTGGGCACATTCCCTATCGCCACCACTATGGTTGCCGCCATGGCACCCGCGTCGGCGCGTGGCACGTATCAGGCGTCTACAACGTAGTGTGGTCGGCGTCGATTGCGCTGGCGCCGCTGATTGGTGGCTGGACTATCAGCAACTTCGGCGGTCGAACGCTGTGGATCGCCTGCACTGTTGTGTTGATTGCCGTGACCCTCGGTCTCAAGCTCACCAAAGGCTCGCGCGACCGCGCCATGGCCCGCAGTCTTCACGATTCGCTGTAAGCGTTATTCGGTTTGGAGATACGGGCAAGACCGCATATGGCGAGTGGTTCTTATCGAGAACTATTCTCTGCGCGTATGATGTATGGCATGCAATACATTCAACAAACCATCGTTGGCATTGATGGCAGCGAGGCGCGATTCTTTGGCTATGTGGCCGACAACAGCGAGGAGATGGAACCGGACCGTATACGCCCGGCTATCCTGATTTTGCCTGGCGGCGGCTACGCCATGACTTCTGACCGCGAAGCCGAGCCAGTGGCCCTGCAATTCCTGGCCAAAGGCTTCGCCGTATTCGTGCTGCGCTATTCGGTGCAGCCCAGCCGCTATCCGGTGGCTTTGCTGGAGGCTGCCGAGGCAATGCGCCTGATTCGCGCCAATGCGGATCAGTGGCATGTAAACCCCGCGCAAGTGGCCGTACTCGGCTTTTCCGCAGGCGGGCATCTGGCCGCCAACCTCGCCACCTCGGTCGGCGACGAAGACATCCGCGAACAGGGCGGCATGGACCCGGACGCCGTGCGCCCGAACGCGCTGATGCTCTCGTACCCAGTAATCACCGCCGGCAAGTACGCCCATCGCGGCAGCTTCCAATGCCTGCTAGGGGACCAAGCTCACAATCAGGCTTTGCTGGACAAGTTCTCCATCGAAAAGCACATCGATGCCAAAACGCCACCCGTCTTCGTCTGGCATACCATGACCGACGACGCCGTGCCCGTGGAGAACACGCTAATGCTCATCCAGGCCTGCCGGGCCGCCGGCGTGAGCATTGAGGCGCACCTGTTCCCTGAAGGCAGCCACGGCCTGTCCTTGGCCAATGCGGAAACTGCCGGTAACGGCTTCTATGCGCACATCGTCGAATGCGTGCAGTGTTGGCCTGATTTGGCTGAGGCCTGGTTGCGTCGCCTGTTCTAGGCAAAACGCTATTACGCTGTGCGCCAAGTGCGCCACGCGGTTATGGAATAATGGCAATCGTATGCATCGGCAGCAGTTGCGCCGGTGTCCATAACCGCGCAGTCCTGTGCGTCCAGCCGGGAGAGAAAACCCGGCAGCGGCCGCAAGGCTGACTACTCCGCGGCAATACCAAGGAGAACATTATGGATGATCTCAAAGATCAATCCGCAGTGTCCACGACCGCAACGAACGGGGTCGTGGAATCGGAAGAGGTGCGCGCACAGGAAGCGCTATTGGGGGATACTGATCCAAGTCTGACCAGCGCCGACGACGTGGCCAAAGCCCTGAACGTCGACCCATCCACGGCCTGAGCGAGGAAGAAGCCAAGCGCCGACTGGCCAAATTCGGCCCGAACGAGCTCGCCAGCGCCCCGCCCGTACCGAAATGGAAGAAATTCCTGGCCCAATTCCAAGATCCGCTGGTCTACCTGCTGATCGCGGCCACTATTATCTCGTGATCGCTTGGTTCATCGAAAAGCCAATGCGCAGCCCGGCGCGGAAGGCGGCGAAGTGCTGCCGTTCGACGCCATCGTGATCATCTTGATCCTGATTGTCAATGCTGTGCTCGGTATATGCAAGAAGCCAAGGCCGAGGCGGCCGTCGAAGCGCTCGCACAAATGACGGCCCCGCAGACCTCGGTGCTGCGCGATGGCAAGGTCATGCGCATCAACACCGCCGACGTGGTCCCCGGCGACATCATCGTCCTTGCGGAAGGCGATTCGGTCTCCGCTGATGGCCGACTGGTCAACGCGGCCAGCCTGCGCATCGCCGAGCTTCACTGACCGGCGAATCCGTGCCGGTTGCAAGAAGCCGGACACACTCACCGAAGCCAAGGCGCTGGGCGACCGCGCCAACATGATCTTCAACGGCACTTCCGTGACGCAAGGCACCGGCCGCGCAATCGTGACCGGCACCGGTATGAATACGCAGGTCGGCAAGATCGCCGACATGCTCTCCGCCACCGAAGATGAGAAAACCCCGCTGCAAAAGGAGATGGATTACGTCTCCAAGATCCTCGGCATTGCGGTGTGCGTCATCGCTGTCGTGGTGCTGGTGGCGCTCGCCGTGCTGGAAGGCTTCAACGACGTCCATGACGTGATTGATTCCTGGTGTTGGCCGTCTCGCTGGCTGTGGCCGCCGTGCCGGAAGGCTTGGCCGCCATCCTGACCGTGGTGCTGGCGCTTGGTGTGCAGCGTATGGCCGCGCACAACGCCATCGTCAAGAAACTGCATTCGGTGGAGACCTTGGGCTCCGCTTCCGTGATCTGCTCGGATAAGACCGGTACGCTGACCCGCAACGAGATGACCGTGGAGCGCGTGGTCACCCCGTCCGGCGCAGTGCAGATCACCGGCACCGGTTACGCGCCGGAAGGCCGCATGGTTATGACCGGTGGCGTCAGTCCTGAATCCGAGCAGGCCCAGATTGTGGCCGATGAAGTCGTCGCCACGCTTGTGGCCGGCACGCTCGCGAACGACGGCGAACTACGCGAGGAGAACGGCCGTTGGGAGATTGTGGGCGACCCCACCGAAGTCTCGCTGATCGTGGCCGCACGCAAGGTCAAGGCCGATCGCAAGATCAAGCGCTACACGCGCGTTGGCGAGATTCCGTTCACCTCCGAACGCAAGCGCATGTCCATCATCGCCAAGGACAGCACCGATTCAGACAAGCTCACCGTGTTCGCCAAGGCGCGCCCGACGTGCTGTTGAGCTACTGCACGCGCATCCGCGTGGGTGGTCAGGTCCGTAAGCTCACCGAAGGCGATCGCCAGTCGATTCTCGCCACCGTCGAACGTCTCTCCTCCGAGGCCTACCGTACGCTTGGCGAGGCCTGCCGTCCGCTGGAAACCAGTTCTTTGGCTGATGTGCCCGGTGTAAGCGTCAACGCCGCAGGCAGGTGTCCGACATCGCCGATCAGGCGAAGCATCGAAACCGATCTCATCTGGAATGGCATGGTCGGCATTATCGATCCGCCGCGTACTGAGGTGCGCGACTCCGTGACCGAGGCCCATCGTGCCGGCATCCGCACGGTGATGATCACCGGCGACCACCCGCTGACCGCCGCCCGCATCGCCTCCGACCTTGGCATCATCGCCAAGGACGGCAAGGCCCTGACCGGCGACCAGCTCGACCAGCTGCCCGATGAGGCCGCACTCGACAAGGCCACGTCCGAAGTGTCCGTGTACGCGCGCGTGGCCCCCGAGCACAAGCTCAAGATCGTCGAATCCTTGCAGCGTCAAGGCAACATCGTGGCCATGACCGGCGACGGTGTGAACGACGCCCCCGGCAGTCAAGTCCGCGGACATCGGCGTGGCCATGGGCATCACCGGCACCGAAGTGACCAAGCAGAGCGCCAAGATGATTCTGGCGGACGCAACTTCTCCACCATTGTGGCCGCCGTACGCGAGGGTCGCGTGATCTTCGACAACATCCGCAAGTTCCTGCGCTACCTGCTGAGTTCCAATGTGGGTGAGGTGTTCACCGTGTTCCTCGGTGTGGTGTTTGCTGGCTTCCTCGGCATCCGCCAGCCGGAAACCGTGGGCGTCACCGTGCCGCTGCTCGCCACACAGTTGCTGTGGATCAACCTGCTGACCGATGCCGCGCCGGCGTTGGCTATGGGCGTGGACCCGCAGACCGACGATGTGATGGGTCGTAAACCGCGTAAGGTGACGGACCGCGTGATTGACGCCTCCATGTGGGGCGACATCATCTACATCGGCGTCATCATGGCCATCGTCACGCTGATTGGTATGGACATGCACCTGTCCGGCGGCTTGTTCACCGACCGCTCGGTGGATGCCATCGGCCATGAAGCGCAGATGACCGAGGCCCGTACGATGGGCTTCACGATTCTGGTGTTTGCCCAGCTGTTCAACGCGCTGTCCTCCCGTTCGCATCTGCAGTCCGCATTCGTGGGTCTGTTCTCCAACAAGTGGCTATGGGGTGCGATTGGTTTGTCCGTGGCGCTGCAGCTCGTGGTGATTTACGTGCCGTTCCTCAACGGTCCGTTCGGCACCGTGGCATTGAGCCCGATGGCTTGGGTGGAATGCATCTGCCTGGCCGCAATCGTGCTGATTGCCTCCGAACTGCGCAAGATTGTGCTACGCGCGATGGCCAAGCGTTAAGCCATCGCAATAGCCCTGATTGTGGGCATATAGCAGTGGGCCGGGCTCTGGTATTCAGAGCCGGCCCACTGCTATATCCAAACGGCTCCTCATGGGGCGGTAACTATCCCATGGGGCGGTGATTTCCTCATGGGGCGGTCGCTGAAAACGGCATTATTCCGCGAAAAAGGAAAATGTGCTAACCGCCCCATGGGGAAGTTACCGCCCCATGGGAAACAGGAGAACGCTGCAGACCTCAGTTGTGGCTGCCGTCGGTGCCGTCAGTAGAGGTGGAGTTGTCGCCGCCGTTATTGTTGTCGCTATTGTTGGACTCGTCTTGAGACTTCTGCTGTGCCTCTTGGTCAGCCTTCTGCTGAGCCTCTTCCTGAGCTTGCTTGGCGGCATCTGCCTGCTGCTTGGCCTGCATCGAGGCGGTGACGTCGGACTCGGCCTTCTGCAGTTTAGAAATCGCATTGTTGACGTCGGATTCGGACGGACTGGTCCCGTTCATCACCGTATTGGCCTCGGTGATGGCGTTTTGCAGCGCGGTGCGGGTGTTTTCATCGGCCACACTGCCCGCGGAATTATCCAGCGTGCCCTGCGCCTGCGAAATAGCCGAGCTCAGGTTCGATTTCAGTGTGTTGGTATCGGCCGTCGCCTTTGAAGTATTAACGGCCTTGATCGCATTGTTGATGGCATCCGTCTTGTCAGCCATGTCGCTGGCATCATTCTGCAGCTCTTTAGTGTGAGACTTCAACTCAGTGGCGTTGAGGCTGGAATCGCACTTGGCGGTGTCAGCCGGATTGCCGGCGTCTTGCAACGCCTGATTCAGCGTGGTGAGCGTATTGGCATCGGCCACATCGCTGGTGGATGTTTGCGCGCTGGTTTGGCCATTGGATATGGCGGTGGTGAGCTTCTTCTGAGCATTCGTGTACTGCTTGGCCGCTACCTTGCACTCGGCCAATGCCACGGCTTGGCTCGCCTTGCTGCTGTTGGAATGCCACCAGAGCAGGCCGGCGACAACCAGCGCTATCACGGCGACTACTGCTACGGCAATGCTGATGATCTTGCGGGTGTTCTTTTTGCCGCTACCGCCGTGACGAGGCTCGGCGCCATCGGAATCGTCCTCATCGGAGACTGATCCAACGGAATGGAGGGAGGCATCACAGCAGGCTGAGCCTGTGCCGAAGCGGCCAGGGCGGCCGGTTGGAACACCTGTGTGGCTGCAGCATCATCGGCAGACGCTACTTGCGTTGCCGGCATGGTAACGGTCTCACCGGATACGGTGGATGATGCGCCGTATGCCTGTGTGGCCGCAGCTGAATCAGGCTGGAATGCCTGTGTGGCCGCGGTTTCGGCATTCGGCATGGCCTGAGCTTCGAAAGGCTGTGTTGCCATGACCTGATCAGGCTGGAACGCTTGTGTTGCCTCGGCATCTACCGCAGCTGCTCGGCCTGATTGGGTTGGAACGCCTGTGTCGCGGCGTTTGAGCTACCGAAACAGGCGATGCCGCCGGTGCCGCTGGTACGGCTGGTGCTGCTGGCGTCACTGGCGCTGTCGGTTCCACCGGGCGGAAGCTTTGCGTCGTCTGATCCCAAACGTATTGCTGCTGGCCGGGCGCAGCGGCGATTGGTGTTTCGGATACTACTGGCTGCGTGGCTGCCGCCGGCTGTGGTGCTTGTGCGGCAACCGCAGCGGGAATTGCGGCGAGAACGGTTGCGTCATGGCCGGATCGATGGGCTGCGTCGGCTGAGCGGCTTGTACGGGCGGCACAGCTTGCGTGGGTTGTGCGGCATACGCTGCTTGCGCGGGCTGCACAAACTGTGTGGGCTGCGCAGACTGCACAGCCCACACAGACTGCGGGAACTGCAGCGCCGGTATGTCCTGTGCCGCTGGCTGCGCACCATATGCTGCTGTCTCTTGCCCGGGAATCGGAGGAACCGTTGGCCTGACCGGCTTTTCGGGCTGCTGGAAGTCGAACTGGAACCCGCCATCGCTGTTGGTCATGACATCTCCTTGGGATTAAGCAAATGGCCGGCATCCGCCGGCCGAATGGTACGTCGCAACGCTCAGTCGTCGATGTGCGCGCGGTAGAAATTCTCGTAGGAACGGCTCGGCGTCGGACCCCGCTGGCCTGATAATGCGAGCCGGTGCCCTTGGAGCCATAAGGGTGCTCAGCGGGCGAGCTCAGCTGGAAGAAGCACATCTGGCCGATTTTCATGCCAGGCCATAGTTTGACTGGCAACGTCGACACATTAGACAGCTCAAGCGTAATATGCCCCTCGAAACCGGGGTCAATGAAGCCCGCAGTCGAATGGGTGAGAATCCCCAATCGGCCAGTGAGCTCTTGCCTTCCAGACGGGCGGCAATGGACGGGTCCAACTTGACGTATTCCCACGTGGAACCCAGTGCGAACTCGCCGGGGTGCAAAATCCACGGTTCGTCGGGAGCCACCTCGAACTGTTCGGTGAGCGCGCCTTGGTTTTCCGCCGGATCGACATAGGTGTAGGCGTGGTTATTGAACAAACGGAAGTACCGATCCAATCGCACGTCGATGGAAGCGGGCTGCACCATTTCGGGGGTCCACGGATCAAGTGAGATATGACCTGCGGACTGTGCGGCGAGAATGTCGCGGTCGGACAGCAGCATGTGAAAAACTCCTTGGGCAAATAAATACTGCCTTCAAGTCTAGCGCCTTGGGCGGAAACGTGAGAGGCTCCTCACGCTTCCGCGGTCCATCAATCGCAAGTATTCTCAGGTTTTTCTCAGAGAAACTTAGAGGTAGACCCAGAAAGCAGTGGTTATATAAAAGATGTCAGCGGAAAGCTGATCAGGAGCCGCAGCAGTTCCCGACAATTGAACCCCCTTTCTTCTTCTCTCTCCTTTCTCTCCCCGGCGGCAACCGCCGGGGTTCTTTTTGTGCCCTGAATCATTCCCCCGAATGACCGCCATTCCCAAGCCATAGCGGTACACTAGCTGTGTAATCGGCAGGAAGGGGGGCACCGATGGCCCGCAACGATGAGGACTACGATTTCTTCGGCGATGGTCAGTATGACGATTCGCGCAGCTCACGTCGTGCACAGAATCGACGCCCATCCAGGCGGGATGCCGGCCGGCGATTCGCCGCTACAAAAGCCAGCAGCCCAACGTCGATATTGTGCCGCAGACTTGCCGTTGTCAGCGGACTGCTAGCCGTCGTGGTATCGGCCACCTCGGCGGTTCATGAGATCGCGCCTTACGCCATTTCCTTTATGACGGCAGTGCCAGGACGATACATTGCGTTGACGGCGGCGGTGCTTATCGGCATCACCCTGATTCTGGTCATCGCTGCGCGAGTCACCATGCTCGGTACGCCACTCACGGGGGAGTGGGCGCGGGCGGCATCATCGCACTGGTGTGCGCCATAGTTTGCTTGGTTATCGGCGTGGCCGTGGGCGTATTGTTCCCGGAAGGACTGATTCAGCAGTCGAACGACAAGGCACCCGTCGAAGATACCGCACAGATGGAGCAAGGCATCGAACAAGCTGCCGGCGCGTGCAAAGAAGGATGGCAGGGGCTTGATACGGGCGGTTTGCCGGGCATCACCACCGTACAGATGTGCACTGATCCGAGAGTGGCCTTCGTATCCTTTGAATCGGAATCGTCCGCAGCCATCAGCCGGGCACCTATCGAAAGCAAGATTTCCGAACTGCTGAGCCAATACGCTGATAATGAGCAAACGAAAGGTGATTGGCGATTGCTGAACGGCAAACGCTGGATGGTGTTCGGCGAGGCCAGCAAGATGACCGCACTGCAGCAGCAGTGGGGCGGCGAACTTGAGACAATCACCGCAGCCGCAGATACCGCAGACAGCGGTAACGCCTGACAGATTGCCGGTATCCCTTGAAAAGTCCCAAGGCGATTCGGCGCGGATTACCCAATGTGATTGAAATCATGGTCCATCGTTTTCCGCACAGCGCGCAAGACCTCTATATTGGAATGGTATGAGCAAAGAAGCGAATGCCAGCCAGCCTCTGATCGGCCGCGAATCCACCACTGTGCCCGGACGTTTTGGCGAGCCACTCACCGTGGAGCACAGCGTCACCTCGCGCGGCGGCTTCGACCAGCATGCCGCGCATCCGCTGTTCCTGTGCCTGCACGGATGGGGATCCAGCGAAGAAGACATGGCGGACATCATGCGCCTCATCGCTCCATATAACGATTTCGTGGCATTGCGCGGGCCGCTGACACTCGCGCCGGCCCGTGAGGGCAGTCTCGACCCCGGCAACTACGCGTGGTTCCACGATGCCCTGCCTATCGGCGATGATCGTGACTACGACGCGTATGCCGCCGCCACAGCAGTCGACCGATGGGTGGCCGACAACATTCCCGCCGACCGTGACGTGGTGCCGCTTGGGTTTTCGCAAGGTGGGCTGGTCGCCGTGCATTTGTTGCGTATCAATCCCGAGCGGTACCGGGCCGTCGTCTCCCTGTCCGGCTTCAACGCACCCGGTCAGGTGCCCGGCACGGCCCCCGCCGACTCTCGCCTGGCCGATTATGATATCCCCGTGTTCTATACGTACGGCAAGAACGATGGCGTAATCCCAAAATACGAACTGTTCGCCACCGCCGCTTGGCTGGAAGAGCATACGTGGCTGAAAACCAAGAGCTACCACGGTCTGGATCACAATGTGAGTCTTGAGGAGTTCGCCGATTTGCGCCAGTGGCTACTTGACAACGACATTACCTCTGGCGTGCTGTAGTCAGCCGCCATCACTGGAATTGGCGCGGCCGTCGCAGCAATCGGACATCGAGGGCGCTTGTGGCTGACTCGGTCATAGACTGTTCTCCCATGGGCGAAGTGAGCACTGCAAGCACTACTGCACATACTGAAGAGAATCACACGGAAATAGCAATCTCCAACTTGGCTCCCCTCAGAGAAGGGAGCCAGGGAAACTAGATGCCGGAATCAGCGTCCACTTGCATAACGTAGATGTTGCGCCTCAGGGAGCGGGCTTGGGCTCGGTTGATGTCGCCGGCTTCGTACATGTCCTGAATCATACCGAGTTCGATACCGTAGCTCTCGCGCTTTACGTCCTCGACCTGCGTGATGGTTTCCGTAGTGCCGCTCATGGTCGGACGTGCCTGCAATGAAGCCTCGGCACGACGATAATCCAGCAACAGTGCCGAACAATGCTCGGTGTTGTACGTATCCTGGCCCATCTCGTCAATAAGCCGGCCGATAACATGATGAATCGCCTCGACCTGCAGTTCGCGGGTGCGCGCGAAAATCTGGTCCTCGCTCACCAATGGTGTGGTGTGGCGAATCTTGGACACCGTGCGTTTGGCGTAATTGCTCATCTGCCGCTGGAACATGCGTACACGACCGCGAATCTGCGATACCGCGTGCCCCGAAGTCGGATCAGTGGAAGTGTGACGCAACGTATTCATAATCTGGTCAAGCATGCGCTCGCAGGTTTCGACGTTCAGCTCTTGCGTGGCCGTATCCGCCGCCGGATGTGCTTTGGTGTCGGCAAGCCGGTCGCGCACGAATTCCTTTTCCCAATGCAGCGCTTCGATCTGCAATTGCTCGAATCCCTGGGGATCGGTATCGCCGATGCGCTGCTGCAATCGCCCGATGCGCTTGGTGTACTGGTCGATTACCATCAGAATCGCACGACGATTCTCTGGCGTGATGCGTCCGGTCAATTCCTCCACCGTGGCGCGTAACACATCGATGGTCACCGGAATTATTTCCGCGCTGGGATCCTTGCCACGGTTCGGGGCCAATAGCGGTAACAGGAAGTTGGCCAGCAGCAAGGTCGCGATAATCACGCCTGACGCAATGAAAATCAGCTCGTCACGCATCGGGAACGGCGCGCCGCCGGCAATGTAATACGGGATGGTGAACATCAATGACAGCGTGATGGTTCCCTTGGGGCCGCCAAAGGTCATCACTGCGGCCGAGCGCCAGCGTTCGGGTGTCATTTTGCGGCGCTGGCCGGAGATTGTATCTCGCGCAACGCGCAGCATGGCCGCAATCCAGAAGAATCGAAGCGCGATTACCACCAGAGTGACCAGCAGAATAATGCCGATCAGCGCGATATTGCTGATATACGGGTCAGACCAGCTGGCCATCATGGCGCGCGGCAGCTGCATGCCCAGAAGAATGAACACCGCACCGTTGAGCGAGAAACTCAGCACACCCCATACTGAAGTGGAAACGATATTCGTGCGTGCCACATTCGGCCCCACGCCGGTGCGGTCGAATCGGATGAACAGGCCAGCGGCCACCACCGACAGAATGCCGGACACATTGAATTCCTCCGCGCCCAAATACAGCAGGAAGGGCAGGAACAGTTCCATCAGAATACGTGTGGTAGTGGTTTCCCAGCCGAGGGATCGCACGGTCTCGAATAGCCAGTTGGCCGCTGCTGCTATCACCAGGCCAAATAAGGTGCCGCCAAAGAAGGAGATCACGAATTCGCCGGCGGCCTGCCCCACGGCGAATTCTCCAGTGAAGGCGGCGGCCAGAGCGAACTGGAAGCCGACGATGCCGGAAGCGTCATTGAAGAGTGATTCGCCTTTCAGCACGCTGCGCTGACGCTGCGTCAGCGAGGCTTCTTTACCGAGGGAGCTGACGGCCACCGCATCGGTCGGGCCGAGTGCCGCGCCGAGTGCTAAGGCTGAGGCTAAGGTGATGGACGGCCAGACGGCATGCAAAGTGAATCCGACCGCCGCCATCGTGACGATAGCCAGTCCGATAGCCAGCGATAGGCTCAGATCCAGCGTTTTCAGCAACGCCGACTTATCGATTTCGTGGGCTTCCAAATACAGCAATGGCGCGATAAACAGCACCATGAACAGTTCCGGGTCGAGCGTTGCATCCGGGAAAAACGGCAGATACGTAACCAGCACGCCCAGCACAATCTGGACCAGCGGCGTGGAGACTTTGGGCACGAAGCGACTGACAAACGAGCTCACCACCACCGCCGCAATGATGCATAGGATGAGCTCAAATACCGCCATGTTGCCGCCTTCTCCCTTAAATTTTTCTCCACCAAAAGTATATGGGAACCATGAAGAAAACGTTAAGCTTGCGGCCGATTATGCACATCATGAGACGATATGAGAAAAGGCATACACTCGTTGGTATGGAATATGACGAGGCGATGCGCCGCGCACTGGAACTGGCCGGTCAGGCTGCAGCCGCTGGTGACGTACCGGTTGGTGCGGTGGTGCTGGATGCGGCCGGCCAGATTGTCGGGCGCGGATACAACACGCGTGAGGCTGATGGTGACCCGCTTGCCCACGCCGAAATCATCGCCATGCGTCAGGCGGCCCAAGCCTTGGGCGCCTGGAATCTCGCCGATTGCACGCTGGCCGTCACACTTGAGCCGTGCCCGATGTGCGCGGGTGCCTGCATCCAGACCCATATCGGCACCATCGCGTTCGGTGCCTGGGATCCCAAGCTCGGTGCATGCGGTTCGATTTGGGATATTCCGCGCGATCCGCATATCGGCCATAGTCCTGAAGTGCACGGCGGCGTGTTGGAAGGCGAGTGTCAGTCCATCCTGACTGATTTCTTCGCCCAGCGGCGATAGACACGGACGCATTACTTACCTCACGCAACCAACACGCGGCACCAAGGCAACATATTCCATTTCTTCTACCATCGAAACCAGTAGTGCAATGCCAATCCACACACGTCGAAGGAGACAATATGGCCGAGAACACCTCGACTTTCACCGGTGCCGCCGCTGACGGTACCGCACTCACCGCCGTCTACCTGACCCAGCCCGCCGCCAATGTGGCGATCGGTCTGGTGTTTGCCGGCAGCGACCTGCCGCGCATCGTCCACTGGGGTCGCCCGCTGGCCAAGCCCGACACCCTGCTGGCCGCCTATGACGCCCTGAAG
>ENA-OQBT01000623-OQBT01000623.1-human-gut-metagenome-genome-assembly--contig:-NODE-623-length-20039-cov-3.713037_pt1 | contig 20039 bp, 29 predicted proteins | sample MGYA00242749_ERZ504557 | MGnify/ENA primary metagenome ERZ504557 (study PRJEB26092, sample SAMD00036243) | human gut metagenome | host: Homo sapiens | study: EMG produced TPA metagenomics assembly of... | reverse complement strand
CACGGCCTCGGCAGCAGCGCCGGCGGCAACGCTCTTGGCGTCAGCCTTGCCCTGGAAGGCGTCGTTGAGCTTGGCGGCCTTCTCAGCGTTCTTGGCGGCGAGCTCCTCCTGGGAGATCTCGGCCTCCTCGGTGCACTTCTGGGCGTCATAGGCACGGAAGAACGGGTAGTACAGGGCAAAGTCGACGACCAGGATAAGGCGAGCATCACAAAGGCGAGCGGCTGGAAGCCCAGGCCCATGATGGTGCCGATGGGGCCGGGGACGGTCCAGGGCAGGGTGTACATAAAGCCGTTCATGCCCAAGAAGTCGATAAAGATCTTGAGGATCCAGATGTTGGCGATCGGGGCAAAGACAAACGGGACAAAGAAGACGGGGTTGAGCACGATGGGCGCGGCGAACAGCAGCGGCTCGTTAACGGCAAAGCACACGGGAACGATGGCGGCCTTACCGACGGCGCGCATCTCCTGGGACTTGGCCAGGAAGCAGAACATAAAGACCAGGACAAGCGTGGCGCCGGTGCCGCCCATGCAGACGACGAAGTACTGGGCACCCTGGGTCAGGACAGCGGAAGCGTGCTGGCCGGCCTGGAACGCAGCCAGGTTGTCGGTCATGTTGGCAACGAGGGCGGCGGCGATGGCGGGCTCGACGATCGAGGGGCCGTGGACGCCCACGAACCAGAAGAGGCTCATGGCGCCGTAGATCACAGCAAGGCCGATGTAGCCGTCGCAGCGGTGAACAGGGGCTGGAACACCTGGATGACGCCCTGGGCAAAGCAGAAGCCAAAGGCAGCGCGGAAGACGATGTCAAAGACCCAAAAGACGGTGATGCAGACGGAGAAGGGGATGATGTCCTTAAAGGTCTGCGAGATGTTGGGCGGAACCTGCTCGGGCATCTTGACGGTGATGTTGCGCTTGATAAAGAACTTGTAGATGATGCCGGTTACAAACGCAGCGATGAAGGCGGTCAGCAGGCCCTTGGAACCAAGGTAGGTGGTGTTGAAGCCGCTGGCGGCGTCCGTGGCGATCGTGTCGCTCGAAAGGAGCAAGAAGCCGATGATGGCCGCGCACATGCACGAGATAAAGTTGATCTGGTTATTCTTGGGCAGATCGCGGTTCTGGCGTCGGCGAAGTGCTTGGCGGTGGTGGCGGCGCAGGCGATGGCCAGGATGCCCATGGAGTAGTTGTAGCACTTCCACAGGGCATTGTTGATGTCATCGGGCCAGTAGAAACCCCAGATGTTGGGGACCGAGGCTACCAGGCAGAAGATGGACGAGAAGATGATGATGGGGATGACGGAGATAAAGCCGTCGCGGATCGCCTTGAGGTACTTGTTGCGGGCGATCGCGTTGAAAAAGGGCTGGCCCTTTTCGATGATGGCGATGAGTTGCTCCATGCAATGCTCCTAAGAGTCGGTGGGTTAGCAACGATGGTAGCTTTTGACTTTCGGTTGCCAAAATGTTGACGTTGCCATTTTGTGACACAAATAAGAAGCGAACCGGTGGTCCCTGTGCCTGTGGACCGTCGATTCCTTGCGCGTAAACGATTGAGCCGCCCGGTGGCTCTATGTTTGCACAATGGCAACGTTAACATTTGGTCGACAAAAGCCGTTCGGGGAAGCAAAAATGTCGGTGAACGGTAGGTTTTGGGTGGTGAGCGTATGGTGGGGAAGGCGTTGGATATACTTGAAGACGTTTCATTTGACTGCGCAGGATGCCACTAATGGCATCGTTGACATAGAAAGATCGACCTATGGCCGCTGTTAAAAAATCGGTTTCCGTTAAGGACGTGGCGCGTCTCGCGGGCGTCTCGGAGCAGACAGTCTCGCGTACGGTGCACGATTCGCCCAGCGTGCGCCCCGAGACCAAGGAGCGCGTGCGTGCCGCCATGCGCGAGCTGGGGTATCGCCCCAATTTGCCGGTCGATCGCTGCGCCGCGGCAAGTTTAAGACCGTCGCGTCGCCATGTTCAACATTACCGGTACCGGCAACCTCGACCGTATGGAGGCTTTGCTGCCGCCGCCGATAAGCACGCTACGCCATTACCCTCACGAAAGTAGATGGGCATCCGTATACCCTCGAGAGCGCATCGTCGCGCATGAGCGCACTGCCGGTGGATGGCATGGTCGTGATCATGAATCGCATGCCGGCGGACTTTGGCACCTTCGAGCCACTGCCCGGCATGCAGACAGTGCTCGTTACGATGTTGGAGCACCCGCTTTGTTCAACGGTCGATAACGACCAGTTCGATTGCTCGCGCCAGGTGGTCGAGTATTTGCTGGAGCAGGGGCACAAGACCGTGCACTTTATCTCGTGTCCCGAGCGCTCGCTTTCGGGCATGCAGCGCGAGAGGGCTGGCGCGAGACATTGCGCGCGCATGGTATTGAGCCACCGCGACTCATCCGTGGCGACTGGACGGCTCAGAGTGGATATGCCGCAGGCAGGCTCTGGCGGACGATCCGACCTGTACTGCCATCTATGCCTCCAACGACGCCATGGCCTACGGTTGCATTCGCGGACTCGAGTCGCGCGGAAAGCACGTGCCCGAGTATGTGAGCGTGGTGGGTGTAGATGACAGTCTGGGTGACATCGTGCCCGATCGTCGCCTGGCCACCGTGCGCTTTGACAACAAGCGTGTCGGCATGTGGGCAGTCGATAAGATCGCCGGTGCGAGGAGGTTGCGTCTGGCGTGGAGCACATGCTGATCCCCGGCGTGCTCGTAGAGGGCGATACGGTGCGCGATTTGCGTTAGGGTGCGGTCCTGTTTGGGCTTCCACTAATCATGTTTGATATTGTTCAAAACAGTTTAAAAACCGTTCACGGGTGAAAAGCAACCGTTCATAGCTCGAAATTGCGTTTTGCGTTGTTCTTTTTTGTTTGAATGTTAATGTTTCTGCCATACAGAACGCAGCGCGTATGCCCGGACGCGATGCTCTCCATTGGTTCATATGTGAAAGGAACGCAATATGGCAACCAAAGAAGAAATCTCGATGGTTGGATTCGAGATCGTCGCATACGCAGGTGACGCCCAGACCGATCTGCTTGCAGCGCTCGATGCTGCTCGCGAGGGTGACTTTGAGAAGGCCGAACAGCTGCACAAGGATGCCAGCGATGCGCTCATCGGTGCCCACGACACGCAGACCAAGCTGCTTTCGCAGGAGGCCGGCGGTGGCGAGATGGAGATGACCTTCATCATGGCTCACGCTCAGGACACTCTCATGACCACTATGATTCTGGAGAAGCAGACCCGCTTTACCATCGATGCTACAAGCGCATCGCCGAGCTCGAGGCCAAGCTCGCCTAACGAGCCCGCACAACCAAGTCCCCTTCCAAAAGCTCTGCCGCAGACTCGCGACAGGGCTTTTTCTTTTTACCCGGCACTTGGGGACGTTCCTTATCTGCCGGCAGTTAGGGACACTCCTGCCATGCATTTGATCCTTTGAGGATGGAAGAAAACGGGTTATTAGGTTTGTTGCGGTGCCGACTCGACCCGTCGGTTACAAAACTATGCCGGTTTACTACGATGAATCGTATTCTTTCAACTATAGAAAGAACAGCGTTATCAAAGCCGCAGGTAGAAAGCTTGCCATTTTCTGCTAATAGCAAATGTGGTCGGTCCTATCGGTTTTACGGTAGTAAACCGGCATAGTTTTGAAATGGCACTGTTCGACTAGCAGCGTTATGGAGCTTCTGCACACCCTCCCGTTCGGTTTTTCGCTGGATGGGTATACTTTCACCCGCAATACAGGCCGGAATGAGGAGGTATCCAAATGCCGGATAACGGGTCAATACAAAAAAGAGGTGCGCACGAGATGGCCCATGGGCGTCCTGTCCAGATAACCGAGCACACGACGGTAACCGAGCTGCAGCCCAGCCTGTCCGATGTCGTGTGCGCAAACAAAAAGCTGCAGATTGGCTTTATCGTTGCGCTCGTGGTACTGGCGCTGCTGTCGGGCTTTGTAGCTCGTCCGCATTTTGCCGATACCAAGACTTGGGACTCCACCATCGAGGTCATCGATCAAAAGAAGGGCAATGTTTTGGCGCTCACGACCTCGTGCGTCGCCCTATCTGCGGGTATCACTGCGCTGCCGGGCGATACGGGAACGCCAGTCGCCGAGCAGCTCGCGCAGCTTTCAGGCAACCTTGGTATCGTGCTTGCCGTGCTATACCTAGAGAAATATTTGCTTACGATTTTGTGGTCGGTTGGCCTGGGCATCCTGATCCCGTTTGCGCTGGTGCTCTTTGCGATCTCACTTGGCATTCACGGACGCTGGAGCACGAGCACAGTCATTCGCCGCGTGGCAACGCGTGTGCTGGTGGTCGCCATAATTGGCATGGTGTTGGTGCCCGCAAGCGTATGGGTGTCGCAGAAGGTCGATGAAACGTATCGCGTAAGTATTGAGCAAGCTCAGCAAAAGGCTGCGGATGCGGCAGATAGCGACAGCTCCAAAGCAAGCAAGAAAAAGACCGAGTCCACAGAGTCCAAGAATGTGCTTGAGCAGCTTGCCGACGGTGCCTCGGGTCTCGTCACATCGGTGACCAGCGGTGCCAAGCAGATTACCGATGAAATTGTGCAGCAGGTGACCGATCTGATCGAAGGCGTCATCGTGATGATCGTGACCTCGTGCGTGATTCCATTGCTGGTGCTCGCGGCGTTTTTGTGGCTGGGGCACGTGCTACTGGGGATTGATATTTCCGGCCCGGCGAACTATCTGACGGGTCGCTTTCTGAGCGCTCCGTCCAAGCACGCCAAAAGGGCGGCAGTCCGAGTAGCTAAAACAGCTGTATATACTGGGGCATACCGCCGAAGGGCGGCCGAGACACGTTCTCGGCCGCCCTTTTGTTTGTTGAATGCGCGGTAAGCCGGGCCTTTTCTGAGTCCAAACGGTCAGCAACCATCCGCGAACGGTATTTGTTCAAAAAAGAACAAAGACAAGCAAATTATTGTTGCAGTTAATGTTCGAATGTGTTCAAATAAACATGAACAGTGAAGAACCGCACATTCAGATGCCCGGACCTGAACGCGATTCAACACTTCCAAACAGAAACTACGCACCTGCGTATCTCTCAAGGAGGATGTCATGAGAGTTGTAATCGCTTCCGATGCCGACGGTATGTCGATGAAGGAGTCCATCAAGGAGATGCTCATCGCCGACGGTCACGAGGTCGTCGACTATTCCGAGACCCCTGCCGCGGACTTTGTCGATTCCGCCACCGCCGTTGCCAAGGACCTGCTGGAGCACAAGGATTCCCAGGGCTTCGCATTCGATAAGTACGGCGTCGGCTCCTATATGGCCGCCGTCAAGATCAAGGCATGGTCGTCGCCAACATTTCCGATGAGCGTTCCGCTTACATGACCCGCGAACACAACGGCTCGCGCATGGTCACCATGGGCCCGGGCGTTGTGGGCACCGAGGTCGCCAAGAAGATCGCCCGCGAGTTCCTGCGCGCCAGTACGCCGGCGGCCGTCACCAGATCCGTGTCGACATGCTCAATAAGATGGCCTAACGAGAGCCACCGAGAACTCGAACTTCTATCTCAACTTGTGAATTCAGACGAAAGGACGTTCTGATGAAGAAGACCATCGCAATCGGTTGCGACCATATCGTTACGGACGAGAAGATCTATCTGCCGACCGCCTGGAGCAGGCTGGCTACAAGGTGCTTGACTGCGGCACCTACAGCCACACCCGTACGCACTATCCCATTTACGGTAAGGCCGTGGGCGAGGCTGTTGCCAGCGGCAAGGCCGACTTTGGCGTGGCCCTGTGCGGCACCGGCATCGGCATCACCAACGCCGTCAACAAGGTTCCCGGCGCCCGCTGCGCCCTGGTTCGCGACATGACCTCTGCCCTGTATGCCCGTCGCGAGCTCAACGCCAACATCGTGGGCTTTGGCGGCAAGATCACCGGCGAGTTCCTGATGGCCGATATCATGCTTGCCTTCCTGGAGGAGCCTACGACAAGACTCCCGAGCACGATGCCCTGATTGCCAAGATTGATGCCTGCAACAAGGCTGACGCCGAGGCTCAGGCTGACCCGCACTTCTTTGACGAGTTCCTGGAGAAGTGGGACCGCGGCGAATACCACGACTAGTGGGGTTCCGGCGTTCTACCGAACGCCAGACCAGTCGACGCTGCGAAGCCATCTGGCGGGCGAGCTGCTCCGATAACACTTTTGCTTGCTGAGCTCGTGTGCGTCGTTTTGGCGGTACACGGCATTCTGCAGCTTTTTAATTGACGGCTCGCGTTTCTGTGAGGGGCGCGGGCCGGTTTTCTAAACAGGAGTCCAACATGATTCTGACCGTTACCATGAACCCGTCGATCGATACGCGCTATCAGCTCGACAAGCTGATCATCGACGATGTTAACCGCGTGACGCCCGAAAAGACCGCTGGCGGCAAGGGCCTCAACGTGAGCCGCGTGCTGTTGCAGCTGGGCGACGACGTACTTGCAACCGGCTTGCTTGGCGGGCACATGGGTGCCTATATGGCCGAGCTCATGGATGCTGATGGTGTCAAGAATGACTTTGTGCCCATCGCCGGTGAGACGCGCATTTGCCTGAATATTCTGCACGAGGGTAATCAGACCGAGCTGCTGGAGAGCGGCCCACAGATCGTCCCAGCCGAGCTCGAGGCTTTACGGCCAAGTTCGCCGAGCTTGCAGCGAAGGCTGACGTTGTGACGCTTTCGGGCTCGCTGCCGCGTGGCGTCGATGCCGCTACTATGCCGAGCTCGTCAAGATCGCCGAAGAGGCGGGCGCCAAGGTGCTGCTCGACACCTCGGGCGCATCGCTGGAGGCCGCGCTGGAGTCCGACGCTAAGCCTGAGCTCGTAAAGCCCAACCTGACCGAGATTAACGGCCTGCTGGTACGTCCTTTACGACCGATGATGTCGATGCCCTGCGCGAGGCGCTTGCCGCCGATGGCCGCTTTGCCGGTATTCCCTGGGTCGTCGTTTCGATGGGCGCTGCCGGTTCGGTGGGCTTCCACGAGGGCCGCGCGTTCCGCGCCAAGACGCCCGCGATTGCGGCTGTGAACGCGACGGGTTCCGGCGACTCGACCATCGCCGGCTTTGCGCATGCCATTGCTGCTGGTGCCGACGACGTCACGGTGCTCAAGACCGCCAATACCTGCGGCAAGCTCAACGCCATGGATCCCAAGACCGGCCACCTGGTCATGGACCGCTGGGACGAGATTTACAACGGCGTTGAGGTCGTAGAGTTGTAGCGGTTGCGACTCCTAATAGAACGAGCGTGGATAATCTCCCGCTTTTGGTGCCCATACGAGCTCAAAGTGGGAGATTTTCCACGCTCGAGTCATTAGTCGTCGGGGACGTTCTTTAATGACCAGTCGTTTAAGAACATCCCCAATGACTACACTCAAAAAACGGCGCCCGCCGGCGATGTTGCCGGCGGGCGCCGTTGTCTTGAAGACGAAATGATCCGTTTTCCTCCGTCCCCAAGGGATCATTACAGCGAGTCGATAAAGCGCTGCTGGGCGGCGCGGCCGGCTTCGTCCCACTTAAAGACGCCGGCGTTGTCGAGCACGTGGCCGAACACCACGCCGACCTCCTCGTGCAGGATATCGATGGCGTTATCCGCCGTAAGCTCGTCGGCACGGCGGGCATAGACATCCTCGGCCCACGCGGCATGGCTGCGGCAAAGATCATCGCCCTCGAGCGCGCCGGCAAGGTCGTAGCTGACATCGGCTTTGGCCGCCAGCAGGTGCTCGCGGACAGCACTGAGCTCAGGAACCAAGCGCGGCGGCAAAATAGCCAGGCCCATGACCTCGATCAGGCCGATGTTCTCCTTCTTAATGTGGTGATACTCGGCATGCGGGTGGAAAACGCCCAGCGGATGCTCGTCGGTCGTGATATTGCAGCGAAGCGCCAGGTAGGCCTCGTAAATCTTGCCACCGGCGTTGCCGCGGGAGTCGACGCGGCGGATGACGGGCGTCACGGTGTTGTGCGCCACGCCGTCGGCTGTGTGCGCGATAACGCCCACGGACTCGTCGGTCCACTCGCGCCAGGCGAGGATAATCTTCTCGCAGCATCGAGCAACTGGGCGCGGTCGTGCGAGCGCAGTCGCAGCACCGAAAGCGGCCACTGCAACACGGTACCGCTGACCTGGTCAAAGCCGGGCACGCTAAACTGCGAGACTTCGGTGGCATGCATCATGGGGAACTCGTGTGCGCCGCCCTGGAAGTGGTCGTGCGACAGAATCGAGCCGCCCACGATGGGCAGGTCGGCGTTGGAGCCGATAAAGTAGTGCGGGAAAAGGTCGACAAAGTCGAGCAGGCAGGTCAGGCCCTTGCGGTCGACGTGCATCGGGCGATGCTCGGAGCTCATGGCAATGCAGTGCTCGTTAAAGTACGCATACGGGCTGTACTGGAAGCCCCAGCGCTCGCCGTCGAGCTGAATGGGGATAATGCGCAGGTTCTGGCGAGCGGGATGAGCGCCGCCGTCGGTTGCGGCGGAGCGTCCAGGGTAGCCTTCGTTTTCGATGCACAGCTGGCAGGCGGGATACTTCTCGCCCGTGTCCTTGGCAGCACCGGCCGCGGCGATATCGCGCGGGTCCTTCTCAGGCTTGGACAGGTTGATGGTGATCTCGAGGTCGCCCAGTTGGTGGGGGTGCTCCATTTGATGTTGCGCGCGATGGCGGCACGGCGCACGTAGCCGGCGTCGCAGCACAGGCCGTAGAACCAGTCGGTCGCGGCGCGGGGCTCATTGACGCCCATACGTCCGTTGAACTCCTCGTTTACAACCGAAGGCCTCGGCATGAGCGCGCCCATGATGCGCATGGCGATGCGGTCGCGGCCGACGCCGTGTCCTCGGCAGCACCGTTGGCAACGGCGGCCTCGGAAAGCACGGCAAGCGTGCCTTCAAGGTCAAAGTCGGGCAGGGTATCGGGGTGCAAAAGTGAGAGTTTCTCAACCTGGAGCGCCCAGGCCATGTCAAGCGCCGGCCCGTAGCACCGATGCACTCGAGAATGGTGTTGTAGGCCAGATGCGGTCATCCTGTCCGATCATCGATCGGTGGATGGCATATTCGATGAGGCCCTGCGCAGCCTCGCGCACGTCGGTCATTACAGCCATGCCGCATAAGCCCCCTTGTCAGAAATTGCGTAGTGGCGGGCAGAACCCTCGCCCAGCCAGCTGTTCATCTTGGTAATAAAGGTGTCTACCAGATCGAGCGGCACAAAGGCCTGGATGGTGCCGCCAAAGCCGCCGCCGTGGATGCGGACGGCGCCGCGGCCATCGAGTACATGCTCGGCCAGTGCCAGGGCATACATCGAGGGCTGTTCGGAGCCCAGCTTGGCAACGACGTTTTGCAGGTACATGGCAGAGCTGGCGCCCGACTCGCGCGTCAGGACCAGGAACTGATCGATATCGCCGGCGTTAAGGGCTGCCCAGCGCTTATCGACCAGGCCGTTCTCGTACCAGTAGTGAACGCGCGCAGGCAGGCGCGGTCGCCCAGCTTGGCGCGCAGTTCGGGGAGCTTGGCGTCAAAGTCGGCAACGTCGACCTCGCACAGGCGTGTCTTGCCAAACTCGGCGGCGATGTCTTGCATCTCGCGCGGAACGGCGGCGTAGTCGTCGGTGGCGGCCACGTGGTCGGCACCGACCTTAACGAGCACGAGCGCGTAGCCGTGATCCTCAAAGTTGAGCTCGAGCTTCTGGGTCTTAGGCTGGGCTTGATCCTCAAAGTCCATGTAGCAAGGCCGCCCAGGCACACAGCGGCCTGATCCATAAGACCGCAAGGCTTGCCATAGTAGTTGTTCTCGGTGCGCTGGCTCATCTGGGCGAGTGCGACGGGCTCAATCGCGGGCGCGCCCCAAAGCGTCTCCATAGCGCGGCCGTATGCCGCCTCGACAGCAGCGGAGCTCGAAAGACCGCCGCCTGAGGGGACGGAGCAGGTAAAGGCGAAGTCGAAACCCTTGGGCTCAACACCAAGCGCTGCGACCTCGTAGCCATACCGCGCACGAGGCTTGCGGACGTGCCCTTCTCGGACTCCTGAACATTCAGTGTGTCGAGGGTAATCTCAAACGTGGGGTAGCCCTCATCGGCGACGCGGACCTTGTTGGAATCGGTTGCCACGGCGATACCGTCAACGGCGACATCGAGCGAGCCGGCGATAACGTGGCCGCCTTCGTGATCGGTGTGATTGCCGCTGATCTCGGAACGGCCGGGCGCGTGCACGTAGAGCACCTGGCGGTCGCCGATGGGGCCAAACTCCTCCTCAAACAGCTTGGTGAGCGTGGCAAATGTCTTATCGTCGGGGGTGGTCATGGGAGTCCTTTCCTTGGCGCCGGAGAGACTGGTCCGTGTCATTATGAGTACGTTAACAATATTGAGCGCCACAAACCAGACGTTCGCGGCGCCGCACGTTAAAGGGTATGTTAACGTACTCATAACACAATGTATCTCCTTTTTTGAGAATCTGGTAATCGGTAGATTTTCGGCCGTGAACGGTGTGGCCGTATGGACATATGGAGCAAAAGAACCGCTGATAGAAAAAGTAGAGTACGTTAACATGCGTCCGACGATAGCGGGCTTCGGCGCGGGGTGTGTTTCTGCCCGGGCCGGCATGCACGCTATTCAGATCTCGCAAGGGTGAAGGTGATCCTGTGGCAAGGCGCCCGTCCAACGATACAGGTACGCGTCCGGTCTCCATGGCCGACGTCGCCCGCGCTGCTGGCGTTTCGCAGCAGACGGTTTCGCGCGTCGCCAACGGTTTGCCCAACGTTAACGAGCAGACGCGCCAGCGTGTGCAGGCCGCTATGCAAGAGCTCGGCTTTCGTCCGAGTTATGCCGGTCGCTCGCTGCGCGACGGTCGCTACCATTCGGTCGGCCTGTGCGTCAACGATGTCACCAAGTTCGGCAACCTCTCAATGATCGACGGCATCGCCAGCGCTGCTCGCGAGCATAATTGCGCCATCACGCTGGTCGAGATGTCCAAGACCGAGGAGTTTTCGCTTGCCGAGCCACGCGTCGTATGGCCGCATTGCCGGTGGACGGCATCATCATCGGCATGAGCCGCATGGCGCCCGATTTTGAGACGTTTGATCCACTGCCGGGCATTGGCACGGTCATCGTTACCATGTACGCGCACCCGCGGTGACCACGGTCGACTCCGATCATTACGGCTGCTCGCTATTGCTTATGGACCACCTGTTTGAGCTGGGGCACGATCAGATTCGCTATATTGGCGGCCCGTCGTTCTCGGTCGACGAACAATTTCGTCGCGCCGGTTGGCAGGATGCACTCGAGCGTAAACACATCGAGCCGGCAGAGCCGCTCGAGGGCGACTGGTCTGCCAACAGCGGCTACGAGGCCGGCAGGTACCTGGCCGAGCACGACCGCACCATGACGGCGATTTACGCGGCAAACGATCAGATGGCAAATGGCGCGATTGCAGCGCTGCGCGATAGCGGTCTGCGCGTGCCCGAGGACGTAAGTGTGGTGGGCGTCGATGATTCGCTCGATGATTTTGTGGCACACAACGAGCTCACGACCGTGCGATTCGATCTACATCAGCGCGGACGCGAGGTGTTTGAGCATGCGGTTCCCGAGGCGGGTACGGCGGGCAAAACCGTTGCCATTCGCATTCCCGGTCAGCTCATTATTCGACATAGCACGGCGATACCGCGCGCATAGTTTGTGCAGGTAAACGGCGATTTATTGCATTTCAATAACAATCGGTATGGATGCTGACGGATAGCCGTGGCTATGAAGGCGAGTGCTATGATAGACGGGTTCTTTTGTCTATCTAGGAGGCTTTGCCTGATGGAGATCACCAAGGATATCCGCTACATCGGTGTCGACGATCACGACATTGACTTGTTCGAGGGCCAGTACGATGTGTCCGAGAACGGTATGGCATACAACAGCTACGTTGTCTTGGGCGAAAAGATCGCTGTCGCCGATTCAGTCGACGGCGGTTTTGTTGACGAGTGGCTCGGCAACCTCGAGGCCGTGCTCGATGGCCGTACGCCTGACTACCTGATCGTCCATCACATGGAGCCCGATCACTCCGCCGGTATTGCCGCCTTTATGGAGCGCTATCCCCAGGCACAGATTGTGGCCAGCATGGGCGCCTTCCGCATGATGGTCAACTACTTTGGCACCGACTTCCCCGAGCGCAAAATGGTCGTCAAAGAGGGCGATGTGCTCGATCTGGCGGCCACAGCCTGACCTTTATCGGCGCCCCCAACGTTCACTGGCCCGAGGTGATTTTCTCCTACGAGTCCACCGACAAGGTGCTCTTTAGTGCCGACGGCTTTGGCAAGTTCGGCGCCAACGACATCGAGGATCCGGAAGGGTGGGCCTGCGAGGCTCGCCGTTACTACTTTGGCATCGTCGGTAAGTTCGGCAAGTTCGTGCAGGCCGTCCTCAAGAAGGCCGCCGACCTGGACATCCAGATCATCTGCCCGCTCCACGGCCCCGTGCTGACCGAGAACCTGGCTACTACCTCGACACCTATAACACCTGGTCGAGCTATCAGCCGAGGACGAGGCATCACGATCGCCTATGCGAGCGTGTATGGCCATCTGAAGCTGCCGTCGAGGAGCTCGCATCTGCGCTCGAGCTCGCGGCCAGAAGGTCTCCGTCTTTGACCTGGCTCGCGACGACATGGCCGAGGCCGTTGAGGATGCGTTCCGCTACGACCGTCTGGTGCTCGCCTCCATTACCTATCAGGGCGAGATCTTCCCGTGCATGAGCACCTTTATCCACACGCTCGCCGAGCATGCCTACCAGAACCGCACCGTAGCGCTTGTCGAGTCCGGTTCCTGGGCGCCCGCAGCTGCCAAGGTTATGACCAAGGAGCTCGAGGGCATGAAGGACATCACCCTGACGCAGAACAAGGTGACTGTGCTGGGCTCGCTCAACGACGCCTCGCGCGCTCAGATCGAGGTCCTCGCCGACGAGCTGTCCAAGTAGCGACACGTTCACTTTTGACGCTCAACCATCACAACCACCACAAAGGGGACACGGGCACCTTTGTGGTGGTTTTTGTTTAAGCGCCGGCGATGATGAGGCTGGACGTGCGCTGTCGGTGGCCTCGGCGATTGAGGTGGCGACGGAATGATCGGGGTCACGGTCCATCACGATGGCGTCGACATCGCTCAGCTCGGCAAAACGGTACATGCCACGTCCGTTGACCTTACTGGCGTCCATGAGGGCGACGCTTTGATGGGCCGCGGCGATCATGGCCGTTTTGGTCTCGGCCATCTGGGGAAAGTCGGTCGTAAAGCCGCAGCTGGAGACAAAGGCGCCGGGGCACATGACGGCCAGATCGGCATGGACCATTTGAAGCGCCTGCATGGTGAGCGGTCCGTACAAATAACGATGGCCTTTGCGCAGCGCCCCGCCCAGCATGACGACATCGACCGAGGGCATGCTCTCGTCGATGTAATCGGCAATGGTAATGTCTGCCGTGATGACGGTGATACCGTCGCGCTGATCGAGGAGCCGGACGAACTCGAGCGCCGTGGTGCCCGAGTCGACGAGCAGCGTGTCGCCGTCATTGACGAGCTTGATGGCGCTTTGCGCGATGGCCTGCTTGGCAGCGACATTGACATTGATGCGGCGATCCTGCGTGGAGACGGTCAGGCGTTTGTGGAGCGGTCCTTACGGCCACACCCATACGCACTATCCCATCTACGGTAGGGCTGTGGGCGAGGCTGTTGCCAGCGGCAAGGCCGACTTTGGCGTGGCCCTGTGCGGCGCCAGCATTGGTATCACCAACTCGTGAACAAGGTTCTCGGCGCCCGTTGCGCCTTGGTCCTCGACATGACGAGCGCCCTGTACGCCCGTCGCGAGCTCAACGCCAACGTCATCGGCTTCGGCGGGAAGATCACCGGCGAGTTCCTGATGACCGACATCATGCTCGCGTTCCTTGAGGCCGAGTATGAGTCCACGCCCGAGTGCGATGCCCTGATTGCCAAGATCGATGCCTGCAATAAGGCCGACGCTGAGGCTCAAGCTGACCAGCGCTTCTTTGACGAGTTCATCGAGAAGTGGGATCGCGGCGAGTATCACGATTAGATTGCAGTGCATTTCGGCGGCCGTGTTGAACAATCGTCGAAAGTACGTGTGACGCGATTTGCCAAAAAGGCTGATTAACTTGATGGGGGCATCGATGAAATCGGTGCCCCCATCATCTCAGTGTGATGAACTCCAAGAACTCTTCGAGGGATTGCGCCTTTGCCATTTTGATGCTTTGATTTCGTCGCAGAGGGATTTGACGAGCGCATTGTATATTTCCATGAATCGCTGCCGATCCTCCCTACACACCGCAATCAAGATAACGATTTTTGCCTGTCCCTCACCCCACGAGATGCCGTTTGGGCTGACGAAGATCGAAGCGACCGTCTTGTTGGAGTTCATCTCGATGGAATGGGGAACGGCGAACTGGTTAAAAAAGCAAGTGGAAGACAGGCTTTCGCGCTGCAAGACGGAGTCACAAAAATCGCCTTGCACATAACCGATTTGCCGCATCTGCTCGGAGAGGAACTCGATAACGTCCTTTCGGTTAACAAGTTCAGGATGACTGTCAGAAAGGAAGAAGAGCTGCTCATCAAAAAATGGTTTGAGCAATCTCTCTGTTTTTCTTGCGTGATAATTGCTATGCCACTGACCAAGAGCGCTTTCGATTTTCAGGAAATCAGATGAAGTGCAGAAGGGCGAGATGGAGACGATGCGCGGGTCGCGGCTGTCGACTCGCTTAGTGGTGATGATGAGATCGGCATCGCGCCCCTCTATTGCGTTGTCTGTCGCGCTGCCGGAATCGAGAATGACTGCGACGTCGAAAAACCTTCTCTCGAGTTGCTCTCGAAGCTGATTGGACAGCCCTTTGTAGTCGCTGCAATCAAGCCTGATTTTCGCTTTGTCCTCGGTGAGGAGACTTTCGATGAGCATGCCGACATGAAGGCAGATGAAGCCTAGCTCTCCGTTCGATATCTGAATCTGGAACTCGTCTTCAAGTTTCCTAGATATCAGGACGGACAGTTCGTAGATGAAGGGACAGCCCATCTTGATGTTTTCAAGTGCTTCCGCCTGTTCATACTGGAATCCATGGCATCTGTCTATTAAGGCATTCACATGCATGGCAAAAGTGAAGAGGGCCTGAGATGATTCTGGGTGAAGGAGAAACGATTCGAAAACGTCATTCACAATGTTTTGCACATGGCTCACAAATTCATTGGGGCTCGACCATTGGGAGACTTTGGTTCCGTTGTTTGTTTGGTCAAGGGCTTCTATTTGGCCAAGGAGCAGGGAGCCAAGATAGGAGATGTCTGGCGGACCTGGAGTAATTTTGTAATGCTCTTTATATAACTCGAAGAACCGTTCGGCTATGGTCGTTTCAATCATCGACTTGCTTACGACGGTGGGGTAGTCGCGGATATACGATCCGCCGCGCATCCGATACACGGCGATTCCGACGTTGGTGAGAACCGTTTGCTCGTAACCGCGCTTGATGCGCATCTCGTACTCGCCGAGTGCTCGTTCGACGGCGATTCTTATTCTGCCTAGATCGAGATCTCCAATCCAGGCTTCAATGCTCTCGAGATTCGAGAATGAAGTGTTGACCTCATCGGCGACTAGGGCCGAGATGAGCTTGCGCTTATTAACTTCGGTTCCTTCTAGGTAAATCTTACCTTGGCGCTTGATTATCGCGAGGTCAAAAGTCTCAATGCGACTTCGGGCTTGACGAAGCTTTCTTTCAACAGTTGAGGAGCTCATAAAGAGGTATTCCGAGAGGTCGTCAACAGTGATTTGACCGCTTCGATTGGTGATCAGTCGAAGCAGAACATGCTCGTCAGTTTGCCTCTCGAATAATGGGCGCTGTTCGAAAGCGTCACTTGGATCAAAATCACGGGAAAGACGATAGCCTCGTTTGAACTCGTAATAACAGGGGATTCGAAATTGATTCTTTTTATTTCATTCTGAATCGTCCGGAGCGACACGTTAAGCGCATTGGCAAGTTCAATACCGGTTGTTGGCGAGTTTGCCGTTCCGATCAGCCTGACGATATCTCGTTGCCTTTTGCTGAGTTGCTTCATATTCGATCCTTTTTCCAGGGCCCGTAGTAGCAATCATGCTAGATAAGGAATTGTAGGGCAATGTCAGGTATTGCGGGGCTCTGCGCAAAGGGTGCTTGGATAACCGCCCGTGCAATAAGTAGGATAAAGAAAAAAATCGAGGGCTGAAGAAGTTGAGCCCCGGGGCTTCTGGATGCTTTCGGACTGGATTGGCAAACGAAAGGAGGAGATGTGGATAGACAAGAATTGCAGTCGATTTCATTTCAACTGGTTGCGAATGTCGGCGAGGCATCCGCGCATTTCTCAAGCGCAATTAACCATGCGCGAGATGGAGAATTCGACGAAGCCGAATCGGAAATAACCTCGGCAAATGAATGCATCGTCCGTGCACATGAGTCTCAAACGGACTTGCTCCGCGCGGAGGTCTCTGGAGAGGAGATTGAGTTCAGCCTTCTTCTCGTGCACGCTCAGGATCACTTGATGACGACCATTACGTTCGGGCGTCTCGCGGAGGAGTTTGTAAGGCTTTACAGGAGGTACATCGTGGCTGACGATTTTCTGTGGGGATCAGCTACCGCGGCATATCAGTGCGAAGGTGCTTGGCGAGAAGGCGGAAAAGGTCTGTCCAACTGGGATGTTTTCTGCCACAGCGAGAAGAATGTTGTAAATCCCGTTAACGCTGATGTTTCATGCGATCACTACCATCGGTATGAAGAGGACATACGGTTGATGGCGGAGGGCGGCCAGAACGCTTATCGCTTCTCGATTTCATGGACACGTATCATCCCCGACGGCACGGGCGAAGTATGTGAGGAGGGAGTCGCGTTTTACGACCGCCTGATCGATTGCTGTCTGACGCACGGGCTGACGCCCCTGGCAACGCTATACCACTACGATCTTCCCGCAACGCTATTCGAAAAGGGCGGCTGGGAGTCGAGGGAGACCGTTGATGCGTATGAGCGTTATGCCAGGTCTGCTTTGATCGGTTTGGGGACCGCATCAAGTTGTGGGCGAGCATCAACGAGCCGAACTACGAGACTCAATGTTGTTATGCGGCGGGGAACTACCCTCCGAATGTTCAGGACTTGGGAAGACGCTGGCATGCGATGTACAATCTCATGCTTGCGAGTGCGCGTGCGATCAGTCGTTTCAGGAATGGCGGATATGAAGGGCAAATCGGAGTCGTGAGCGATTCGTACTCCATCGAGACTCTGGTTGATGACGAAGCATACCGTTTCGCACGGGAGCGTGCAGAACTGTTCTTCGATCGCTGCGTGAATGACACCTGCATATTGGGTGAATTTTGTCCGGACCTGGTTGAGGTGCTCACCCAGGAGGGTTATGACCTCTCCTATATCATGCCGGAGGATGCAGAGGTTTTTGCTGCTGGTACGGTGGATTATCTGGGCGTGAACGCCTATGACCGTTATCTGGTGAAGCCTATACGCAAGGTGAGACGTGCTTTAAGGCAAGCAATACGGGCAAAAAGGGCGACAAGAAGCAGTCCTTGGTCAAGGGTTGGTTCGAGATCGATCGCGATGATTCCGTTCCGCACAACAGTTGGGATATGGAGATCTATCCCAAGAGCCTGTACAACTTGCTCAAACGTCTCCACGCGTTGTATCCGGCGGTCCCATTCATCATTACCGAGAACGGTCTCGGCTATAAGGACGTTGTAGAGGATGGGCGGATTCACGACGGCTATCGTATCGAGTTTTTGCAGGGCTTCGTCGACTGGATGCTCAGGGCAAAAGAAGAGGGTTGCGATGTCCGCGGCTATTTTGTCTGGTCGACCATGGACGTCTATAGCTGGATCAATGGCTACGACAAGCGATACGGACTGGTTTACGTCGATTACGACGATGATTGCCGCCGTATCTGTAAGGACAGCTATTACTGGTACAAGGAAATGATTGCACGACAGGAGGAGAAATAATGGAAGCCTTCACCTCATGGATTGAGAAGCATGTGGCGCCCGTGGCTGGCAAGCTCGGCGCGAATCGTTACATTCAGTCGATCCAGAACACGTTCCTGACGCTTGTGCCCTTTATGACTATCGGAAGTCTTGCACTCGTCATCGTTAGCCCTCCGATGGATTACACGGCGATGGAGGAGGGAATCGGCAGATCGTTCATGCAAGGATGGCAGTCTCTTGCCGACTTCCTGTTCTATCCCTTCATTACGGTCAACACTATCACGACGGGATGCCTTGCCTTATGGGTGACCATTGGTTTGGCGTTTTTCCTGAGTCGTCATTACAAGATGAACTCCTATTTGCCCGTTGCCACCGCGACCGCCTCTTTCGTAGCCACTGCCTGCATAAATGCCGAGGCTCCCTGATGGTTGACAATCTGGGCGGAACCGGACTGTTCTGTGGTATCGTGGTGAGCATCGCTTCTGTCGAGTTGTTCCGTTTCCTGTCGGAAAATGAAGTCGGCCGCATTTCCCTCCCCAGCTCCGTTCCCCCTGCGCTGGGCGACTCGATGACCAATCTCGTCCCTGCCACTATCGTGTTCTTTGCCATGGCGCTTGCTGCCACGGCGTCTATTATGGTGACGGGCGCTCCCTTGGCGAACTTGATTGCGACCGTCTTTTCTCCGTTGGTCGGCGCGGTCAATAGCCTGGGCGGTGTGTTGCTGGTCGGTTTCCTCATGCCTTTTATGTTCTGGTTCGGCATTCACGATTCCGTCCTCACGAGTCCGCTCGATCCGTTTCTGTATAACAACCTTTATGCCAACATGGATGCGTTCGCTGCCGGCACCGCGGCAACCGCGCTGCCCTTTGTCGTCACGCCTCCGTTCGTGTGGTATTTCATGACGATTGGCGGCAATGGTGCCACGCTCGCCCTCGCCCTGCTTGCCCTGAGAAGCCGCTCGAAGCAAATCGGCGCGATTGGAAAGCTCGGTATCATTCCGGTCCTGTTCGGTGTGAACGAGCCCATCATTTTCGGACTCCCGGTTATGTATAACCCAATGATGTTCATTCCCTCCATCCTGAATATGATGCTCAACGGAGCGATTACTTGGTTCTGCATGGATTTCGGCTTGGTGAATCGCGCCTTCGCGTATCCCGGGTGGAATGTTCCGTCTCCTATCGGCGCATTCCTTGCGACCATGGATATACGCGCCTTCCTGCTGATCGTTGCCCTCGTGATCTTGAATCTTCTTGTTTACTATCCGTTCTTTAGGGCATACGAGAAGCAGAAGTTGCAGGAAGAAACCGAGCAGGAAGCGGCGGCTTAACGATCTCAGATTGTTAGGCTAGAAACCGGGAGGTAGTAAAAGTGAAGTGGATGTTGTGCTGCTATGCGGGGATGACAACGAGCATTCTCGCTCAGAAGCTTGAGGAGGAGGGCGCGTCTCGTGGGATTGGCCTTAAGGTCGACGCGGTGCCGATCGCCGAAGCCGAGTCCTTGATAAGCGACGAGATTTCGGCGATCATTCTCGGTCCCCACGTCCGATTCATGAAAGACCAGATTGAGAGGTTGCCGGCTCCATTCCGGTGTACGTCATTCCCCCTCAGGACTTTGGGATGATGAACTCGAAGGGGATTGTCGACGCGGTGCTTGCGCTGATCGGTTAGGTGTTGTGACGCGCACACGTTATTGACGTCCTCAGGGGGCGGGGTCTTGTGCCCCGCCCCCTGGTATTTGGCCGACCTCTCTTCCCTTTCATTTCCTTTTTCTTTTTTGCGGCTCGAATCTGCCGGCAGTGACGCGCCTGGGTAAGCAGGCCAAGCTCGGGCGCCATGGCTTCGCGCGCAAGCAGGAATGGAAACTCGTCGGGGAGGGCGAGGGTACGCTTGCCCTCGAGCTCGAGAGCGCCTCGTTTGATGTCGACCTCGCCTCCGATGTGAGGGCCGAGCTCGTCAAGCCCAACCTTACAGAGATCAACGGCCTTTTCGGCACCAGCTTCACCGCACGACGACGTCGATGCCCTGCGCTCCGCTCTCGCTGACGTACGAGCGTTTCCGTCAACCTCCCATGGGTCGGTCGTCTCCAGTCGGG
>ENA-OQBT01000619-OQBT01000619.1-human-gut-metagenome-genome-assembly--contig:-NODE-619-length-20095-cov-3.749599_pt1 | contig 20095 bp, 25 predicted proteins | sample MGYA00242749_ERZ504557 | MGnify/ENA primary metagenome ERZ504557 (study PRJEB26092, sample SAMD00036243) | human gut metagenome | host: Homo sapiens | study: EMG produced TPA metagenomics assembly of... | reverse complement strand
TGAAGCAATCCGATGTATAAAACGGGTAGTAGTCCCGCAGATTGATAATAGCCATATTGACCTCCGTTTCGGTTGTTGGTTGACGAGTGACCGAAACAGAGGCGGCGGGGAGCGGCACCGGGGAATGACTTCGGGCCAACATGGCCCGAAGCAGTTCCATAAGAACGCAAAAGCGCCCGGGCGGCATGAAGCCACACGGACGCATGAAATTATATATTCGTTTTCATTCCGCCTGATTTCACATTCATAACCAGACTGTCCCGTAGGGGGAGCTACGCTTTTTTTAGCTGGTACAAATCATGTGTACTGTGGAAAAAAGCAAAAATAGACACGGCGGCAATCCTCCTATATGCCGCCGTGGGTTTACACGGTGTTAGGTCGTCGTTGATTTAGAATAGACGAAAAGGAACGGCGGCTCAAATTCAGAACCGCCGTTTCACAGGCGTGTCAAAAGGGCTGCTGGACGACGGCTTTTTTCTTTTGCCGTCGCCCGGCAGATTGTTTTTGACATTTATGGATTAGTAAGTTTTATTTCATACACAACCGGATAATAAAACGGTGTTTCTTCTGTAAAAGAATCTTTCAGAGTGACGCTTACGGTGTCTCCTTGCTGGAAGTCACCGATCGCTATTTCTTCTCCATTGGCATCCACAAGTTTCGTTTCTTCGCTGATACCGAGGGAGTTCATGGGGTCGCCATAGATTTCTGTTGTTCGTTCCACAATCAATCGAATTTCTCCGTCAGATTGGGTAACTGTCTCCTGAACAACAGCTTCAAATGACTTTTCAGACCACTTAAGCGGCTGTGCTATCACTATCACCGCAGCGATAACGATAACTGCAAGAACTGCGATTATGATATACTTTTTATTTTTCATCGGAGACTCCTTATGCAACCTGATGTTTCTTGAAGCCGATCCTTGCAAGAGGAAGCAAAATCAAAGTCAGTATCACATACACAAGTCCTCTCATGCCAAAAGCGTCCAAAATGACCGAGCCAAACTGATAGGAAATGTACGAGTTGAAGCGAGGCACCAACGATTGATACGGTGTCAAAAGAACAAGCGTATTGTAGATTCCCGTGGTGCCATTGGGAGTAAGGAACATGGGAATAAACAGCACCGGGACCATAACGATCAGCACAAGGTAAGGACTTTTCATTTTAGCTGACAAGAAAAGGGTCAAGCCGATCATGGCGATCAGAACCAAATAGATGACCCACAAATTGATAAGCGTTCCCTCCAGAAATGTGAGCGGATATGGAACGGTAGTCCCGTTGATTTGCAAAGGGAGATTCCAACCATCCGTTCCAAATGCCGCAAGAGGAATACCAAATGCGACGAGAATATGGAGCGTAAATGCCAACACGCCAAATAGGAGCGCAGCAACGATTTTCGCCGTGGTCAACTTGGTCTTGCCATACTTGCCGGACAAAATGACTGCATCTGTGCCAGCTTGATATTCACCAGCAAAGACAGGTGCAATCACGATACAGATTGCCAGAATAGCAAACATTAACAGTTCAGAGGAAGAAATAATGATTTCCCATCCCCCGAAGTAGCCGTATTGGAACGGTTCTTCCACGCTGCTGTTCATATTCCGCCAATAGTCTTTTTCTGCTTCCGATAGTCCATTGGAAGGGTCATTCAGTATGGTTTCGATTTTGTCCTGTCGTGCCTGATAGAAGTCTGTGCCATCCGAGACATCTAAATCGGTGAGTGCATTGTACCCAACACTCACATTGGGAGCTGCATAGTTTCTTGCGATCAAGCCCAACAGGTCTTCCCGTGGAGCAATCCCATCCCAGTATGCGTCCTCAATCAAAAACTGTTCATTCCCGTCATAACCTATATTGTCAGGTTTTCAAAGAGCGCCTGTACATCCCGAATGGCCTCCGTAACATATTCATTCGTCAAGAGAACAGAGATGTTCTCATACTGTTCTTTTTCGTATGCAATACCTTCCAGCCCTCGGAGGACGCCATCACTGTTATAAATCTGGAACTGTGTGATTGGCAGGCCAAAGAAAACGGCGGTTATGAGCAGGCTGACCGCCATTGCGATCAAGGTGGCTTTCTTGCGCAAGACCTTTAGAAATTCATACTTAATTAAGGTTTTCATCATCATCACTCCTTCCATCCTGCGCATCTTCACTGAAATGATACAGGAACAGATCTTCCAAACTGGGTTCCACAATACTGGCGTCCGGCGCAGGTGCTGCATCGTCTACGATACGCAAACGAACCAAATTCCCTTCGTGGTGCAGGTTGACAACATGAAGGTTCCGGCTGTATTGAGCAGCTTTGCGTTCATCCACCATAACCTCCCACACCTTGCCTTGAATACTGTTCGTGACAGTTTCCATAGGCCCTTGAAGCAGGATTTTTCCTTGCTTCATCATCAGGATAATATCAGCAATATACGAAACATCCGAAACAATGTGGGTGGAGAGAATCACGATTTTATCTTTGGCAAAGTCGGAAATGATATTGCGGAAGCGAACGCGCTCCTTCGGGTCAAGCCCAGCGGTCGGCTCGTCTAAAATCAGAATATCGGGATCGTTCAGCTCCGCTTGTGCAATTCCCAAACGCTGTTTCATGCCGCCGGAATATGACTTGACCTTCTTATCTGCACATCACGAAGGTTTACCAATTCCAGCAGTTCCTCCGTCCGGGTCTTGGCGCGTTTCTTGTCTAACCCCTTTACCGCTGCCATGTAGAGCATGAACTCACGGGCGGTAAAGTCGGGATAGAACCCGAAATCCTGCGGCATATAGCCTAAATGAGTGTAATAGCGTTCTCCCAGCTCCTGCATGGTCTTTCCATCCAAGCGGATGTTGCCGGATGTGGGTTTCAACACACCGCAGATCATTCGCATTAAAGTTGTTTTTCCCGCTCCGTTTGCACCAAGCAGGCCATATACGCCGGGGTTCAAATGGATACTTACATGATCGACAGCGCACTTTGTTCCGTATTGCTTGCGCAAATTCTGTAATTGAAGTTCCATACAAAGCCTCCTGTTCATGTTGAATTTAGACCAAAATAAAAATAGGTGATCTATGCTTATATCATAGATCACCCATCTTAGGTCTGACTTTTATGTATCTTAATTTGCCCTTAATTTGTGGGGAGGACAATAGAGAACACTGTTCCCTTGCCCGGCTCGCTTTTGACAGTAATTTCTCCGTTATGGAGACCACGATCTGCTTTGCAATCGCAAGCCCCAAGCCGCTGCCTTCTGATTTTTCTTTGGTATTGGTTCCCCGATAATATCGGGTGAACAGTTTCGCCTGTTCCGTTTCACTGATTCCTACGCCGTTATCCCGGACAGAAAGGCAGATGCCCTTTTCCTTATCTTCTATGACAGATACCGTTACCGTTGTGTGCGGCGGGTTATGAACAAGTGCATTGACCACAAGATTGCATACTGCCCGATGAAAAAGGTCAGGGTCAATGGAGGCCGTAATTTCTGGCAGATCACATTCAAACTCTATGCTTCGATTTGAAAATGCCGGGTCATTTGCAATATCTATCACCAATTCTTTTAGATAGCGCACCAACGTACCGGCTGGGGATGAAAAGGCAATGCTCCTGATTCCAGTTGATAGGTCAGTTTGAGATCATTTATCAGCTTTTCGACATGATCGGCATTTTTCAAAATGATTGAGCCATATTCCTGCACCGTCTGGCTATCGCTTGCGGTTCCGCAGGCAAGCAGCTCCGCATACCCCTTCACAGGAGAAAGTGGAGTTTTCAAATCGTGAGTGATATTGGCAATCCATTCCTGACGCGCACGCTCCGTTTCGTTTTTGAGCTGATCGCTGTGACGAATTTCAGCATCCATTTGATTGAGCGCCGCATAGATACCGTTGAATATCCCTTTTTCCGGGAGTTTCTGATAGGTACGAAGTGTAATAGCACCTATCCCTCTTGATATTTTCCCCATTTGGCGTGTAAGCCAAATGCCATAAATAAGAAACAGCGAAATGCCCACAAAGGATATGGAGAACAGCACGATCCGAAACATAGGGGAAAGTCGGCTCACGGTTTCTCCGTTATAGTAGAGCATATATTTTCCAATGGCATAGGGAAAACCGATAATATAGTTCCATGTATGGCCGGAATCTTCAAAGCTGCTTACAAAGACGGTGTTTCCGTTTTCGTATTCACTCTCTGCCAGTTCCACTAATTCAGAGGCGGAGTAGTTAGATGGATAATCTGCTGGCTTGTTATGGGAAAAAACTTCTTGGCCGGATTCATCAATGACTTGAAGCCAAAGCCATATTCGTCCAGCCGCTCCAATCCAATGTCCTTTATTGTAATTGCTCCGTCCTCATTTTCCATCCAAGTTGAAAAATTCTCGGTAAAGCGGTTCGGCCATGTTGCCAGACTTAATCCTTCCGGTTCAGGGATAGAAAAAGCATAGTAAAACAACCCGACCCCCGACACAACGCTGATCAACACCAACGCAACAAGTAAAATAACAATTCTAAGAAGCGGATTTCTTTTCCATCTATTTTTCATCGGGATTCACCAGCTTATAGCCTAAACCTTTCATTGTGATAATGTATTGCGGTCTTGTAGGGTTGTCCTCCAGTTTTTCACGCAGGTGCCGGATATGCACCATAATTGTGTTGTCGCACCCAAAACTGTCCTCTTTCCAGATGGATTCATACAGGCGCTCCCGACTTATCACACGCCCAATGTTCTGTGCCATCAAATGCAAAATTTCAAATTCTTTGGCGGTCAGCTCCATGTCTTTACCGTTCTTTGAAGCGCGGCAACCGTCTGGATCAATGACCAGCTTCCCAACAGTAATTGCATGGGATTGCGCTGGGATTTGCCGATATTCCGCTCGCCGCAGTTGCGCTTTTACTCGGAAAGCAACTTCTTTGGGGCTGAATGGTTTGGTTACATAATCGTCCCCACCAACAGCTAAGCCAGAATTTTGTCCACTTCATCGTTTTTGGAGGAAAGGAACAAGATGGGACAATGGGAGAACTGCCGGATGCGCTTACATACCTCATAGCCGTCAATAACGGGCAGCATTACATCCAATATGATAATATCCGGGGAAATCTGTTTGCAGGCATCCACAGCAGCTAATCCGCTCTCTACTTTTGTGACATTGAAAAAGCCTTCGATGTTCAATGCTTTTTCAAGTAAATCCAATATATCCGGTTCGTCATCGACAACCATGATTTTATATTCATTCATTTTTGCTATCCTTTCGTGAACGCTGGTTCCTATCATTCATATTTTTTACTTGCCAATATTTTCGCGCCTCTGTTTTTTATTATAGTTCTTATATTTGAATAGGACAAGGTTGAAACTGAAGCCTTACGAAATAAAATACTACTTCACATCAAATTTCATTACATTCTCATAATCCGACCCGAAATGTACAATGATATAGGGTGATATGAGAATGAACCAAGATGAAAGAAGGTTTGACTTTCACGGGCTCGGGCTCGCTTTGAAACAAGCCAGAGAGGAAAAGGGCTGGACACAAGCCTATGTGGCGGAACTGGTCGGCAAGACTGACCGCACCATTATGAACATTGAGAACAAAGGCCAGCACCCCAGCTTCAACCTGTTTTTCAAACTCGTCACTCTGTTCGACATTTCCGTAGATCAGTTTTTCTATACAGAAGATCAGCGTGGAGAGAACAGTTGCAGAAAGCATATTGATGTGCTTTTGAGCTCGATGAATGAGAAAGAGCTTGTTGTTATGGAGCCACAGCCGAAGGGCTCAAGAAAGCCAGAGAAACGGAGGTTCAGGAGTAAGAGCCTCCGTTTTTTCATGCCATTTTGAGGGTTGCCGCTAAGTGGCAAGCAATGCCTCCGTGGCCACAAAGGCCCGGACGCTGCTTGTTGGGGCTCGCCCCAAACCCGTATCTTCGGGCCAACATGGCCCGAAGTATTTGCGTCGCTCTGCTTCTTGTTTTCATAACCTCAACGCTCCTTTTCCTGCTTTCTGCCCGGCTCGGTGTAACCCAGCAGAGTATCAATATTTGCCTTGATGGTGACGATCTCCTGCATATCCCGGCGCGCCTTTTGGTACTCACCATAGAGGCGTTTTTTCTTTGCCGTCAGCTTGCGGTCTTCCTCCTTCAGCACATCCATTTTCGGGAGCTTCGCCCCGCCCAGCAGACGGCGCATTTCCGCCTGTGCCGCTCGGTACAGTTCAATATCGGCCTCATGCTCCGCAAGGAATTTCCGGCTGTACTTGGCAGCCTTGTACTGCTCAAAGACCGGGCGTGTTTTGGCATACTGAACCGTTGCGACCTTTAGTCCGGCATTGGTTTTCATGGCTTGCTCCGTCTGCTTGATCTGCTCGGAAAGCACATGGAAATGGTCGGTTGCCTCGGTGGCTTTCTGTGCCAACTGCTCATAATCAGTCAGGCCGTTGTCCTGTATATAGGCGAGGGCTGCGGCCATCTGCTTGATGTTGAACACCTTCGCCCACCGCTCGTAGCCCGGCCCTTTACCGGCAGCCAGCTTTGCTTGAATATCCACCGCCAGACTGATTTTTCGCTCCGGGCGTCCGGGGCGTTTTTCTTTGCCCTCAATGGCGGCAAGAACATCTTTCAGATCGTAGCCGTCCCCCAGCGTAGAGGCCCGCAGACGGGTAAAGCGTTCCTGTCCCTGACCGGTCAACCGGAAGCTGATACCGCCGCCCCGAACCTTCTTGACTTCATATCCGGCCTGTTTCATCAGGCCGAGAAATTCGTCAGATCGGCGGGGCGCTCCGCCAGCGCAGTATCAATGGCAAGGCGCAGCCGGTCCTGATACGAAAGCGGTCCGTTCCGTTCTTTCTGCCATTCTCCGTAGTTCCGGTATTTTCCTTTGCTCCGGGGCTTCGGGTTCTCTACAATGGACAGCCCGTTTTCAAGGCACAGTCTGTCGGAGAGCCGGCGGAGGGCAAAGCTGGAGTCCCAGAAGTTTCGGAATCTCCGGGTACAGTCAAGGGTGGTGGAGTTGTAATAGATGTGACAATGGATGTGCTGGCGGTCTGTATGCGTGGTAAGGATAAAAGCGTGCCGCCCCTTCGTCCAGCGCATAGCCAGCTCATAGCCGATACGGTTCGCCTCCTTCGGTGTGATCTCCCCCGGATAGAAGGATTGTCGTATCTGATAGCACAGCACATCATTGGCCTTTTTCTGTTCCCGGCCTGTCATGGCGGCATAGCTGCTTTCGCCAAAAGAAACTCGTCCGCCACGGTGGCAGGGTCGCACTCATAAGCGGAGATATATTTTCCGCTTTCTGTTTTTTCCGGTTTTTGCCATAGTCTAGACAATCCCGGATGGCCTCGGCAATCGTTTCGCCTTCGCCCGCATGGCGCTGCAACAAAGTTGTGGTAGCCAGAAATCATCCTCCTTCTATGAAAAGGCGGCCTGTCCAGACCGCCCCGACTTCAGGCCATTATGGCCCGAGGCTGTTTAACTTGCCAGAAACCGATACAGAGCGGACTTGCCTCCGTCCAGAGCCCAAAGCAGAGAACCAGCCGCCGCTTGCAGCCCATACGGCGAAAGGAGGAAGGCGAGGAACAGAAATACAATCCCGCCGATGGGGGTCGGTGTAAAAAAGAGGACGATACCCAGCACCACCAGGATCACGGAGGCAATCGTCAGCAGGAAGGCACAAATATCAAACAGAAACACCAGCATAGCCGCCAGAAGGGACAGCGCCAGAGCGAAGGGCGCAAGCAATATTTTCAGCAGTATCTTCATCATCAAAACCTCCTTTATTCTTTCTATCTCTATTTTATCATGCCTACCCGAGGACATAAATGTTGCGAAAAATTAAAGAATCCTGTCCCGGTGCTTTGGGTCAACATGTCCGAAATCTAATAGATACACTAAACAAGTTGTATTATAATAAAACCCAGCATTTTCGGGAACGTAGATATAGAAGTAAAAAGAACAATGTAATAGGGGCAGAGCGATAGGCTGTAACTTCAAGAGGGGTGCAACTTTTACAGTCTGCACCCCTCCCAATTTTCTCTTTATGATTATGGAAAATCACTCAAGTATATTATGCTAAATCCGCCAACAGCGCCATTAGAAAACGTTATTTTTTAGTGAGTTCTTCTAACAATTTGCTTGTCTCTACTATACTCTTTTCGATTTGGGGATCATGCACTTTGTGTAACTGATTTCTCTTTTGAGTTTTTTTCAAAAGATGGTATGTTGCTTTACAAACAGTTGCCATTTGTTCGGTTTCTAATTGCTCAATATTTTTTTCTTCATGTTTTGCAAGAATATCACAGATAATATTGGATAGTGTCATTCCAAGAGCAATATAAAATGATAAATTTTCGTCGGTAATACCACATTGATATAATATATAAGGTCCTACAACAGAGGCGATATCAACGGTGTAACCATATCTTTCGTTTGCTGAATAAGCTAATTTACCTGCCTTGTCTATTACATTTTGATACTTTCTAATAAAAGCAGCGGCTAATTCGTGTGTAGTGGATATTCTATAGGATAAAGTAGGATTTACTTCCCTAAGTGATTGTCCATATTTTATGTCATCATCAACAAGAAGAATGACACTTTGCAAAAATGCTGATTGATCTTTGAAAGATTCATTGATGACAACCGAAGAGTATATGCTTCGTAATGCGTTAGCCAACTTGGTTTCATCATTTCTTGTGATATTACAAATCATTTCCATTGCTCTCTGTCTCCACAATATGTTTTAGTATTTGACTAGCCTCACGCCAATTTTGGCAATCAGACAATTGTAATAGTTGATAAAAAGCACACTTGTCCGCATGCTTTGTATGTTCATAAAGTAACATTGGACCACCGTTTTTAAATATAACTTCGCCTTCTTCTTGTCGTTTAATTCCAAATGTTTGGGCAATCTTTTTATAAAACTCTACTTCGAAATAGTATGCATCTTCCAAACATTCTTCACCAAGCATTTGCGTAATTTGTTGAGTTGTATACTCAACAAATCCTTCATCAAGTGAAACCCCTATATCAAAAAACACAGTATTATCTTCTGCGTATAAAAATTGTGTTCGAAAAGCCATATAACGGATATCTGCTTTAGCCGAAAGATAGCATAATGCAGCAGCAAATCCCGCATCATAGAGCTCATAAAAATGCCATTGGGCCATCATTTTTAAGTAAGTACTATGCGAGACGCTAGAGAAACAATCTATCAGCTCTTTATTGTTACCACTAGAAGCAGCTCGTTTAGCCGATGCAACAATATTTTGCATTTCTGCCTGCTCATCGCTCGATGACGGAAACAGTTCGGCTGTATGTTCTAAGATGGCGGAACCCATTGCTCTAAAGAAAGCGTGCTTCTCCTTTTTCATGGAAATCCATAGCGGTTCAACGAACAATTTAGAATACTTATCTATTTCACTTTTTTCGTGGACTTTTTTACAAAAGTTGCAACAAAGCAAAATCAATGCAATGGTGAATCTATCATTAGTAGGTAATTTTTTTTCAATTTCTTTTTTCAAACAAAATTCAGGCATACTAATACTTCCTCAAACATATATTTATAGTAGTATACCGCTGTATTTGTTGATCTTCAATAGAGTAATACCGAATTTAAAAGCATCCTAAAATGAATTTCTAAATTCCACCGCCCAATAGGGTGATGGAATTTACTCTCGCACAGTAGATATTTACTCTTTCATACAATCATGTTATGGTTATGACTCCTTCTGACAGCAGTAGAAGGAGAAGCATTATGAGTAAATATATACCAGGAAACCAGAAACATCTTACTTTAAATGATTGGATCTATATTGAAAATGAACTGGCAAAAGGGACTACATTTAAAGACATTGCAGCATTTCTATGTAAAGATCCAACAACTATATCTAAAGAAGTCCGTGCTCATCGGATTTCAGATTGGTATCACAAAGGTACTTTTTATAATGCAAAGAACTTTTGTATTCATCGTTACCATTGTCAAAAGACCAATGCCTGTGAAAAAATCCTTCTCTGTGGCATTAAATGTGCCTCATGTCCTACATGTAATCAGACCTGCAAGGACTTTGAAAAAGAACGATGTAAACGATTGGACAAAGCTCCATATGTTTGCAATGGCTGCACGAAAAAGATAAATCACTGCATGATTGCACATAAATACTATTACAACGGCCGTGCTGCTGACAGAAAATATCGTGAACTGCTGATATCTTCTCGTTCTGGAATAAATATGACCAAGCTCCAGCTCCATCAGAAGGACCAGATCATATCTCCATTGATTGAGCAGGGGCAATCCCATTATCAAATCCTTACAAATCACCCGGAACTGGATATGTCTGTCCGCTCTATGTACACATACATTGACAAAGGACTCTTCACAGCAAGAAATATTGATTTGAAAAGACAGGCAAAATTCAAACCGCGAAAGTGCCATAAAACACAAATCACTGATTGTTCTGTTTTTACAGACAGAACCTACTCAGACTTTTGTTCCTTAGACCTGTCGTCTTTTGTGGAAATGGATGCTTTCGTATGGTTTTACCGAAAGGAACTTCTTTTGAATTCTTGACACAATGGGATGTGAATCTCATCGTATAACACATCAACTCCACTCCGCGAGAAATCCTCAGTGGAAGGCACCATATGAAGTTGCATTAGAAACGCTTGGTGAAGATATCTTAAAAGCATTTCAGCTTAAGCCGATTGAACCAGATAAGGTTAAGGGTATTCAAAGTTTTTTAGGGTCTTTACTTTTTAGGGTCTTTCGTTAGGGTTCTTCAGTAGGGTCTTTCAGTAGGGTCTGGTTTTAGGGTTTATCGTTAGGGTTTGAACCTATATTTATAATAAAAACAGGGTATGTTAGCTCGTATTACACAAGCTAATCTACCCTGTTTCTTTTTGTCCTGCCTCATTTATGATTGTTTTGCGGAAATAAAATTTCAAAGGAGGACAAATGAATAATATCACAGATTTACTAGACCTTGAAGACTCTGATATAAAAATTTCAGACATTATTATTGAAGGTCAAACCAAAACTCTTATTATCGAAACTCCACCTGTTGCCAGCTATTGTCCAATCTGTGGGTTTCGCATGCACTCTCGTGGTGTAAAGAAAAGGACTATTAACCATCCCATTCTTCAGGATGGTTATTCCTTGATTCTGCTACTCAAACAGCGCCACTGGCGTTGTTCCAATCCAGACTGTCTGTATGAAGTTAATGAATCCTTCCGCTTTGTCAACAAGGGACGTAGAACTACAAATGCAACTGACATGCTCATTGTAGAGGCATATCGAAATCTTTTAGAAACATCCGCATCTATCGCTAAAAGATTCCATATGTCTGACACATATGTGCACGAGATCTTTGACCGTTATGTCAAGCTGGACAGGCTTCCTCTTACAGATGCCATTTCCATTGATGAAGTTCACCTAGATATGGATGATGACTGTAAATACGCATTGGTCATCCAGGATTTCCATACCGGTAATCCCATTGACTTGCTTCGCAGCCGAAGAACTTCCGTAACGGAACCGTACTTTGTCTCAATCCCTGCAACAGAACGGAATCAGGTAAAATACCTTATTTCCGACATGTACAATCCTTACATTGCCTATGTAGAAAAGTACTTCCCCAACGCAGTCCCTGTTGTTGATTCCTTTCATGTAATTCAATGGATTACACGCTCTATTGACAACTACATACGGCAGCTTCTAAAAAAATACAGGCAGCGCGACCGTGAATATCAGGACAAGCTTTCCTATGAACAGCAACGACCTGTTTCACTTCCGCCATCAGACGAAGTATACCTTCTGCAAAAATACAGATGGTTAATTCTGTCCAATCAGTCCAACATCCGGTACCACAGTGGCCCTCGCATGGATTCCCATTTTCATGTATTAATGAACACCTATGATTACGAAGATGCTCTCTTTCGAATTGATCCAAACTTGAAAGATTTTCGAGACTTAAAAGAGATGTACGTACAATTTAATTCACGAAACGGCGGAAATCCACTCCTTGCACGGAATGAATTAAAAGAATTGATTCAGACATACAAAAGCTCCCGGTTTGAAATATTTCGTGACTTTGCATCTTTATTGAAAAAATTTGAAGACCCTATTGTTAATTCATTTATTATGGTCGAAAAAATCGGGAACGGCAAAATTTATGATGCACGTTTATCTAATGGTCCCATCGAATCCATTAACCGCAAAGTAAAAGATTTAAAGCGACTGGGCAGAGGCTTCCGCAACTTTGAGCACTTTCGCAACAGATTTCTTTTTGCAACTAGACAAACACCGGTGCTTAATGGAATCACTGATTATACCCCTGTAACTTATTATGAAAAAGATGATTTTTAGGAGGAAACCACATGGAAAACTACTGTGCATTTAGCAAAAACCACACTTGCCTTAAATGGCTTGACTACGTAATAACACGTCAAGAACTAGAGGAAGCAGACTCTCTCTGTCACGGAAACTGGATAGAGATTCAACGCAAGAACCAATACATTCAGACCCTACATGAGATTCTGGACAGCAATCACATCTCATACCCCGATGAAATATAGTTTAATTTAATAAAAGGTCTGGCTACCCAGCCAGACCCTCATAAAAGACCCTCACGAAAGACCCTAAAACCAGACCCTATCGAAGAACCCTAAAAAACTATGCTTTTTTTTAATGCCAGACCCTATCGACAAACCCTAAAATAGATTGGCAAACCCTAAAGAACTTTGATTATCCAGAAGACCTTGCTGCTATAAGCTATTTACAGAAAAAGTTTCACACACTCGAAAATGCTTGCCTTTACCTACAATTTATCTATAATATCTAATTCCTTTTTTGTGTCCTGTTTTTCCCGAGACGATTTCAATTGAGCCGCAATATTTTCTTTCTTATTCTCCAAATCATTATTTTGTATAATTTCAACTATCCTCGTTATGTATTCTTCTTCTTTTTCCGGAAATACATATTTAGCAATAATAGTCAGTATTCCTATTATCAATGATAAGAATGTAATACATACAGAAATAATCTCTATTAAAGAACCAGGAGAAGTATTTTGATTTGTAAAGTCCATTTTCAAGATCAAAATAATAAAAATTACAGAAAACGCTATCAAAATGGTACAACTACACCCGAGCAAAATCCCTTTATACCACTTATTACTCTGATTTTTATATTTATACCCCTCCACATACTGTTCCAACAACTCTGTTACCTTTTTATCCCGTAATCGCTGTTGCTTAGTTGTATATGTATCAATATAAGCATTTGCCATCTCTTTATCATTGTCAACTTTTTTGATATATTGTACGGAATCAATGATACTTCCGATTATCTTCTCATATGTACTCTCTTTAGACATCCAAACCAAGCTCCTCTATCCTACGTTCTGCTGTTCTAGATGTTACTACGAATTTATTAGATAATAATATTACTATTTCATCTAAATCTAATTGTTTGTCTTTTAATTCATTGTATGCATCAACAAACTTTTTCCGTGGCATAAGTAAATTTGCCGCAAAAAAATCTGCATCATTCTCCTCATCATTTTTACCCTTTATATGTTCTCTATGCGCATATATTCCATTATGTTTTTCATATGCATAATGTAAAACATAGTATGCAAGTTCATGTGCGACAATAAATCTTTTCCACTCAACTGTTCTTGCCGAATTAACTCCTATCAGTTTATCTGTATGTATGCCCAAAATCTCTTTTACGCCCTCTTGAACAATAATAAAGCCATCTTCATCATCATCTAGCATAGCATTTCCTACTGCAAATCCAGCTTTTTTTGCAATGTCAATAACATCTACCGCATCAGAATCGTCTACATACCCCATTTTATTCATAAACTCTAATGCTTTTTCTTCTATGTTTTTCTTTTCCATATTGCTCAATCCTTCCATTGTTCTCTCCAATAGCGTATTAATTATTATATCAATATATTCTCCCAATTACAAGAATATATTCACTATTTCCCCGCTATATTCCCGCTATAATCTCTTCACGTCTATATACGTCGTACTTTTTCCTGCTCCAATTTTCGCAATCTTTCCTTCGTCCGTCAACTTCTTCAAGGCCCTCTCAATTGTTCTTTTGACTAACTTCTGGGCAAAGTGTCATAATATCTGACTTTCCAAGTTTCACCAATGAACGTTCAATAACACTATATACCCGTTCTGGTGAAGTCATTTTTTTCTTTTCCAATAAGATAAATCGGTCTTCATACTCTTTATAGGCATTAATAACCGTCCCTAAAGTGTATCTTATAAACGGCATATAATCATTTGTATTTTCATGCCAGTTTATGAAACTATCCTGCAACACTTCATAATATGTTTCTTTTGACTTTTCGACTACCATTTCAATACTGATGTATTTTCCTACGTGCTTTAATTTGCTTCTCTTGATAAATGATCACAATGATTCCAATAACCTAAACAACTAATGCTGATAATGCACCTATAATACCGGCAATTATATTAGAATCGAATGCATCTATATTGAACATCATCCCACCTCCACTGATAACAACTCCAATTACTCATATATCCCTTTTCCCCTGCAGCACTTCTTATATTTCTTACCACTGCCACAAGGGCACGGATCATTTGCGCTTATTTTTTTATGCGTCCTTACATATGTTTCAGGTTCTGGATAATCGGGCATTGAAAAATCAGGCAACGGTTTTGAATCAATGTGGGCATTAGCTGTTTGTTGGCAAAATACTCCGGATTCTTGCCTGCTTCAACCGAATTCCTAAGCAATTCATGAAACGCACGTATCACCTCGATCTTATCATGAAATCTCATTACAAGTGCATAGCATTTCTCTACTTCTGCTCGTGGTACCTTTCTCTTCAGTTGGGCAGCATTGACAGTATCAACAAGTCCTATTACCCGAGCTGCTAATTCTGCATTATCAGAATAGAGTTCCATCAGTTGCTCTGCTTCATCGAGATATGAAATAGCCTCTGCATCCGTGACTGTATCGTCAGTGCCTGTTTTCAGCGTCATCATCCATACAAGAATACTAGCAAAATCAGCAATCATCTCATTATGGCGAATCTCATCTATTAGATAATCCACTTCTCGTAATCCCATATTGCTGAAATTAAGAATAGCTGTAGACAGCGACATACTTTCTACTCTACATGCTTTGGTATAAAGGTAATAGTAATGGATTTTATCATTGAAAGCAATTTCCTGTTCTTCCGTTGCATACGCTTCCGCCATGTCCTGCATTTCATATGCATAAAACAGCATTTCCTGGTATTGGAAGCACTCAAACAGATACTTCACGCAGGAGTAGCACATATATGCATACAATTCCACTTGCTGTTCATTTCCCACGTCTAATACATCCGTTATTTTCTCGTAAAGCCCTTTTGCTTTTTCATAGCGATTATTTTTTAAGAATACCATCATTTTCTCTCTTTGCATTCTTAAACGATAAAGAACCTTATCCTTCGTATCATCCAACTGATTGATCAATGGTGTTATCAGTTCAATCAGCCTTTCTGCATTTACCATACTTGGTGCACGTTCTACGAAGTCATGAAGCTGCTCCAATAAGCATTCTATTTTATAATTTCCTGTTCCCGGACTATCAGGGTAACAAGCAATTGTCTCTAAAACATCGAGACCGGTGGTATCATTCCATCCCAGCAGTTTTATCACACTGTTGTGTAATCCCTGCAATTTCAAAAGTCTATATTCTTCCATAGCTTCTTCACTTACAGGCATTTCGTTCCAAAACTGATACTCTTCATGCACAATCTGTATGAGCTTTGCAGCATCATCCCCACTGTGAACCACTTCATTCTGTAACACAGACAGACGAGCATGTAACGCATATAAATTTTGATAATCTTCTGTAATGCATCGAATATACGAACGTATCACATCGTCATCCGGGAAGTCTATAATCGTACGTCCCAAAAACCGCATGAAATCATCCGGACTATTTTCCCACAATTCTTCTCCAAATGCCATCAGCTCACTCTCGTCAACGTAATAGAGAAGCATATACTCTTTGATAATATCCGGAAATAAGGGTGTAATTACCTGTTCAAAGGGTTCCAATGCTTGTGATGCATCCCCCACCAGTGATTTGAGTTTTTCTTTTCTCTGTATTCCCGGCAGACTATTCTGTATATTATACTGTTGAAGCTTTTTCCAGTCATCAGAATACTGTTCCGGTATATGCTCTACAGAAAGGCTATCTGTAACACTTGCTCTCACAAGTAACCTGATCAGAGAACTGCAGACAGAGTAATCTCCATTTAGGGTCTTAAGGAGTTTCTCTTGTTCTTTCTTCAGAACAGCCTCCAATAAGCCTCTATAATCCTGATAATCAACCCCAATACAGCCGTTTGAAATCCAGGTTTCTACATATAACTGTAAAAACAACGGGCGAAATTTAAGCTGTTCAAATTTTGCCAAGTATTCATTTTTCAGTGTTTTATCTCGCTGTTTGTCCACCGGTAAATGATTTCGTTCGCAAATAGCTCCAATCAATTCCAGAACTTCATAATCTGCCAAGTCGTCCAAATACAGAAAACGATGTGTACGCGATGCAATCACTGTATTATACTCTGCATCTAAAAAATATCTGCGATGTCCTGGATCTATTGCTGATTCCATATTCTGATACCAAGATCCGATAAGCAATTGATTATCACGTTCCAGGAACAAAATTCGAAGTTTATAGTCTGTTTTCTGAAACAAGTCCATGAGATGCGTAACAAGCGCTGCAATATGTACCTCATTTCCCCTGATATAATCCACTACGACTAATGTATGATTAAAAGGAATGAAATGGTCAATGTCACTCTCGTTTGCAAAGCTGTTCAGGAAAAATGAACAATACTTACCACCTAATTGTTTTAAAAACTCATACGCCAGACGGCTCTTTCCTGAACCTCCCTGACCTGTGATTGCCCACCAGCTAAACGGAGTATCCGTTTCCACAAAGCTCTTTAACCTGGCTAGTTCCATACTTCGGCCACAGAATTTTAATATCTCATTAGAAAAATGATATTGTGAAAGCCCATATGTATCGCTGCTTTTTGCTTCATAAGTTGTCCTGTCTACAACCGGATTGGAAATAAGCTTTTCTCTTAACCGCATCTGAACCATGTCTTCAAGAAACTCTGGCAAGTCTGCGTATTCACTGCCATAAGGAATCAACTTGATATTATCCGGCATATCATCATAACAGTCTTTCGTGTTACAAAGGAAATAATATTGCCTATCCATCTTCAGCCAGTCTTTTGCAAACCGAATAAACTGGGCTATATTCACATCATCTGTTGTCTTTCCGCATCCAACAAAGATCAAGGTTCTGGTTCCCAGGATTTGTTGAATAAACTGAGCCCCTTTGTCATTCAAAACTGCATCATACTGTTCCTGATCGGCAACAATATTGTCAATACCTTTTGCAGAATCATATATTCCATGAATATGGAGCACGCTATCACTAATCTTCCGGTCAAGCATCAAGAATGCTGCTTCTTTGTCTGCATAAGACAATGAACCCAGTCCCGTTGCCTGTTCAAGCAACTGATCATAATTGGTTGTAACAATTACATCCTGCGTTACCAGAAGTTTCTGTAATGTTCTAGCAAGCAACTGATTTTGAACCGGATTCTTCTCAAAGGATTCCTGCATCCAATGTGTATAAACGCCTTCTTCTTTTGCTTCCTTAAGAAGTTTCCCAACCACAGAAATCATACCTTCCACAGAGGAGTCTGCTGCAAGCTCTTGTTCCAGTAATTCCGCCTCAGACGAATCATGGAGCATATGAATCCCATCAAGAATCCACTTATACCACCCATAACGTTCTCCTGTCAAAGCAGCAGATATGCCGGTGCCAAATAAATAAACCAGATTACCTGATTTAAGTGTATCGCAAAACTCTTTATAGTCTGTAAGGTTTGATTTCATGCGTTTTCACCTCAAATGTTCTGTAAACTTACTGTTTCATGTTTGAAAGGGATGTATATTCCTACCACTGACACCTACTTACACAAACCTTTAGATCCATCTTCACGAATGAACTGATTAGTCCCCTTTGTAACTTATAGCGCCTTACGTTCCAGAACTTGAGTCTGTGTGTTCCTCGCAACTTATTTCTGGTATCCACTTTTTCATAACCACAAGCGCATCCACAAAATCGGTCAGCACTTCATAAGCAGTCTTCAGATCACCATCCGAATAGCTTAAAATCCCGTTATGGAGGATGTTGTTCCGAAAAGGAATACGTTTGTCAATCGGAATATCAAAACTATCCGTGTTGGCAAACACAATAGAGCAAATGCCGTACACATAAACTTTCGACAGACTTTCCGCTGACATGCCTTTATTATTCGCTACAGCAATTTTCTGAACCTTAATTTTCACTTTTTCATGAGGAGTCTTCTCATGATTCAGCGTTTCATAAATCAGCGCCTCTATGTGTGCAAGCAAAACGATTATTTTTTCACGGATACCGAGAGCCGAATCCTCCTCAATCTGAGTGATATATTTCGATAGTTCCGTTTGTGAATCCTTATCAGGCGCTTCGATTAAAACCTCATTTCGAATATCTTTTAGAAACCATTCTATTTTTTCATAGGTAAGGCTGTATTTATCATCCTTCGCAAATTTATCGACTTTCTGAAAAAAAGCAGTTTCCTTAATATCCTTTGGAATACTTGCAAGAATGTCAGCCAAAGTTGACATACTGCGCCAAATTCCTTCCCAGTCAATATTTTTCACAGTCTCATTTGCAGCCTCAGCTACTACTTGGATAAATGCCGTAATGTTTTTGCTAGTCTCGTTGACCTGATTCAACTCAAGTTTCATAACTTCACCTAAGGTATGCAGGAATATTTTCATTCCATCGTCATCCATAAGCCCCCCTATGTGGGAGTCAGCGATTCTCTTCCTCATACTTCCGATACTTTCTCCGCTCAAAGCAGTTATGGTAAAGCCGCCTCTCATTGGATTTATACTGTTCTTCAGCTATATAAAGATTTTCTGGAAGGCGGTCTCTACAAATTCCTTATCATCATCTGTTACAGACGCCTCGCTCATTCTGTACCCTGAATAGCACTGATCCAGTCTACCAATCTCCTGCTCAATCCAAGGCGGCACACGCTTTTATTCGCCAGAAGCAGCTTCATGATTTCATCTTGGGTTTCCATCGGCAAATTAGCGAAATAGTACGCTTTCGCATGATGCGCATTCCAGAATAAACTTATCATTGGCTTATAAAAAGATTCGTCTATGTCCTTCATGCCCTGACGATAATCAGCCAGACGGTTAAGCCCGTATGTTAGAGAAAAAGTAAGTGCGGCGGTAATGATTGCAACAACAATTGAAGTTATAAGTTGGTTCATTGTGTCTACACTCCATTTCCGTTCGATCAACCCAATTCTTTCTCACACATCGCCAGCGCCGACGCTACAACAGCATCCATGTCGTAATACTTGTACTCACCGAGACTACAACTACATCCACAAAGAACTGCTCCGCAACGGAGTCAGTAAAAAGCTCCTGTGGACTGAATACATGGAGGACTGCCGTGCCAACGGCGATGAGTATAGTGGTTCAGTTGTCAATCAAACTTCAATTAATAAAAATTCCATCTTTGTGCTTTACTATCATTACTTTTGTAAAGTTGTATGTTTCTTCCCTCAGATATGATACCACCGCTTAGATCAATAACATAATCAGAGTTAAGAGCTGACATGATTACATATCCATTTTCTTTTTTTTCGACAATCCATTTTTGTGCCTTAGTTCCATTAAATAAATATTGTTGGATATTACGTCTATTTTCAGCTATGCCTGAAGATACATCTAATACTTTACCAGAATTTGCATTTGTAAATGTAACATATCCGGTGGAATCATGCGTTACTATAAATTCTTTTGAATTAGATGAATTATCTTGATTTAGCTGCACATTTCCATTATCGGCCTTCGAATCATTCTTTATGTCTAATACAAAGTTATTATTTAATGTAGAAGAAATAGTGTAAGTCCCATCCTTTAATGCATTCTTTATTTTGTCTTGCAAGTTTGTTCTTCCTTAGTTTCTTTTAAACATTCATGTTTAACTTCTTTTGTAA
>ENA-OQBT01000618-OQBT01000618.1-human-gut-metagenome-genome-assembly--contig:-NODE-618-length-20102-cov-2.837997_pt1 | contig 20102 bp, 24 predicted proteins | sample MGYA00242749_ERZ504557 | MGnify/ENA primary metagenome ERZ504557 (study PRJEB26092, sample SAMD00036243) | human gut metagenome | host: Homo sapiens | study: EMG produced TPA metagenomics assembly of... | reverse complement strand
CTTGCTGCTCGCTGCGCCGCCCTGCGCGAACAGGGCATCGTGCCGACGCTGGCCATCGTTCGTGTGGGCGAGCGCGAGGACGATCTATCCTACGAGCGCGGCGCCCTCAAGCGCTGCGAGAAGGTTGGCATCGAGGCTCGCCGCGTTTTGCTTCCCGCCGATGTTTCGCAGGACGAGCTGTTGGCGGCTATTAAGGACATCAATGCCGACCCCGCTGTTCATGGCTGCCTGATGTTTCGCCCGTTGCCCGCTGGGCTTGACGAGGATGCAGTTGCCGCGGCACTCGATCCCGCCAAGGACGTCGACTCCATGACGCCGGCCTCGCTGCTCACCACGCTTTCGGGGCGAGGCGAGGGTTTTGCTCCTTGCACGGCTGAGGCCGTGTTGGCGTTGCTGGACCATTACGGCGTTGAGTTGGATGGGGCCAAGGTTGCGGTCGTCGGTCGGTCGCTGGTGATTGGCCGTCCCGTTGCCGCCATGCTTACGGCTCGCAATGCCACGGTGACGACGTGCCATACGCATACGCGCGACTTGGCTGCCGAGTGCCGTGCAGCTGATATTGTGGTTGCGGCCGTTGGACGCGCGCGCACGATTGGCGCGGATGCGGTTCGCGAGGGCCAGACGATCATCGATGTGGGCATTAATTGGGACGAGGCCGCTGGCAAGCTGGTCGGCGATGTCGATTTTGATGCTGCGGAACCGATCGTTGGCGCAATTACTCCCGTGCCGGGCGGCGTGGGGGCTGTAACGACGGCGATTCTCGCCAAGCACGTGATCGAGTCGGCGGAGCGCGCATCGAAATAGTCGTTTTTGACCACAGGGTTGCCGGGGCGGCTGTTTCGCCCTTTTTGCGCCGAAGCGATACACTGTTGCCGTTTGATTTCTTCGCTCAAGGAGGATGCGCATGCCGTGCACAACGATTTTGGTTGGTAAGAACGCGAGCTACGACGGTCGACCCTGGTTGCCCGAAATGAGGACTCGTCCAACGGGGTGTTTGAGCCCAAGCGCATGCGCGTGGTGCATCCCGATGAACAGCCGCGCGTCTACACGAGCGTCCTGAGCCACCTGACCGTTGAGCTGCCCGATAATCCCATGCGTTATACAAGCGTCCCCGACGTTGTCCCCGGTCATGGCCATTTGGGCCGAGGCCGGCTTCAACGAGCTCAATGTTGGCATGTCCGCAACCGAGACGCTCACCACCAACGAGCGCGTCCGCGGCGCCGATCCGCTCGTGGACTACGTGCCGCAGGCAAGCGAGGGCGAGGACGGCTATGTTCCGGCGCAGCCCGGTGGTTTGGGCGAGGAGGATATGGTGACCCTGGTGCTGCCGTACGCCAAGTCCGCCCGCGACGGTGTGCGCATCCTGGGCGACCTGCTCGAGCGCTACGGCACCTACGAGAACAACGGCATCGCTTTAGTGATGTTGACGAGATCTGGTGGCTCGAGACCATCGGCGGCCACCACTGGATCGCCAAGCGCGTGCCCGATGATGCCTACGTGACCATGCCCAACCAGCTGGGTATCGATAGCTTTGACCTGGACGACGCCGAGGGCGCCCAGGTCGACCACATGTGCTCCGCCGACCTGCGCTCCTGGATGGCCGAGTGGCATCTGGACCTGACGCTGGGCGTCGAGGGCGACGGTCCCGCCGCGGTCTTTAACCCGCGCGAGGCCTTTGGCTCGCACAGCGACAGCGACCACGTCTACAACACGCCGCGTGCCTGGTATATGCAGCGCTGTCTCAACCCCAGCGATGTGTGGGACGGTCCCGAGGCCGACTACACGCCCGAGAGCGACGATATCCCCTGGAGCCGCGTGCCCGAGCGCAAGGTGACCATCGAGGATATCAAGTACGTGCTTTCGAGCCACTACCAGGGTACGGAGTACGACTGCTACGGCAGCAAGGGCACGCCCGCCACGCGCGGCGCCTATCGTCCCATCGGCATTAACCGCAACAGCCAGCTTGCCGTGCTGCAGCTGCGCCCCTATGCGCAGCCGGCGTATCGCGCCGTGCAGTGGATGGCGTTTGGCTCTAACTCGTTTAACGCGCTCGTGCCGCTGTATGCCAATGTCGAGACCATGCCCGAGTACTACGCCGACACGCAGGCTCGCGTGACGTCCGAGAATTTCTATTGGGCAAATCGCCTGATCGGTGCCTTGGCGGATGTTCGCTTCCATGAGTGCGGTCGCGCGGTCGAGGACTATCAGGAGAAGGTCGGCGGCATGGGCCACAAGCAGATTCACGACGTTGACGCTGTCGTAGCCGCGCTGCCCGAGGCCGAGGTGCCTGCCGAGCTCGCCCGTGCTAACGAGGCCTTTGCCGAGCTTGTGCGCGTGGAAACCGATGCTCTGTTGGGCAAGGTGCTCTACACCACGAGCTGTGCCATGAAGAACTCCTTCGCGATGAACGACAACGTAAGGTAAAGACGCCTTGCGGCGAACGAGCGGGACAAACGCCGTCAAAGGCTTTGCCCCGCTCGATTTCTATCCCGGGGATAAAACGATTTTGTGTCGTTCACCCAATCTTGGGTACAAGAAGGCCAATGCAGTTGTTCATGATTGGAGCCAACCATGGTTATGAAATTCGATCAGCTTGTTAACGGTGCCATCAACGTGGGCTTCGGTGCCGCCGCCGTTGCCGTCGAGGGCGGCAAGAAGGTCCTCGACGACCTCAATACCAAGGGTGAGCAGGTGCGCAAGGACGCCGGCACTCCCGATATCGCCCGCAGCGTGTCCGACATGTTCGAGCAGGCCGGCGGCACCATCTCCGAGCTGACCGAGCGCCTGGGCATGCAGGGCGAGACTGCGGCACAGCGCGTGCTCGACGAGCTCATCCTGGCCCGCGTCCGCGTTATGACCGGCCCCGAGCGCACGGCCTTCCTGGCCCATGTGCGCGACATCGTCGATTCGGTCGAGGACAACGTGACCTCGGTGCCCGTCGAGTCCGTTGAGCCCGACGATGCAGAGGACACCGAAGAGGCCGAGTAGCAGCGCAGATGGCAGATTCCACCACCGATTACAACAATCTAGACCCCTTGGGTGACGAGACGGCGGTTGTCGACGAGGTTGAAGCCGCCGTCTCGGGCGCTCGCAAGAAGCCGCGCGCTGTCGATATGGTGCCCGAGGAGCCCGACGCGATGGCGCCGGACGAGGAATACCAGCTCACGCCGGCGGGCCGCCGTGAGCGCATTGGGCAAATCGTTCGCCTGGTCAAAAAGTACCGCGTATGGGATAACCTCACGCCGGTGCGCCTGCGTCGTCTGCTCGAAGAACTCGGCCCCATGTTCGTCAAGATGGGGCAGATTCTGGCTAACCGCTCCGAGATTTTGCCGCAGCGGTTTTGCGACGAGCTGCGCCGTCTGCGCTCCGACGTAGAGCCGGTGCCATATGAGGTAGTGCTCCGCTGTCTGGAAGAGGAATACGGCCAGCGCCTGGGGCAGATGTTCGACGCGATCGACCCCAACCCGCTCGGAAGCGCGTCGCTCGCGCAGGTACACCGTGCCCGTCTGGTGACCGGCGAGGACGTAGCCGTTAAGGTGCAGCGCCCCGGCGCGCAACAGGTCATGGCGCAGGACATCGACATCATCCGTTCGGTGGTGCGCATCGTTTCCAAGTTCGTCAACACCGATCAGTTTGTTGACCTGCACGGTGTGGTCGAAGAGCTGTGGACCTCATTTCGCGAGGAGACCAACTTTTTGGCCGAGGCCAAAACCTCAACGATTTCTATGACTTCCACAAAAGCGTGCACGGCGTTTCGTGTCCCAAATCCTACCTGGACCTTTGCACCGAACACGTCGTGGTCATGGACTACATCGACGGCATCTCCATTGCCGATCCCGAGCGCCTGGTGGCCGAGGGCTATGACCTGGAAAAGATCGGCTCGGCGATTGTTGAGGACTACTCGACGCAGGTACTCGACGATGGCTTTTTCCATGCCGACCCGCATGCGGGAAACATCATCCTCAAAGACGGCATCGTCTACTTTATTGACCTGGGCATGGTTGGGCGCATGTCGAGCCACGACCGCGGTATCGTCAAGGATATGATCTTTGCCGTGGCCGAGGGCGACGTGCCCAAGCTCAAGGATTCGCTTATGCGCTTTGCCGTGACGCGCGGCGACTCGGCCGAGCTTGACCATTCGGCCTTTTTGTCCGATTTGGACTTTATCGTAGCCGACTTTGCGGGCCTCGATCTTAAGGACCTGGATATCGGCGAGTTTTTGACCTCGCTGCTAAACCTGGCGCGCAAAATGACGTTGAGCTGCCGAGCGTGGTGACGATGTTCGCCCGCGGCATGGTGACGCTCGAGGGTCTGCTGACCGAGTATATGCCCAACGTCAACATGATCCAGATCATCCAAGCGCACATCAAAAACGAAAAGAGCACCTATGCACGCGTCCGCGAAATGGGGCGCGACTTTGCGGCGAGCAGCTATCGCGCGGCAAAAGGCTCGCTCGAGGCGGCCGAGTATCTGGCTTGGCGTCGCGTATGCTCACGCGCGGCCAGCTTAAGGTGAACACGCAGATCATGAGCAGCGATAAGCGCTGCGGCAGCTGGGTGGAATTATCGACCGTATGTCGATGGCAATTGTGATCGCCGGTCTGTTTATCGGTTCGTCGGTGGTGTACTACGCGCGCATCGAGCCGGTTGTGTTTGGTATCCCGGTCATTGGCTTTATGGGCTACGTGAGCGCGCTGGTGCTGGCGCTGATGCTGGGCCGCGAGATCTGGCGCAACAGTCACGGCGGCAAGCGTTAATGACCCCTGGGGGACGGAGGAAAACGGATCATTTTGCTCAGCGATCCATCCACGCCTAATCTATCGCAAACCATAGCTTTTACCTTGGGCTTCGCTTCGTGCGGGGCCCTTTTGCGTGATACCATACTAACAGTAATAATCGATGGCCTAGATGGTGGTGCGGAGACGCACGAATGCGCGGTTTTCCTGCGCGTTTGGGAGAATCGGGGTGCAAGTCCCCGGCTGTACCAGTAACCGTAATTCCTCTTGGCCCGGGATAGTCGCGTCGCAGATCGGACGGCGCGCCCGGGTCGGTAAGGTTAAGTCGGATCGCCTCCCATCTTGTACGCGGCCGCGGCGCATGCCGCTGGTACGCGTTGGGCTCTGGAGGGAAGGGGGACCCGATGGGGGTACTCGAGCGCAATGTGCGCGATGACGTGGGGCAGCCGCTGGGCAATGCTCCAAGTTCAGACAATAGGAGACAAATGGATATGTTTGAGGACGAGTGCCAGCGCGCCTCGTGGCGTCGCCATGGAGCGATTGCCCGTGGCGTAGCCAAGCGCGGTCTGGTGGGCGTTCCTGGCTTTTGCCATGGCTTTTGGCACCACGCCGGGCGCAACTTTGGGCCGAGGGCGCCGAGGGCATTGCCGAGGCCGTGGCCCAGGCTGCGACGGGCGGCGAGGGCGCGGCGGCCTATGAGGCACTGCTGCCGCCGATACCGGTGCGAACGATGCTGCCGTGGAGGACGGCACGGGTACCAGTGACGCTGCTGCCGGTCAGGGTACGACTTCGGGCGCCGCGAAGGGCGATGACGCCGCAGGTGATGCGGCTGATTCCGGCAGTTCCACCGCGATGCCTGCTGTCGCTTCGGAGCAGGGCGAGCCGAAGGCCGCTGCCGCTTCTGCACGACGCTTTCCAGCGTGGCCAGGGTCTGCATCCAGGACACCAAGGATGAGAACTACTCGTATTCCACGAAGTCCGGCGCGCTCAATGCGGGTGATACGCTCTGGGCCAATATGTACGATAAGGATGAGGACGACTACTACAGTTCGGCTTATTCCGTCTCTAATCCTGGCACCTGGACTTACACCTGGCTCGCCGGCACGACCAGGGCCAGCAGCAATGTCGCCGACTACACCGAGGTCGTAGGCCACGAGCAGTCGCTCACCGTCACCGCCGCGATGGAAGGCAAATACTTCATCTGCAAGGTGACCGCGGACGGTAAGGACTACTACGGTCCGTCCGTCTCTGATGGCTCGGGCATCAATGCCAACTTCATCCCCGGTCCCGTGTTGGGCGCCGGGCAGATGGAGCTTAGCAGCGTCAAGCTCAGTAGCGACACGCCGAGCATAGGCGATACCCTTACGGCGACTCCGTACAAGGATTGGTCGAGCCCCGCGGCTCCGACGCCAAGGTTACCTACACGTGTCCGCATCCACCTCGCAGTCCTCGGGCTTCACCAAGATCGAGGGCGCGACGGGCGCTTCCCTCACGGTAACCGATGACCTCGAGGGCAAGTACATTAAGGTCGAGGCCACTGCCGGCGTCAACACGGTGAGCAAGACCACTTCCAGCAAGGTCAAACAGGCCGGTGCGGTCGAGATTTCGGCCGTGTCCATCATCAACACCAAGGACAACACGAGTGTCTTTGCGGTGGGGGATACCGCTAAGGCCCGCGCCAAGGAGAAGGGCGGCGCGTACGGCGCATTCGTCGACGCGAGCAAGCTCAACTATCAGTGGCAGTGCTCTGACACCAAGAGTGGCACGTATACCGACATTGCGGGCGCCACGGGTGAGACCCTCGAGCTTACCGAGCTTTGGGCGGCAAGTACCTCAAGTGCAAGGTGTCTTCGAAGATCGGCTCTTCGAGCTTGACCAACTCGACGGGTGCTCTCGTTGCTGCCGCCGGTTCAATTAATGTCACGAGCGTGACTATGAGCCCGACTTCGGGCAAAGTCGAGGTTGGCTCCACGATTACGGCGACCGCCAAGGTGGGTTCCACCGACGTTACCACCGATTCGCATGTCACGTGGCAGTGGTATAAGGGCACCTCGAGATACGCGAGCTCGTGCAACACGCCTATCGAGGGCGAGACCGGCAGCACCTTGACGGCGACCGCCGCCCTTAAGCTACTACGTCGTGGCTAAGGCCAATGGCGGCTATGGCGAGGAGAAGCCTACTATGCGGCGGGTCCTGTGTCCGTCGCTGGCCAAGTTGAGCTTTACGACGTACAGTTTGAGGCTCTCCCGCCACCAATGGCGTGCACGTGGGCGATACGCTCAAGACCAAGGTACGCAAAAAGGACGGCTCGAACTACAGTTATATCGAACGTACCGACAATGTGACCTATCAGTGGCAGTATGCAAATACCAGCTCGAGCTACGACTCCGCTTACACCGATATCCCCGGTGCTACCAAGGCCACCTATACCGTTGACGCCGCCTATGCCGGCAAGTACCTGCGCGTGAATGTGACGAGCGAAAATACCGTTTTCAGCACGCAGAAGAAGAGCTCGTACGGTACGCAGTCCGTTGCCCCGCTCGGCCCCGTGACGCTCAAGGGTCAGTACAAGCTGGCGGGCATCGAGCTTGCCGATAAGAACGTTACGCTGAGCGTGGGTTCAAAGATCACGCCGCGTGTGCAAGTGCCGGGGAGCTGGTCGGGCTCGACGAAGGACGTGCCCGACGATGCCGAGTTGACCATGGCGTGGTATGCCAAGGGCGAGGGCGATGCCGATTGGACCGAGCTCACCGACGGCATCGATACGACCGATGGCAGCCTGACCATTTCGGACGCGCTTGTCGGCAAGAAGATCAAGGTTACGGCGAGCGCTCTCGACAACACGGTTGAATGGGTTTCGTCGGACAGCGTTACCGCGGCGGGGGAGTATAACCTGCTGCGCGTGACCACTACGCCGCAGATCAACAGCGATTCGACCCATCTCGTCTCGGGCGATAGCGTTAAAGCGACGGCGCAGGCCAAGCGCGCCGACGGTTCGGCCACCAACGGTATCGACGTCACCGGCCAGTCGACTGTTGCCTGGTATGCGGCCGACGACGCGAAGGCTCCCGCGGCCGACTGGACGCTTCTGCCGACATGTCGGGCGCCACGCAACGGTTTCGGCTTCTGCTGCTGGTAAGTATCTGAAGCTGTCGCCAAGAGCGGCAGCTCGACGGTCGAGCTTGTCTCTGCCAATCCCGTGATCGCCGCAGGCTCTCTTGAGGCCGCAGTCCAAAAGCTCAACGATGCCAATAAACAGATCGCCGTTGATTACAGCGCTAAGGGCGGCAACGTCAATGACGCGCTGAAGGCGCAGCTTGCCGATCTGGGGTTTACCGATATTGACGTCAAGGTCTCCGAGGGCGGCGTTGCCTTTAATGCAGAGGATGACAAGGCCACGGTCGGTATCTCCGACGCTCAGGATAAGACCAACGGCGATGTGACCTTCTTCTACATCGACCCCAACGACTACACCGGTTACAACATCGACGGTCTGCGTAGCGCCGAGGTCGTGTTTGAGCTGTCGCGTGGCGACGAAACCGAATACTATCAGCCCAGCAAGACAGTGCAGGTTGCTTGGGACGAAGCCCGCGTTCAGCAGATGCTCGACGATGCTGCCGAGCAAATTGCCATAGGCTACGCTTCGGGCGATTCGGCCGAGTCCGTCACGTCGAATCTCACGCTTCCGTACCGCGCAGGCTCCAAGAGCAAGTTCGAGGTTGAATGGAAGAGCTCCGACGGCGATGTCATTTGGCCGTCCGGTTATGGCTGGGACGACTACACCGGCAAGGTGACGCGCTTTTCGAGCGATCGCACCGTAACGCTGACCGCGACCGTTTCGTTTGTGAGCGGTGGCCCGTCTGACGTTAAGGGCGCGCACGACTTCACCGTGACCGTCAAGGGTGATCCCGAGAAGGTCGCCGCCGACAAGAAGGCGCTGCAGGAGAAGTCGATGCGGCCTTTACCTACGACAATATCAAGTACTCCGGCACCGACGCGGTCGCTAACAAGGATGGCCTGACCGCCGATCTGCAGATGCCGCGCACGAGCACGCTTAATATCGACGGCAAGTACTACAAGTCGAGTACTCCGCCAGCACCGATGACATCACGTTTAACGGTTACAAGGGCACGGTCTACCAGCCGCTGCCTGGCGCCGAGGCGGCGAAGACCAAGATCACCCTTACGGTGACCGATAAGTCCAACGCCGAGGTCACGGCAAGCAAGACCCTCGACTTTGCGATGCTCCGCAGGACCAGGGCGAGCTCGATGCCGAGCTATCTCTTATGGAGCAGGCCAAGGCTGGCTACGCTGCTGCCATCCTTAACGGTCAGGATGCCGCTGCTGTCACCGGTGACATGCACGCGTTCCAGAAGGCGTATCTCGATGCCGACGGTAAACTCGCGTGGAGCTACGACAAGGCGACGACCGATTCGACGTCCCTTGGTATTGTTCCGGTGGATCTGCCTGGCTATGACGCGATGTCCGGGCAGGATTGGCGTCTGTTTAAGTCGAGCAACAGCTCTATTGTCTCCGCAGAGAACCTCAAGGTCACGCAGCCGCAGTACAACACGAAGGTTGTCGTTTCCTCGCGCCTGACGAGCGAGAAGTACGCTCGCTATGCTGAGCGCTATCCCGACAATGCCACGTATGCCAAGCTTGCGAACCAGGACGTATCGGCAAAGATCACGGTTCGGGGCACGAGCGGTCAAGATAGCCCCGAGGTTACAGCAACATGCTCGGTTATCGGCATCGATGCCGATGGCAACCAGCAGACCTGGACCGCCGCCGAGCCGTATACGTTAAAAACGGGGTCTACCGCCGCCGACCTCTCTGAGGCGCTCTTCAAGAAGCACGGCCTCACCGCCGATTACGGCATGGGAACCTGGCTGGTACCTCAATTCCATCACCTCGCCCGTCGACGCGGGCCAAACGCTTGGCTATGATTCGCAGACCGGAGCTACTGGCAGCTCTTCATCAACGGCACGGCCGCATCGGTTGGTGCGGGCGGCTACGTGCTCGAGGCCGGCGACTCGGTCGTCTGGTACTACTCCAAGTACGGCGACCCGGCGCCCACCGACCAGCTCTCCGTGAGCTGCGAGGTTGTTGGCCAGGCTAAGGACGGTAGCCAGCAGACCTGGGCTCAGCCCACGACTATCCAAGTGAAGGAGGGCTCGACCGCGGCGGAGCTCTCTGAGCAGGTGTTCAAGCAGGCTGGCATTGGCGCCAACACTGGGACGGGCTCCTACGGCTGGTTCCTCAACTCGCTCACCTCTCCGTTTGATGAGGACGTAAAGCTCTCGACCGAACAGGTTGACGCTTCCACTTGGAAATTCTGGCAGTTCTTTGTCAACGGCAAGAAGGCCAATGTCGGCGCCGGTAACTACACGCTCAAGGCCGGTGACAAGGTTTCCTGGGTCTACGGCTCTGACGGTACTATGCCTGGGCAGGCAGAGGCTTCCCTGCAGATTATCGGTGTTGACAGCGGCGGTAATGTTCAGACGTGGGCGCCTGCAGCTGACTACACCATGGTTGATACCGCGACCGTGGCTGATGCGACTGAACTTGCCTTCAAGCAGAGTGGCATCTCTGCGAATTATGGTACGGGTGCATGGGCTGGTTCCTCAACTCAATTACATCGCCGTTTGATGGGCGAACGCTCGCTTGGGACTCCACGACTGGGGCTTACTGGAAGCTCTTTATCGATGGCAAGCCTTCCGATTTGGGCGCGGGCGGCGTCCAGCTGAAGGACGCGAAGTCTATCGCCTGGGTCTATACGGCTGGCGACAAGCTGCCTGACCCCGATGCCCTCACGACCGACCCCAACGCGCCTAAGTCTAACTTCGACTCTGCCTGGCCTGCGTTTGCCGGCGGCAAAGTCAATGGCTCGGTTGCTGAAGTGCCGACTCCGTCTGGTGCGGCTGAATCTGCGTGGGATGAGCCCGCGGATATCAAGGGCGATGCAAAAGGCGTTTCGGACTTGCTCATTATCGACGGTAATATTTGCGCGGTTAAGGGCAACCGCATTGTGCTCATAGATTCTGAAACCGGAAAGAAGGAGCTTGCGAGCTGCTCTATTGGCGCGAACATTGGCTACTTCTGCCGTCCCGCCTATAAAGACGGCTATCTGGTTGTTCCTTTTGAGGACGGCTCGCTTGGCATTTTTGTTCTGGACAAGAAGGATGGGCGGTACTCGATAGCCTGTCGATACAAGACCCCTTCGCTCGGGATCAAAGATACCCAAGCTCTCACGTCCGTGACCATCTCCGACGGCAAGGCCTACGCAGGCTTCACTGTTGTCGACGGTTCAGAAGGTGCGCTCGTGTGCGTTGACCTGGCTTCCGGCAAAGTGGACTGGACAACAGACAAAAAGAAGTCCGAGACCAACGAGAACGAGGGCTACTACTGGGCGGGCGCTGCGGCCTCCGGTGACGACATCATCATCGGTAACGAGTCCGGTAAGGTTGCCTCATTGATGGCTCCAACGGCAAAGAGCTCTCGAGCGTAAGCTAGGCACGCCCGTTCGCTCCGGCATCATTGCCGTCGAGGTCGGCGAGAACGGCGACGGCACGTATCTCGCGGTCTCCCGCGATAACGGAACGCTCTACAAGATTCGTCGCAGCGGGGACAAGCTGACCCTCGAGGGCAAACCCGTTGCCTTCGCGGCCATCTCCACCTCTACGCCGGCAGTGAGCAACGGCCTGGCGTATGTCTGCGGCATGGACATCGAGGGTTACGGAACGCTCTCTGTCATCGATCTGAGCACTATGAGCGTTAAAAAGAGCATCCGCGCAGACAAGGGCGAGTCCAAGAGTACCCCGCTCGTCTCGGTTCAAGGTAACGACACGTACGTGTACTTCACCTGCAACGCTCTGCCCGGTGGCGTTTACGCTTATAAACTGGGCGACGATGCGGCGCAAATGATATTCACGCCCGACGCAAAGTATCGTGAATACTGCACCGCTTCTATCATCTGTGATGAGAAGGGCAACCTGTACTACGCCAATGACTCGGGACGCCTCTTTAAGCTAGCGGGTGCCGAGTCTGGAGAGTTGCGTTCGATGCACAGGGCGGTTCGTACGTTGCACCGCGTTATGTTGCCAAGAACAAGATGGTTTCCGAGCCGGCCGCCCCTACCCGCGACGGATATACGTTCCTCGCTGGTACACTGCCGAAGGCGAGAAGTGGGACTTCGCCAAGGACGTCGTGACGGCCGATATGACGCTCTACGCCAAGTGGATCAAGAATGCCGCTAACCCTGGCGGTAACGGTGGCTCCAATGGCGGCTCGGGTAATGCCGGTGCTGGTTCTGGCCCCGGTAACGGCACAAACGGCCAGCAGAGCGGCGGCGCTGTTTCGCCTGGGCAGAAGCCTGTGTCGTCGACCACGACCAAGACCAAAACCAAGGACGGCAAGGATTCCAAGAAGGATTCCGACAAGTCCGACAAGAAGGACAGCAAGAAGTCTGATAAGAAGTCCGCTGAGGCTCCGGCACAGCAGTCTGGCTTCAATCCGCTCGCCATCGCTGGCGTGGCGGCCGGCGTGATCGGTCTCGCCGTCATCGGCGTGTTCGTGCTCACCAAACGTCGGTAGGTGAGGGCTGTGTCCAACAAACCTCAGGACGCCGACTCCAAGCAATCCGAGTCGTCGTTCATTCAACTCGACGATGCAAAGCAAAAGGGCGCCGCTTCGGCGGCGTCCGTCTCGCGGCGCAAGGCGCTTGTTGGTGCCCTGACAGCCGTTTGCGTCGTTTTGATCGTTGTGTCGCTAGGCTTTATCCAACCTTCTTCCAGCGGTGCATGGTCCATCGATTGGATCGCTCAGGCTGTGACGGGGGAGAGCGTCGTTGCCAAGGACGCATCGGTTTCCGGCTCGACTACCGTTTCGGGCAAGGTTGCGTCCAAGGACTCCAAATCTTCGGACAATGCGAAGGACGGGTCGAAGGACTCAAAAAGGGATTCGAAGGAGAAGAAGTCCGAAAGCAAGGACGGCAAGACGTCCAACAACGCGTCTGCTGGACAGGGCTCTGAATCCACCGGTGGATCGAGTTCGTCTTCGGGCGGCGGCTCGGCGACCGGCGGTGGGTCTGCATCCAACAGTGGCAGCGCCTCTGCGGGTAATCAGGGCGGCTCGCGGCAGCCTGGCTACGTCACAGTGACGGTTTCGGTCACATCGAGTGCCGTGGGCAACCCTGTGTCTTCTGGCGGCACCTTTACCTTTTAACGAGGGCGCTACCGTCCTACGATGCCTGTGTGCGCTGGGCTTTCCGTCAATGCGCACGGCTCGTCGTACGGCACGTATGTCGCCGCTATCGGCGGCCTGGCCGAGAAGGAGCACGGCGGCACGAGCGGCTGGATGTATTCCGTCAACGGTGTGACGCCCAACACGGCGTGCAGCAACTACGTCCTATCCAACGGCGATAGAGTCGTCTGGTATTACGTAACGGGCTAAATGCCTCAACATAGCGCGCCAAGCGGGCGGTTCGGATAAACATCCGAGCCGCCCGTTTTTATGCGAATGGGACGCCGTTTCCCAATCGAGGCTCAACCGGAAATTCCATCCACTCTGAAGGCGAATTCCGGGATACAGTTTCCGCATCAGCATCCATTGGGAAAGCGCATCCCGTTCTAGACATCGATAACGGGATACGCTTTCCGTTTCGGCGTCCGCGGGAAACTGCGTCCCGCTCTGGGGGCTCATTCCGGGATGGATTTTCCGCATGGGGGCTCATCCGGAAACTGCGTCCCGTTCTGCCGACTGATTCCGGGACACACTTTCCGCTAGGACGGCGTTGCGGAAACTGCGTCCCACTCTGAGGGCGCAATCTGGGATGCAGCTTCCGGAACGGTGCCCCTAGGGAAACTGCGGCCCATTTCGGCGTTGTAGCCCGCCTCGTACGCCTTCCTCGGCAGGCTCTGCAAATAAAAAACCGTTGGAACGAGAATTCCAACCGGTTATACCTTCAAGCAAATGTCGAACAAACTACGACTGTGCGCCCTCGAGGAATAAGCGACGGCTAAAGTAGTTGTACCAGGTGACCAGGAACGTTGCGATTGCCTTCATGGCCTGGTAGCCGATGCTCAAAAACGTGACGCCCACAAACATGTACAGGTCGTTGAGGCCTAAACCAATCACCGACAGGATGGTGAAGATCGTGAACTCGCGCTTGCGGCTCATGCCCTCGCGATGGTCGAACACGTACTTCATGCTGAGCCAGTAGTTAACTACGACGGACGTGGTAAACGAGATCGTGGTGCTCATCAAAAAGTCGAGGTGGAACAGCTCGACGAGCGCAATAAGCATGCCCCAGTCGATGCCAAAGGAGATAAGACCCACGACAGCGAACTTGAGGAACTGCTTGGTATGAGGTTGTGCCAGTGCCTTGCGCACGTAATCACATCCAATGCGTTGACGAATCGAGCAACGAGATACTTTAGAGCTTTTGCAAGGGAAACGTAAGGTCTTTGGCAAGAACTATACGAACTCGCCAAATATTCAAGAGGTAATCCGCAAACGTTGCAAATCTTCCCGCAAACGAGCAGGGCCCACGAACAACGCAGCACTCGATGCGCATCGTCCGTGGGCCCCGTAGTGCAACGAGGAGGTCGAGCTACTTGGTCTCGTCGCCTCCAGGAAGATCTTTCGGGTCACAAAGTTGTAGACCATGACCAGCGCGGTGGCGCAAATCTTGGCGATATTGGCTCGAGCCCCAGGCCGGCGTTGAGCGCCAGCACGATGCCGTCGTTGAGCGCCAAGCCGATCACGGACAGCACGACAAAGATGATGAACTCGCGGTGGCGGCTCATGCCCTCCTTGTGCGCAAACACGTACTTCATGCTCGCGACGTAGTTAAAGATGAGCGAGACGATAAAGCCGCTGGTATTGGCGATCAGGATATTGAGGCCCAAACCGTAGTGGAGCAGATTCATGATGCCAAAGTCGATGACGGTGGCGACGACGCCGACGACGCCAAACTTCATGATCTGCGCAAGGAGCTTTTGCATGGTACCTGCCTTAGAGTGGCGCCGGAGCGCCGCGGGGATGACAAACTCAGCAAGTTTAGCCAATCCCCGCGGGTGGAGCTAGGCGCGCTCCTCGATAGCACCGTTTCTATATGCATCGAGCAGTTGGCGTAGGTCCTGGATCTGGCTGCGGATCTTGGCGCCGGTATCGGTGTCACTCACCATGCGGCGACGGTCGGCCTGGTCAAAGCGGTTGGTCTCGCTCTCGATGTCCACGTTGCGCGTGAGCGCCTCGGCAACCGTGGTAAAGGCCTGGTGCGACTTAAGGCGGCATCCGCGAGAACTGGAGATAAGCGTGTAGCCGGCGATGCCCGTCTTGGGATGGTAGGCGCGGCAGAAGCCGCCATCGATGACCAGCAGCTTACCGTTGGCGCGGATGGGCTGCTCGCCCTTGGTAGTTTTGACCGGGGTATGGCCGTTGATGATGTGCCCCGTCGGCGAGCAGGCCATGGGGCGACGTTGAACTCGCGCATGATGTCGTCGCAAACGGACGAGGACGTGGTGAGCGTATAGTACGGGTCCATCGGCTCGACCACGTGCTCTTATCGGCGATATAGGCGCGCTCAAAGGTACGCACCAGGCGTCCGCTCGCGGGTGAGTTAAAGCCGATCCACAGGTACCACATCCAGTCGAGGGCGTCGCGGTCGCCACGCGCCAGGCGCGGCGGGCGATGCGGTCGCAAAAATCGAGATATTCGCGACCGGCGTGCCAGGTACCCAGGCAGTTCATGCTGCTAAAGGTGCCGTCTTCGTTGAGCGGCACGCAGCCATGGAACAGCAGGTTGCCGTTGGTGACCTTGTACATCGAGCCGTGGGTGTAGAGGAAATCGATATGGCGATGCAGGTGATCGGCGGTGATAAACTCGGACACGAGCTTGTCGATGATGTGCTGTTCCTGGGGCGTGAGCGTGTAGGGGTCCGTCGGGTCGACGGTGGGGAAATCGTTGGTCGTGAGCGGCCACACGCTGCCGTCGGCGAGCGTGACCGTGCCGGTGTCGTGGTCGATCTTGTCGAGCAGCAGGCGGTCGGTCATGTCGAACTCGGGGTGACGCTGGATAATCTGGCCCTCGAGTTTAAAGAGCAGCACGTTGATGGCCTTGATCAGCGGGGTGATGGACTCGCCGGCGGTATAGGTGCGTCGGCGAAGGCGACAAGCTCGCGCAGCGAGATGCCGTAGTCGTTCTCGAGGATCTCGTAATTGTCGTAGCGCAGGTTGTTGCGCAGCACCGTGGCGATGCAGGCGGCTCACCGGCCGCAGCGCCCATCCACAGCAGATCGTGGTTACCCCACTGAATATCGAGCGAATGATAGGTGAGCAGGCGGTCCATAATTTTGGCCGCGCCGCCGCCACGGTCGAAGATGTCGCCCACCAAGTGCAGGTGGTCGACGGCGAGGCGCTTGATGAGTGAAGCAAGCGACTCGATAAAGTCGTCGGCGCTGGCGGTCTCCAGAATGGATTCGATAATGCGCTCGTGATACCGCACGCGGTAGTTGTTCTCATCCGGATGCGTGTGCAGCAACTCGTCGATGATGTAGGCGTAATCGCGCGGGATGGCCTTACGCACCTTGGAGCGGGTATAACGGCTCGAAAGCGAGCGGGCAACCACAATGAGCTGGTCGAGCATGGTCTTGTACCAGGTGGGCGAGTCCTCGCGCCGGCTGCGGACAAGATCGATCTTCTCGCGCGGATAGTAGATGAGCGTGCACAGCTCGCCCTTTTCGTCAAAGGAGAGCGTGTCGCCAAAGATCTCGTCGACATGCTCGCGCACAACACCCGAGCAGTTGTTGAGGATGTGCATAAAGGCTTCGTATTCGCCATGCACATCGCTCATAAAATGCTCGGTGCCCTTGGGCAGGTTGAGGATGGCTGAGAGGTTGATGATTTCGGTGAATGCGGATTGCTCGGTGGGGAACTGTCTCGACAGCAGGCGCAGATACTTGAAGTCTTGCGGATTGCGATCGAATGCGACCATGAGGCACCTTCCGATGTGGTTGGTAAAACTGACAAACAGCGTCAAACGTTTATCAGTATGCGCCGCTTTTGTTTCGATTGGAGATGGGAGGTCAAATTGTTGGCCGAACGATTTGGTAAATCGATTTAGTTGAGGTAGATATGGCGGTTGAATGGAGACGCGGGGTCGTTTTTGCAGGCGCATACCTCCGGGATCGATAGGGATGATAACGGTAAAGATGTTCACTACCTTTGGTTCAATTTGGTAAATAGTGGACATTTGTACCGTATTCACGATTGCTGTGCGATAATTTGCGCAGTAATGAGTAAGGAGCCTCATATGAGTGATTTTGTCCTGACCTGTGAATCCGCCGCCGACCGAACCCGCGAGTTCTTTGAATCGCGCAATATCCCCGTCGTGTGTTTTCATTACGAGATCGACGATGTTGTCTATACGGACGATCTGTATCAGTCGATTGCGCCGGACGAGTTTTTTGCCCAGATTGCCGCGGGCGCCATGCCCAAGACGTCTCAGGTGAGCGTGGGTGAGTACGAGGAGTTTTGGGAGCCGTTTGTTGCCGAGGGTAAAGACGTGCTGCACCTGGCGTTGTCGTCGGGTATTTCGGGCACGTATGGATCGGCCTGCGTTGCGGCGCAGATGCTTGCGGATCGCTATCCCCAGGGCGGCAAGGTACGCGCCATCGACTCGCTGGCGGCGTCTTCGGGCTTTGGCCTGCTGGCGGAATGTGCCGCCGACGTTCGCGATAGCGGCGCTTCGCTCGACGAGACGGCCGCTTGGATTGAGGAGCATAAACTCAACCTGCACCACTGGTTCTTCTCGACCGATTTGTCGAGTTACCTGCGCGGCGGTCGCATTTCGGCCGCGAGCGCGATCATCGGCACGGCGCTCAAGATTTGCCCGCTTATGACGGTCGATTGCGAAGGTGAGCTGGCGCCACGCGAGAAGATTCGCACCAAGAAGCGCGCGATCTCCGAGATGGCCAAGACCGTGATGGCGCATGTGCAGGACGGCGCGGATTATTCGGGCAAGTGCATCATGTCGCACTCGGCGTGCCGCGAGGACGCCGAGGCCGTTGCGGCACTGATAGAGGAACAGGTTCCGCAGCTCAAAGGTAAGATTGAGATCAATAGCATCGGTGCTCTGATTGGCTCGCATACCGGCCCTGGCACGGTGGCCGTCTTCTTTATGGGCGACAAGCGCGTGGACTAACGTTTGTGGGCTGGCTGACGGTTTTAACGGCTGCGCCTGTCCCTCCCGACATTCGATAACAGAAAAAGGCCCGTCCCGTTGTTTGCGGGACGGGCCTTGCTGCTGCGGCTAGCGTTTCTTTCCGCGGAAGAAGAAGCCGTGCAGCGAGGGTTTGAGTCCGCGGCTGGCGCGACGCTCCTCGACGCGCTCGTGGATCGAAGCGACGCGTTCGATGACTTCGTCGGGGATCGGCACGTCGGGATTCATGTTCTCGACCTGGCTAACCTCGGCGGCGGCGACCTGGTCGATAATGGGCACATCGTCGCGCGAGATGACGGGCGTGGCGTCTTCTTTCATCTTGCGGTATCGCTGCATCATGTCGGTCTGAAGCTGCTGGGCCGAAGGCGGCGTCCAGATGATGGCGTTGGCGCCAGCGGCGATGGTTTCACGGATGCTCTCGGGCGTCTTGCCGCCCGGTGCGATGAGCGGCAGGTTGGGATAGTGCTCGCGCAGCTCGCGCAGGACCTGGGGCGTGTTTTTGCCGGCGGCGATGTTGAGAATCTTGGCTCCGGCGCGCACCTTGGCGTGAGCATCGTCGTCGCAGCGAACGACCGTGGCGATGACGGGGATGTCGGCGATGTTGGTGATGTGCTCGACCATCTCGGCAGTAGCGGGGGAGTTGACCACGCAGCCCGCCGCGCCCTGCATCTCGGATACGGCCGCCATCTGCACGGAACGCTTACCGGTGGTGGTGCCGCCGCCAACGCCCACAAAGACCGGGCACTCGGCAACAGTCAGCAACGCTTGCGTAATGGCGGGCTGCGGCGTGAAGGGGTAGACGGCAAACACGGCGTCGGCATTGGAGTTGCGGATGACCGCCACGTCGGTGGTGTAGATGAGCGATTTGATGCGGCGGCCAAAGAGCGTAAAGCCGCTGGCCTCCTCGATCTCATCGGGCATACGGAGGGCTGCCTTGCGCAGACGCCCGTCGATGGGCAGCGGCTCCATGGCAAAAGGCCGTTGGGAGTTACGGCCACCTGGGGCTCGGTAAATTCGTCTGCAAGCTCAACCTCGGAGAAGTCGACCGAGGCGACGATGTCCTCGTGAACCTCGGCGGGAACATCGATGGGGGCTTGGTCGTTCGTCGCGGCAGGCGTCTCGAAGGAGCTGGTGCCGACAAAGGCGTCGACGCGCTCGTTCAAATCGTTGAGAGAATCCATGGCGGTCCGTTTCTATGCTGTGCGGTCGGCAGTGTACGACCGGCGTTGCGAGTGCTAAATCGTTTGACGAGTTGATTTTTCCCCGCTGCGCCATCCGTTAGACTGAAGGGCCGGCGAACGTGAAGGAGCTGTGGTGGCGGGAATCGAGGTGCTATCTTGAATGTCCCGTATACAAAAGAGAGGTGACGCGGTATGGAATTCTCGGCAATGTTGGGCTCGATTGGCCTATGCGTGGGCGCAATCGTTGCCGCCGCGGTCATCTACTTTGCGGTCACGGCCATCAAGGGCAAAAAGGCTGAGCGCAAGGAGCGTGAAGCGCTTGCGCGGCATAAGGACCAGCAGGACAGGCGCGCACGGCGATAGCTTGTTGAGTTTTGAATCCGTGCGCTAGCTGCGTTTTCGGACCAGGGCGATATAGAAGCCTCAAAGTCGCGACTGGGCGGAATGGTCAGCGTGCCGGGCATGCCGTTGGCAATGGCCGAGACGTGGCTTCGGCAATGGCTTCGGTAAGGGCGTTGCACTCGATATGCGGCTCCTCGCCGGCATCCTGGGCGCGACGCGCTTCACTTTCGCTCGGTGTGCCGTCGAGGGGGATAAGCTCGCAATCCATGTGCTTGTCGAGGGCCTCTTGCAGGGCGTCCTCATTTTCCTGCGGCAAGATCGAACAGGTCGAATAGACGAGCGTGCCGCCCGGTTTGAGGGCCCCATGGCGCGGTCCAGAAGTGCTCGCTGCGAGCGGGCGCACTTGACGAGCAGCTGCTCGGTGAGGCCGCGCAGACTTTTCTCGTTGCCGCTGATGACGGTGCCGTACCGGTACAGGGGGCGTCGAGCAGGATACGGTCAAAGCGGAAGAACTCGTCAAGCTCGCGCCGCGTCAATGCGCATGACGGGCACGTTTTTGGCGCCTGGCGGCCAAGTTGGCCTCGAGCTTTCGGCGCGGGGATGCTACATCTCGCCAGGCGGTGA
>ENA-OQBT01000617-OQBT01000617.1-human-gut-metagenome-genome-assembly--contig:-NODE-617-length-20135-cov-13.764744_pt1 | contig 20135 bp, 23 predicted proteins | sample MGYA00242749_ERZ504557 | MGnify/ENA primary metagenome ERZ504557 (study PRJEB26092, sample SAMD00036243) | human gut metagenome | host: Homo sapiens | study: EMG produced TPA metagenomics assembly of... | reverse complement strand
TGAGCAGCGGATTCGACGGGGGTTTCCACCCAAATGTACCGGGTACTGCTTCTGGCTGACGCCACGGAAACGGCCGCCGTGTCGGTGATGTCCACCACGTCAAGACCGACGCCCCACGGCACGAACACCTTGGAAAGCAAACGGTAGGTGCCACCATATACGTCATTGCCCAGCAGAATATTGTCGCCCGGCTTGAGGGTGGCACGCAACAGCACGTCGATGGCGGCCAGTCCGGAAGCGAAACTCAGCGCGTAGTTCGCGCCTTCGACCGCTGCAAGCTGTTCGTCGAAAGAGTTGCGGGTCGGATTGATGGAACGGCTGTAATCATAACCGTTGCGCAGGCCGCCGACACCGTCCTGCTTGAACGTGGACGTCATATAAATAGGAGTGACCACGGCTCCGGTGGTCGGATCGGGCTCCTGACCTGCGTGAATGGCGCGGGTGGCGAGTGCAGTGGCGTTCAGGGCTTCGGTGTTGGTCGAGATGGTCATGATGGGAACTCCTTGAAAATATCGAATGGTTTGGGTTGAACGAATGATGGGCATGATCGTGAAACAGCTGATCGGTGGTCTACAGATACCGCTCCGCAAGACTTGGCTTGGACGTGCGTTCCACAACGTCGGCGAATCCGTTGGCACGCATCCAATCGTCGTTGAAGATCTTTTCCATATAGCTGCGACCGGAATCCGGCAGCAACACCACGACCAGCTGGTCTTCGTCCAAATCGTGCTCGCGTGCGTATTTAAGCGCTGCCGTAACGGCCATGCCGGACGAGCCTCCGACCAGCAGACCTTCTTCCGCAGCCAAACGGCGGGTCATTTCGAATGCTTCGGCATCGTTGACCTGCACGATTTCGTCGGGAAGTTCACGGTCGAACGCTTTCGGATAGAAATCCTCGCCCACGCCTTCGATGCTGTACTGATGCACGTCGTTCGGATTGGAATAGATGGATCCTTCCGGGTCGCGCCGATCACTTGTACTGCGCCGTCGGAAGCTTCCTTCAGGTAGCGTCCGGTGCCGGAAATGGTGCCGCCAGTGCCGATGCCCGCCACGAAATGCGTGACCTGATGGTCGCTGGCTTCCCAGATTTCCGGACCGGTGGTGCGGTAGTGGCTTTCCGGTCCGTTCGGGTTGTCGTATTGGTTCGGGCGGTATCCGCCGGGAATCGCTTTGGCGAGGCGTTCCGCCACCTGGTAGTAGGAGCGCGGATCATCCGGACCAGCATCGGTAGGGGTTACCACCACTTCTGCACCGTATGCGCGGAGTACCGCACGCTTGGCTTCGGAAACCTTGTCTGGCAGAGTGAAGATGGTGCGGTATCCGCGCTGCTGGGCCACGAGGGCAAGTCCTACGCCGGTGTTGCCGGAGGTCGGTTCCACAATCACACCGCCCGGCTTGAGTTCGCCGCTGCGTTCGGCCGCGTCGATGATGCGTTCCGCAATGCGGTCCTTGGAGGAGCCTCCCGGATTGAAATATTCGACTTTGACTGCGATGGTGGCTTTGATGCCGTCGGTCACATGGTTGAGTTTGACGAGCGGAGTGTTGCCGATGAGCTCGGAAAGGGAATTGTGGATGGTCATGTCGTTTCCTTGCGAAGAGTGATTTCCGTTGGCTTCCGATGAATGATTTCGTTGTTTTGATTTCGAGAAGCTCGCGTTTATCACTTGCAATGATTTGAAACGGGACCTGTGATGGTGTTTTCGCTGCGGTTCATCCACATATGCCGCGTAATACCAACCGCGTAAGGCACTGGTTATGGATGATTTCTGCGATACTCTGGCATGCAACGCAAGTTGCGCAGGCCGAAAAAGAATGCCCTGTCTCAAGTTATGCTTCGATGAACCACGCGCCCCTCGGGCGGTTGGTCAGCGACAGCAACAACAAGAGAAATTGAACATGGCTCACACAATAGCACACGTAACGACATCGGCGTGTCTTACCTGTTCACATAGCGGCAAAAAAGCTGCAATCATGCGGATTTCAACATGATCGCAGGCTTTTTGCGCAGTGTCACAAATCAGAGCGAAGCCGCGTCCAGCAATCGTTTGGTGTAATCGCTGGTCGGATGGTGCAACACGGTTTCCGTAAGTCCGCATTCCTCAACGCAACCGTCGTGCAACACCATAATGCGATCTGCGATATGCTGCACCACTCCCAAATCGTGTGACACCATGATCAGCGCCATATCAGGTTCGCCGCTACGAATCGCAGCGAACGATGCGAGAATCTGCGTTCGTGCGGCCACGTCGACGGCGCTCATCGGCTCGTCGGCAAGCAATACTTTCGGATGATCCGCAATGGCACGTGCGATGGCCACGCGTTGCGCCTGACCGCCAGAGAGGTCCACGGGGAACCGATTTTCATATGCGGCAGGGTCGAGACTCACCATGCGGAAGGCTTCCGACACGCGTTCCGCAATCCGTTCCTGCGACCAATCAGGGTGATGCAACCGCAATGGTTCGGCAACGGATCTGCCGACCCTCCAACGCGGATCCAACGAGCCGAATGGGCTTTGGAACACCAATCCGCAGCTACGCCGCAGTTCGCCGGCGACTTCGCCTTGCACAGGCTTGCCGAAATACGTAATCTCACCCGTTTCAGCGTGTTCGAGCCCCAGCAATACTCGTGTAAGGGTGGTTTTGCCGGATCCGGATCCGCCGATCACCGCAAGGCACTCCCCCGAACGTACGTCGATATCAACATCGTGCAGCACCTGACGACGCTGTTGTTTCGCACCGTAGTATTTGTTGATGCCGCGACCTTGCAGCATTGTGGTTTTTTCGTTTTCGTCCGTCACAACCGTTCTCCTTATTTGGTTTCGGCATCGATCCGCAACGACAGCGCACGTGCCGAAGTCACCAATTGCGAAGCGACTTTAGTGTGCGGCGACTGCAGGATATCGGCGGTTTGTCCTGATTCGGCAACACGTCCATCAGCAAGTACATAACAGCGTGTGGTTGCATGATTGAGTACCGCGAAATCGTGGGTGATGAAGAGCATGGATGCGCCGGAATCGTCCACCAACGATGCCAGCAGATCGACGATCTGCCGTTGCGTGATCGAATCCAGCGCGGTGGTTGGCTCGTCGGCGATAATCAGGCGCGGCGACGTGACCAATGCGGCCGCGATGCCGACGCGCTGCTGTTGTCCGCCGGAAAGTTCATGCGGATATTTGTTCAGCACATCTTCCGGCAGCCTGACTTTGGCGAACATTGCTTTGACACGGTCCAACCGTTCGTCACGGGTCAGATCGTAATGCAAACGCAGTGGCAGCGCGACCTGCTGCGCCACGGTCATCACCGGATTCAATGCGGCGGAAGGATTCTGGAACACCATGCCCACATAACGGCCACGCAGATCGGCGATCGCTTGATCCGACGCTCCGACGATTTCAGTACCACCCATGTCAATACTGCCGGAAACCTGTGCGGAAAGCGGCAGCAAGCCCATGATGGATTTGGCGATCATGGATTTGCCGGAACCGGACGAACCGATCAAACCGACACGTTCACCGTCGGCGATGTCCATATCGACATCATGCACAATCGGCATTCCATTGATGACGATATTGAGATTACGGATGCTGACGCTCATGCGCGTTCCTCCGATTCAACATGGGTGGCTTCACCTTGCCGCAATGCCGGATTCGTCAGCGGATCGATGGCGTCACGCAACGCATCGCCAAACAGATTCAGCGCTATCACCATCAAGGTGACCACCAATCCCGGCCACACCACAGCCATCGGATAAATGCTGATGAATTTCACGGACGTGGCAAGCGAATGTCCCCAACTGGGCACTCCCGCACCGACGCCAACACCCAGATACGTCAATCCAGCCTCCGCCAAGAGCGACGTGCCCGCACTCATCGACAGCTGAACGCATAACACCGGAACCGTATTCGGCACAATATGCGTGAAAAACACGCGTAACGAACTCGCACCCGACCACAAAGCCGATTCCACATAGTCAGAACGTGCGGCGAGCATGGCCGCGGGGCGTAGAATACGCGCCAAATTCAGCCCGTATGCAAGTCCGCATGCGGCGATGATCACCGCTGCCGACGCGCCGAACGGCACGGAAAGCATCAAGCGATCAGCACTGTTGGAATGGAAATCAACGCATCCACCACAACCACCGACGTGGAAGCCAATGCGCCATGGCGAGACACCATGGCCGCCACCAGCAGCAGGCCGATGGCCACGGCAACCACCACGGTAAGCAGCGCGATCGCAAGATTCGTACGGGAACCGGCCATCAACCAGCTCAACACATCAGCGCCAACACCATCAGTACCCAACATGTGAGCGCCGGACGGCGAAGCCACGTGTTGAATCCGTCAGTATCAAGCAGCGAATATGGCGTCCACACCAGCGAAATAGCCGACACAACCAGCCATATCGCAAGCATGATCAGCGAATACTTGCCACCAGCGGTACGCCATATGGAGGGAATCACGGTTTTCACAGCGTTTTTCGAAGTAGTTTTCTCAGCAGACTGTTTCATCATGCAAGCACCTCCCCCGACACCAATCCGGCATCTTTCAGACGCGGATCAAGCGCACGATGCACCACATCAACCACTAATCCAAGCAAGAGGAAGAACGTAGCCAACAGGAACAATTCGCTCTGCACTGCAATCAGATCTCGATTGCCAACATCGGTGACCAGCATGGTGCCAAGCCCCGGAAGCGCGAACAGATTCTCAACCACCATTACACCGGTGACCATCTGGGCGAACGTCAAACCGATCACCGACACCAATTGCGGTGTGGCAAGACGCAAAGCGACGCGCAATACCGCCTGTTTGCGGGTCATGCCGCATGCCATGGCCATGTCAACCGCCTGAGACGAGGCCTTGTCCCCCACGGCGGCACGCGTGTAACGCATAATGGACGCGCCTGCGGTAACGCCGGTGGCGAGCGCCGGAAGTATCAAAGAAGCCAACGCCTGCAAGGGCGCGCCCCAGCCATTATCGGGAAAACCTTGAGCAGGCAGCAATCCCAACAGTCCTGAACCGCGTGAGAACAGCAGAATCAACAGCAATCCGCCCCATAATGCGGGAATGGCGCCGGCAACAATCGCAATACCATGACAAAGCCCACGCAAGCGGGCATACGGGTCAGCACAGCAGCGCAACCAAGCGGCAGGCCAATCGCCAATGCGATCAGCAAACTCACGATGATCAGTGGAAACGTTACCGAAGCACGAGACGCAACCTGTGCCGACACCGCTTTGCCTCCGATGGTGGACACACCAAGATCGCCATGCAGCAATCCCAGCATCCAATCGCCGTATTGTGCCACGTACGATTTGTCCAAGCCAAGTTCGGTACGAAGCGACGCGATACGTTCAGGGGCTGCGTTCGTTCCTGCGATCACCGCAGCCACATCGCCCGGCAGCATGCGCAACAGCACGAACACCAGAAGCGACAGACCGAACAGGGCCACGACGAACAGTCCCAGCCGTTTGACTACAAATCTCATAGTTGAACCACCATTGGTCTATCGCTCGATCCGTGCGTTTGCAGCGATACGCACCTATTCACCGTCATTACCCTATCCAACAATATCGCGCCAACGTGTGGCGGTGCCGCAACGATGCCGCTGCAAACACCGCCACACATCAGTTTTCATCACTTGTTTTCCGCCGATTTTCCATCGTTTTTCGTCGATTCACCGCGCCTTGGTGATCTGCCACAATGGCAGCACCGTCTGGCTCAGCTTGCTGGGGAATCCCTGCACGTTCTTGTGGTATGCCACCGTCACACGATAGCCGAACAGCCAGTCGGCGGGGGCATCCTCGCTTACTGCTTTCGCAGCCTGCTTCAAATAGTTTGCGCTGGATTCCTCATCGGTGGCGGCGAGCGCTTGGCATACAGTTCTTGGGCTTGCTTGCCGTCGTAGTGGAAGTAGTAGTCGGGCGTGGTCCACTTGTAGAAGTCGTGGCTTTCGGCGTGGTCCACCAACGAAAGTTCATAGTCGCCGTTGGCGTGCACGTCTTGCAGCCATGTGGAGAATTCCACGTAGTTGATGCTGAGATCAATGCCGATTTTGGCGAGCTGGCTACGCAGTTGGTCGCCGAGTTCCGTGCCGTACGTGTTGGCGTAGGTGAGGGTGAGTTTCAGCGGATTATCGGTGGAATAGCCGGCTTCAGCATGAGTTCCTTGGCTTTGTTCACATCATACGGGTACAGGTCGGTCAAGTCCTCATAGCCCGGGTCCACGGATGGGATCGGCCCGCCGAGCGCATAGTCGACGTTACCGCGCGAAGCGATGATTTCCTCATGGTTGATGCCGTAACGGATTGCCTGACGCACGCGCTTGTCGGCAAGCTTGCTGTTCGCGCAGTTGAAGGCGAGCACGTATTTGTCGCTGCCGTCCGCCGCGGACACCTGATACGTGTTGGTGTCAAGCGATTTGGCGAGCGTGGCGTTCACCGGGGAAAGCACGTCGACTTCGCCGCTTTTCAGCGCGTTGACGGCTGCGTTATCGTCGGTGAGGAATTTGATGATCACGTTTTCGGTTGCGGCCTTGTGTGCGCTTCCCCAATACTTCGGGTTGCTTTGAGCGCCATTTTGCTGGCGGAATCGAAGGATTCCACCGTGTACGGGCCCGATCCGACGGCTTCGGTTTTCGCGTTGTATTCGGCGTCCTTATCGAACACCAGGCCGGGGCGTCCGGTCAGGTACCACAGCAGGTTGGAATCGGGGGTGCTGAGCGTGAGCTTCACGGTGTCGCTATCGACCGCTTCGGCTTTTTCGAGGCTTTCGACCTGATTGGCGTTGTAATACTGCTGTTCTTTGAGCTGGTTAATGGACCAGGCCACATCTTCGGCGTCCAACGTGTCTCCGTTGGAGAAGTTCATGTTCTCGTTGAGATGGAACGTATACGTTGTGCCGTCGTTGGAAATATCCCAGCTTTTCGCCAGTCCCGGCTGCACTTTGTTGTCGGAATCGCGCGACAGCAGCCCTTCGTACACATTGCCGATCAGCACCTGTTCGATCGCCGATCCGGACTGGTGGCGAATGTCGAGGCTTACGGGGGCAAGTTTCAGTCCAATGGTCACGGTGTTGGAGGCGCCATTTTCCGCGGTATCGCTGGATGCGTTGTTGTTGCGGAACACGACGACGCCCACAATGATGGCGACCACTGCGATCACTGCAATGATGGCGATGATCCACTTGTTGGGCCCCTTGGATTTCGGCGATTTGGCACGCGCGTTCAAAGTTGCGTCGGTGCTTGCCGAGGTTGCGCTGATTGTTGTGTTGTTCGTTCTTCTGTTCGGTTGCGTCGGCTTCGCCGTACGCACCTGAAGATTGCGACATGATTGCTCCTGTTTGATTATGTGTTTGTTCTGGTTGACCGCCTGTACGGGTCGATCACCAAAGTCTGATTCTACAATCCGCCATGCCCGCAGGATTCATCTGACGGCAATGCCGCAATGCCGCATGCTTCAGCCGGTTCGATATATACTTGACGCAGTTTCGTAAGTCTTGCCAACGTCAAGGGAAGGACAATATCGGCTATGGCGCATATTCTTCTCGGCGTGACCGGCAGCATCGCCGCATTCAAGGCCTGCCATCTCGCCTCCGACTGGAGCAAGCAGGGACATGAGGTTCGCGTGGCCATGACCGCGGCCGCGCAGGAGTTCGTCACCCCGTTGACGTTCAGCTCGCTCACGCATACGCAGACGCGCACGTCCATGTTCGCAGCACAGCGCAATGACGGCGATGTTGCGCATACGCCATCCGATCCGCTGCATATCAATCACGTGGATGATGCGAAATGGGCGGACATGCTCGTCATCGCTCCTGCGAGCGCCGATATCATTGCGAAAATCGCATGCGGCATTGCCGACGACCAGCTGACAAGTACCGTGCTTGCCTATAGCGAGGGACCGAAAATCCTATGCCCTGCCATGAACGTGCACATGTATGAGAATGCCGTGACGCAACGCAATCTCAATGCCTGCCGTGAACTTGGATGGACCATTGTGGAGCCGGGATCCGGTATGCTTGCCTGTCAGGATGTTGGCAAAGGGCGCATGGAGGAGCCTGCTGCGATCGAAGCTGCCGTAGCTGATCTGCTGCGTGCGAACCAGCCCGCAGAAACGTTGCCATTGCACGGATTGCATGTGCTCGTCACCGCCGGCCCCACACAGGAGCCGCTTGATCCCGTACGCTACCTCACCAATCATTCCACTGGAAAAATGGGCTATGCGATCGCCGAGCAGGCACGCGATATGGGCGCGGATGTGACGCTGGTATCCGGCCCTGTCACATTGAGCGCTCCCCGCGGCATTGATACGGTTCATGTCATCACCGCGCAGCAAATGTTCAACGCGGTGCAAGAGCATTTCACGCAGGCCGATTTGACGATTATGGCCGCTGCCGTCGGCGATTTCCGCCCGATTGAGCAGTCTTCGGAGAAAATCAAGAAGAACGGGCGCGTCAATATCGATCTGCGGCTCACTTCGAATCCCGATATTCTCGCATGGGCAGGCGCGCATAAAACCGCCGGTCAAACCTTGTGCGGTTTCGCCATGGAAACGCAGGATCTTGAATCGAACGCAGCGAAAAAACTCACATCCAAGCATTGTTCCATGCTGGTGGCCAACAATCTCAACACTCCCGGCGCCGGATTCGCGGTGGATACGAATGTGGTGACCGTGCTGAAACCCGGCGAAACCACCGACGAACCGATCATCGAGCATTGGAACAAGATGAGCAAGCAGGAATTGGCGGAACGCATCCTCACCGAATTGGCAGCGTTGCGCAATACCGAATCCGCTGAATCGCAAGCATCGTAACTATCAACCAACATCACAGGAAATAGCGTCAATACAGCAATCGTAAGGAGAATTCGACATGCTTCTGGTCGCAGTCGACATCGGCAACACCAATGTGGTGATCGGCTTTCTCGATGACGGGCATATCGCCGGCACGTATCGCATCACCACGAAGGCGAACCACACGTCGGATGAATATGGCCTGATGATCACGCAATTCCTGCGGCTGAGCGGCTATGCGCCGGGCGATGTGGACGATGTGATCATCACGTCGGTGGTGCCGAAGGTCATGCATTCATTCCGTGCCAGCATTGTGAAATTCCTCAATATCGATCCGATGATTGTTGGACCGGGAGTCAAAACCGGCATCAATATTCGCATGGACAATCCGCAGAATATGGGCGCGGACTGCATTGCCGACTGTGCGGGAGCCTACTACGAGTATGGCGGGCCGATTCTGGTGGCGGATTTCGGCACGGCCACCACATTCAACTATGTGACCGCCGATGCGTCGGTGATTTGCGGGCTCATCACCACCGGCATTCGCACAGGCGCGGCCGCCTTGTGGGATGCCACGGCCCAGTTGCCGGAAGTGGAGATCACGCGTCCCTCGTCGATTCTGGCGAAAAGCACCAGGCCAGCCATGCAGGCCGGCCTGTATTACAACTTCCTTGGCGGCATCGAACGTACGATCGCGCAATTCCATCGTGAAATCGACGAGGATTTCCGCGTGGTTGCGACGGGCGGATTAAGCCGCGTGTTCGCCGACGATACCGACATGATCGACATTTATGACCCTGATCTGATTTTCAAAGGCATGCTGCATATTTACGAACGCAACGTACGATAGAAAATCTTATATTTTAGATATGTGCAATCTCAGTACATAATAATGATGGTTGTCTTGCTTTCAATCGAATACAAGACAACCATCATTATTTTTGTATTTTAAGAAAATACAAGCCTCTCCGAATTGCGTAGAACTTCATACACTTCTAAAACCAATTCGCCTTTTGATTTCTAAATTGAGGGATGTCGCTTTCTTGATAGGGATTATAAGTATTACGGTTACACCCAAACTCTTTTAATGCTTTTATTTTATTGTCCTCTGTCCATTCGACCAAAGAAACGCCGTCAAATTCCTCTATATCCCCATTATTCATTTCATTTTTGAAATACCATTCTACAATCGTTTGATTGTCTTTATGGAAGAATTGCCTGATTTCCCAAATTACCACTTTTCCACGGGTATTCCATTCCTGAAACCAATGCTTTACGGTTTTACGATTGCTATACTGGGGACACCAACTTTCTGTATAGAGGACATCTTCTGTAAAAATATCATCAATACCCATATCTTTCTGATAAAGCCACATATCAAACCACAGTCGGATCGTTTTTTCTCGTTCATTCATAATAGAAACACCTCGCTCATTTACTTTCATTTTGTAGGGAGCATAATAGAAAATTTCGAACCTTTGCCCGGCTCCGAAATCACCTTGATATAGCCGCCCTGCCACGTTACGATTTCGCGGGCCAGATACAGGCCAATGCCCACGCCCTGCTGCTCGTGTACTTCTTCCTCACGATAGAAGCGCCGGAAGATGGCGGCCTGATTGCTTTCGGAAATGCCCTTGCCGGTGTCGGTCACTTTGATCTCCACATACACTTCCCACAGTACCACCGACACAGAGATCTTCCCGCCTGCCGGGGTGTACTTCACTGCATTGTCAAGCAGGTTAAAGAGGGCTTCGGATGTCCACTTGCTGTCATGGGAAACGGTCAAATCCTCCGGGCAGTCCACAGACACGGCGATTTCCTTTTTCTCCGCTGCATACACGATCCCACTCATGGCCTGCGCCACGGTATCAAAGAGGCGGCCCGATTTCTTATCCAACTGGATCACGACCGTTTCCAGCCGGGAGGTTTTCACAAGGGCTTGAAAGAGAAAGTCCAGCTTATCCGTCTGGCTGCGGATTCCCCGGATAAAATCGGTGCGCTCCACCTCGGTCATGGGCTTTTCCAGCAGGGTGTCCGTCGCCATTTTCAGATTGCTTACCGGCGTTTTTACCTGATGGGAAATATCTGATACAAGGGTTTGTAACTCCTGCCGTTTCTCGTCCACCCGGCGGCGGTTCTCCTGCATGATCTGGTAAAGCCTTGCCAGCCGGTGTCCGATTCTGGCAAGCTGGGTTTCGCTGTCCTCTGGGCGCTGGAGCGCTTCATTCCCGGCGATCATGTGGCCTAAAGTCTGGCACAGGTCAGCGGTAAACTGTGACAACCGCTTTCCAAACGCCTGCGTCAGTACAAAAATCCCCACAAGGGCGCACAAGCAGCGGCGCCCCGCCCGTCAGCAGCACCGCAACCTGTTTTGTCACAAGAAACAGGGCTATGGTGATCCCGGACACGGAGAGGACAACCCTATTGCCACCCGGCCAAACAGCCGCTTTACTGAGAGGTTTTGAAACTTCATTTTGCCTCGCCTCCCGTCCATCGATACCCCATGCCGTAAACGGTCTTAATGTAGGGTGCGCCGCCGTCGGCTTCGATCTTGCTGCGAATCCGGCTGATGGAGGTTGTCAGGGTGTGTTCGTCCACAAACCTTTCGTCTATATCCCACAGTTTTTCCAAAAGCTGCCCGCGGGTCAGCACTTGCCGGGGATTTTTGCGGAACAGGTTCAGCATTTTGTACTCCATCGGGGATAGGGTCAGGGGCTTGCCGTTTAAGGAAGCCGTCTGCTCCGGGAAGTCCAGAAACAGCCGCCCGTCGTCGTAAATATCCTTGGCCGGTCTGTGGTGTTTCAGCATGGTGAACATGGCTTTGATTTTTCGCTGCAAGGCCCCGATTACAAAGGGCTTTGTGATGTAGTCCACCGCGCCCGCCTCATAGCCCCGTATCTGGTCACTCTCCTGATCGTTGGCGGTTAGGAAAATCACGATGGTGTCTGGGTGTTGGGGCTTTATCAGCTTGCACATCTCAAAACCATTTCCATCCGGCAGGTTGATGTCCAGCAGCGCTAAATCAAATTCCCGCTGGCGGATGGCGTCGGCTGCGGTTCTGGCATTTAGGCAGAAGTCATGCCGTAGCCGTCTGCGGTCAGGTTATAGTCTGACATCTTATATGAATAATTAATATTTATTGAATAGTGAAGCCCTGATTGGCTCCGTATTCCTTCAAATCCTTCTGCCACAGCGCAATACCGCTTTTCAATTTGAGACGATCAGCGGAATCAGTTTCCTTCAACGCGTCGCCGATGGCGGATTTGTCGGACACTTTGCCACCGGCCGCGATGATATTCAGCCTGTCCTGCTCTTTGCGCAACCGGCTCGACCATTTGTAGGCCTTGCCTACGGTAGTGCGGAAGTCGCTTCGCGCATACACTTCAAACGGCAGATACTGGTAACCGGTCGACACGTTTTCCGCGGCTTGGGAAAGCACGCGATTGTATTCCTGACCGCCGAAATACGGGATTTCAATGCCACGTTCGTCGGTCACGGTGGTTTTGCGCAGGAATTCCCGATCAGACAACGTGATGTTATCGGCGGGGAACGCACCGCCGTCCACACGGGCTTTGATGCCTTCCGCGTTATGGCATGCGTATTCGATGAAACGATATGACGCTTCGGGCTTGCGCGAACGCTGCAACACAGCCAGCGCCGAACCGCCGTTTTCCGACGTGGTATAACTGCCATCCGGCGTGGGCATCTGTGCCACACGCCACAAACCCGCGGTTCCGGGAAGGTTCGACATGAGCAGCGACGGCAGCCAAGCACCGGAGAACATGGAGGCGATCTTCCCCTCCCCCACGGCTTCCTTCCACCCATCGGACCATGTGGTCAGATTGGTGGCGACCAAACCTTCGTCGATCATTTTCTGCCAGAATTCGGTGAAGGTTCTCGTACCCTCATCGTCGGTGAGGTTGATCGTCACGTTTTTGCCGTCGTTGGAGGTGGAGAACGGACGGCCTCCGGCAAGCCAGATCATCGTGTCGTAGAAGCTGGCGTCACCCGAATCGGCTGCGATGTACACGCCGATGCTTTTCAGCTTTTTGGCCGCCTCGTAATAGTCGTCCCACGTGCGAATCTTGGAGCATCGATGCCTACCTGCTCGAACACGCTGTCGTTGTAGAAGAACGCCATTGGACCGGAATCCATGGGAAGGCCGTACACGCGGCCGTTCAGCTGCACCGAAGCCCACGTACCGGGCGTGTAGAAATCGCCGTAGCCTTCCGTACGCCCGGTGATCGCCACCAGCTGGCCGCTTACCGCGTACTGGCGCAACGCATAGTATTCCAATTGCACCACGTCGGGAATGCCGTAACCGTCTTGAATGGCGTTGTTGAGATTGTCGTAACCGCTTGTGTTCTTCCAAATAACGTGGATGTCGGGGTTTTCCTTTTCGAAGCTGGCAATGACCTGTTTCATGCTCGGTTCCCACGACCACACGGTGATTTCGGTGCGGGAATCGACGTTGGCTCCGCAAGCGGCCGCACTGACTGCCATAATGGCCGCACAGCAGATGGCGATGAGTCGTTTCACCAGTTTCAAGCCGATTCCTTCCGTTTGATGTTCCCACACGAAAACGTACGTACAGACATACGCATTCGAGTGTACGTCAGTCACCCGAAAGCCAGCGTACAATCCTCCAATCTCTTCGATTCAGCCACGCAATCCACTGATAGCTCAAAAAAGCGTCCGCCGATTGACAATCCCTCAATCCACAGACGCTCATATTTACCGATTCCACTATGGAATCATGCAGCTACTTCACGGTGTAGCCCTGCTGAGATGCATAATCCTTGATATTCTTTTCCCAAGCCTGAACACCTTCAGCAAGGGTGACGGACTTGTCGGTATATGCACCACCGGCATCATCGCTATATACGCCACGCGCATAAACCTCGAACGGCAGGAACTTGTAGCCAGTCGAAACATTGGCCGCAGCTTGGCGAGCTCCTCATTGAACTTCTGACCACCGAAGTATTCGTGCGCATTGCCATCGGAATCAGTCAGAGAGGTCATGTTCAGGAAGTCATCAGAAGCGAGAGTGTCGTTATCGGCAGGGAATGCGCCGCCAGCGACGCGAGTCTTGATGCCTTCGGCATTGTGGCACGCATATTCAGCGAACTTGTATGCAGCTTCGGCCTTGGCCTTGTCATCCGTCTTGACCATCGCCAGCGAAGAACCACCGTTCTCGGAATTGGTTTCAGATCCATCCGGAGTCGGCATCTGAGCAACACGCCACTTCCCCTCACCGTCAGGAGCACCGGAAAGCAAGTTGTACGGCATCCAAGCACCGGTCAGCAGCGAAGCGATAGAGCCGTCATTCAAACTCTTGTTCCAATCATCACTCCAGCCTGCGGTCTTGGTATCGATAAGATCATCATCAATCATCTTCTGCCAGAAATCAACAAAAGTCTTGACCTTGGAATCATTGCTGAGGTTGATGGTGACGGACTGTCCATCGGAACCAGTGGAGAACGGCGTCGCGCCCGCCAGCATGTCATGGAATCGAAGAAGCAGCATCACCAGAATCGGACGTAATGTAGGACCCTGTTGCGCGAACCTTCTTGGCAGCATCGTAGAACTCATCCCACGTCCTCACCCGAGTCGGATCGACCCCGGCCTTATCAAACACATCCTTGTTATAGAACCATGCCATCGGTCCGGAATCCATCGGCAGTGCATACACACCGCCATTAAGTTTCACAGAAGCCCACGTGCCCGGCGTATAGAAATCCGAGAACTTGTCCGCACCAAACTGACTCAGGTCTTCAATCTCTCCACGAACCTGATATTCGGGAAGTGCATAATACTCAATCTGCACCAAATCTGGCGCACCTTTACCTGCAGAAAGCGCATTGTTCAAAGCCGTGTATTCGGTCTTGTTCGTGCCGGCATTGGTCACCTTAACAGTGATGTCCGGATTGGCCTTTTCAAAATCCTTCACGGTACGCGGCAAAGTGGAATCCCAAGACCATACCGTAATTTCAGTCTTACCACCCTCTGTCACCCCCGAAGAACTCGAATTCGAGGAACTCCCGCAGGCTGCGACACTAGTCAGCATCGCAGCAGCAGCAACCAGAGCGATTGTTTTCTTGGATGCAGTGAACTTCATCGTTCTTCCTTCCTTTAAATATGGCCGACCTCCTACATCGACCAACATTATCGGCTATGAATCATTCATTGACCCTTCCGACAGTCATGAGGATAACACAAAAGTTATGTTTACGCAAACAAATAGGCAAATCGTTGATTTTACAGTATTTCTTTAGTTACCTAGCATATTTTGTTTAGCTACGCAAACACGATATGATTGCATACTAGACGTATGCATATCCGTCGAAGCTCGCGCAACGCAGACATTTCATCAGACCACTCATCGAAAGGAACGGCATGACTTCCGGAATCAGCACAATCACAGTGCAAAAAAACAGCGCAATTGCCGATATACCACCCCGCATTTTCGGATCATTTGTAGAACATCTTGGACGTTGTGTCTACGGAGGCATTTATGAGCCAAGTCACCCCACAGCCGACGAAAACGGATTCCGCCAAGACGTCATCAATCTAGTCAAAGAACTTGGTGTGACCTGCGTGCGTTACCCCGGCGGCAATTTCGTCTCTGCCTACAATTGGGAGGATGGCACAGGGCCACGGGGGCAACGCCCAATACGACGAGATCTCGCATGGCACAGCACCGAAACCAATGAAGTCGGTATCGACGATTTCTACCGATGGAGCAAGAAGACCGGTACCGAAATCATGCTTGCCGTCAATATGGGCACCCGAGGATTGAAGGCCGCACTGGAAGAGTTGGAATACGTCAACGGAGCGCCCGGCACCGAGCTTGCCGATCGCCGCGTACGTAACGGAATCACCGAACCAATGGACATCAAAATGTGGTGCATCGGCAATGAAATGGATGGCCCTTGGCAGGTGGGACATATGAGCCTGACGAGTATGCCGCAGCCGTGGACCGAGTCGCACACGCCATGAAACTCGCGGAATCAGGCTTGGAACTCGTGGCCTGCGGCTCCTCCAGCGCCCATATGTCAACGTTTGGATCCTGGGAACGCAGCGTGCTTACCAAAGCGTACGACAATCTCGATTTCGTCTCCTGCCATGCCTACTACTACGAACGTGGGGCAAAATCGTTGCAAGATTATCTGGCAAGTTCACAAGACATGCAAACGTTCATCTCCACCGTGGCGGCATGTGCAGACGAAGCCAAAAATGCCCACACAGGCGATCATGATATAGCACTGTCATTTGATGAGTGGGGCGTCTGGTATTCCGACGTCTGGAATCAGCAGGAAGCTGAATGGAAAGCCCAATCAGGCAAGGATCTTCATCATGAGTCATGGCCGAAAGCACCGCGTCTGCTCGAAGATATCTACAATGCAGCCGATGCAGTGGTAGAAGGGTCGCTGATGATCACTCTGCTTAAGCACTGCGACCGAGTGCGTTCTGCCTCGCGCGCGCAGTTGGTCAATGTGATTGCGCCAATCATGGCCGAAAAGAACGGTCCCGCATGGCGTCAAACTGTCTTCTATCCGTTTGCCGAAGCCGCACAACACGCCCATGGCATTGCCTACAGTCCAGTCATCGACTCTCCCAACGTAGAGACTGAATCTTTCGGCTTGGTCAATGCCCTTGATTCAGTAATCACTTGGGACGAAACGAATCATTCCGGTCTTCTGCTTATGGTGAATCGCGACGCATCCGACGCACATAAGGTTACGGCTTCTCTGTCTCAACTGCCGTATTTCGACATATCCGACTTCCATATAGACAAGGCCATTATTCTGCATGACGACAATCCATATCAGCGTAATTCCGCAGACGACCCAACCGCAGTGACACCCCAAGAGCTTCATGCAACAATCGACAATGGATCAGTTCACTGCACTTTGCCAGCAATCAGTTGGGCTGCAGTGGAATTCCACGCCTAGTTTTTATTCGAATAGTATAAATTAAATGGGTGTCGGCAGATTGACAATCATCAACCTGCCGACACCCATAATGTTGCGATTATTTGCTTGCTGTCCGCTTACTGCTTAGTGACGATCACGCCGTTCGGTTTAATCGAGGCCGTTTCGCCGTCCACGTCCGCGAACGAGGAGACCACGACTTCGCCTTCCACCGGAACCCGGACCGTCTCATGCGTGCGGTTGAACGAGAACACGAACCTCGAACCGTCCGCGCCCTCACGTTCGACATGCAGCACTCGGCCGTCGTTTCCGCCCGCTTCGGCCATGCCGAGCGAATCAAGAATTTCCGGCAGGCTCAACGCGATGCCGTCCCGCCCGAGGCGCGCGCCCACGTACACGCTGCGACCTTCGCCGAACGTGTGCGCGACGATCGCCGGAGCGCCGTCCATGCCGGTCCACGGATCGTCCTTGAACGTTTCCAGCACGGTGGCCGTCCCGTCGACCGAGCCGATCACGTCGGCGATATCGTGCGCGACCGCGCCGTTCGACAACTCGAGGCGATCCGGCACGCCCGTGAAATCGTCGCCCATGGGCATGAATTCCTCCACGCGCACGCCGACCACGTCACGGATCGAGCCCGGATACCCGCCGAGCCACACGTGGTCCTTCTCGTCCGAGATGCCCGTGTAGTAGGTCACGACCAGTCGACCGCCGCCCACGACGTAATCGCGCACCCTGCGGGTCGTTTCCTCGGAAAGCAGGTATACGCTCGGCAATACGACCATCTCATAGTCATCCCAGGCGCCGCGCACCGGCACCACGTCGGCGGTCACACCCTGATCGGCCAAAGCGCGGAACCACGCCAATGGCTCGTCCACGTGATGCACGTGCTGGGTCGGCGTGGCGGTGTGTTCGGTGGCCCATTCGGACTCGTAGTCGAATACCACGGCCACACGGGACTTCGCGAGCTCGATCCCAGAATGCCCTCGTCGGACAGTTTGTTCAGATCGGCGCCCAGCTCGCACACGTCGCGGAACACGGCGGAATCCTCGCCCGCGTGGGGCACCATCGCGGAATGGAACTTCTCCGCGCCTGCCTTGGACTGCCTCCACTGGAAGTAGCACACCGCGTCCGCACCCATGGCCACATGAGCCAAAGAGTCGCGCACCAGCTGGCCGGGCTCCTTGCGGTAGTTGATCTCACGCCAGTTGACCGCGCTGGTGGAATGCTCCATCAGGAACCACGGATCCTTGCGTGCGATGCCGTCGACCAGGCTCGCGGAGAACGCGAGCTCGTCCAAGTGGGCCTCGCCCGGAATGAAGTAATGGTCGTTCGACACGAAATCGACCTCGTCGCCCCAATCGTCGTAGTCCAACACCGAACCGGACGCGGACACCATGAAGTTCGTGGTCAGGGGCAGATCCGGCGTGATCTCGGCAAGCGTGTCGCGCTCGGCGATGTAGAACGCCTTCAACGCGTCCGAGCTGAACCGCTTGAAGTCGAGCAGCTTGCCCGGGTTCATGAAGTTGCCGTCGCCGATGAAGCGCGGAGGCACGATCTCACTGAAGTCGTTCATGCGCTGTGCCCAGAACGCCGTGCCCCACGCGTCGTTCACCGCGTCGATGGTGCCGTAGCGTTCCTCGCACCACTGCTGGAACGCATGTTCGGCGTCCTCGGAATAGTCGAAACGGTTGTGGCAGCCGTACTCGTTGCTCACATGCCATGCGACCACATACGGGTTGCCCTTGTAATGCTCGGCCATCGCACGGCACAGCTTCAGCGCGTACTCGCGGAACACCGGACTGGTCGGCCTCCAATGCTGGCGGGCGCCCGGCTGGCACACGTCGCCGCGGTAGTCCTTCCACAGCACCTCGGGATGCGCCTGGGTGAGCCACATCGGCGGCGACGCGGTGGCGGACGCCAAGTCCACGGCGACGCCGGCCTCGCCCAGCTTGTCGATGATGCGGTCGAGCCAGTCGAAATCGTACACGCCCTCGCTCGTCTCGATCTTCGCCCACGAGAAGATGCCCACGGACACGAGGTTCACGCCAGCCTTCTTCATCAGACGAACGTCATCGTCCCACACTTCCTCGGGCCACTGGTCCGGGTTGTAGTCACCTCCGTACCAGATGCGTTCCTGCTGTCCAGCCAACGGCTGCGGCCAACGATAGGCTCTACGTTGAGTCATATCCACTCCTTTGTTTTTTTGTCAACTATCCTAACAAATTCATTCCTTGACGGCGCCTGCGGCAAGGCCGGACTGCCAGTACTTCTGCAGGCACAGGAACGCGATGACCAACGGGACGATCGTGATCAACGAACCCGTGACCACCAGGTTCTGGATCGCCTGGCCGCCCGCGGTGCTCGCCTGGTCCTTCCACTGGTTCAGACCGATCGTCAGCGGATACCAGTTCGAATCCTTCAGCATGATCAACGGCAGGAAGTAGTTGTTCCACGTCGCCACGATCGTGAACAGGGCCGTCGTCACGATGCCCGGAGCCAACAGCGGCAGGGACACCTGAAAGAACGTGCGGAACTCTGAAGCTCCATCAACTCGCGCGGCTTCAAGCAATTCCGTCGGAACCGCCTGCTCGGAGAAGATCCACATCAGATACAAACCAAACGGGCTGATCAACGATGGAATGATCATGGCCCACGGCGTGTTCGTGAGGCTCAGCTTGGCGAACAGCAGGAACTGCGGCACAGCCAAGGCGATGCCCGGCACGCTAATCGCGCCGATGATGACCGCGAACACGACTTTTCTACCGGGGAAGCGGAACTTTGCCAATGCATATCCGCCCATGATTGCCAACAATGTCGCGCCGCCGGCGCCCACGACCACGTACAGAACCGTGTTCAGGAACCAGCGTCCGAAGATGCCGTCCTGGTAGGTGAACACGGTCTTGATGTTGTCCCACAGGGCGAACGTGTGGCCGAAGCCCAGACCGAACGTGGACGTGAAGTCGGCCTGCGTCTTTGTGGCGTTGATCAGCAGGTACACGAACGGGAACAGGCAGTACACCGCGAACAGTGCGCACACGATGGTCAGTAGCGTGCTCCTGCGAGGGTTCGCCACATTCGCGAAGCCTGATTTCGCGGCGCGTCTGCGCTCCGCCTTCTCATCCATTTCCACGCGCTTTAAGCGTGCCCTCTCAGCCTTCTTTGCGGCTCGTTCCTGCTCTTTGAGCTCTTGGGGAGTCATATACCCCGTCGACATCGCAATATCGCTCATGATTGCTATGCTCCTTGAAAAATCCATGTCTTATGCAGATGATGCACGGCCCAAGGCGTTACTTCATCTGCTCCTTCATGCTGTTGAGCTGCACCGCGTACGCGATCGCCATCGTGATCACGGCCATCGTGATCGCCAGGGCGGCGGCGTAGTTCGACTGGTTGCCCGCGAAGCTCAGGTT
>ENA-OQBT01000616-OQBT01000616.1-human-gut-metagenome-genome-assembly--contig:-NODE-616-length-20203-cov-6.225493_pt1 | contig 20203 bp, 22 predicted proteins | sample MGYA00242749_ERZ504557 | MGnify/ENA primary metagenome ERZ504557 (study PRJEB26092, sample SAMD00036243) | human gut metagenome | host: Homo sapiens | study: EMG produced TPA metagenomics assembly of... | reverse complement strand
CTTTCTCGCTATTAAAGTACTGCTTTCTTTTACTCTTTTATTATTTATTTTGTATTATTTATCGATGGTTGTTTATGTGCTTTTATGATTTTATCTGTTATTTATAGTCCGTTATTTTACTCTTTTATGTACTATTTTAATATTTTTTGCCAATTTCTTGTTTTTATAAGCACATTAAAGCGTATTATATTAATTATTTCGTACTGGAAAGATACACCAGTAAAACTGATATATCAGCAGGAGAAACTCCTGAAATTCGGGAAGCCTGTCCGATTGAAATCGGTCTGTATGCTTCCAGTTTCTGACGTGCTTCGATTCTCAGGCTTCCAACTTTCTCATAATCAAGATCTGTCGGGATTTTCTTTGCTTCCAGTTTCTTAAACTGTTCTACCTGTTTTAACTGTCTGCGGATATATCCATCATACTTGATGTTAATGTCAACCTGTTCCTGTACATCCCATGGCAGCTCCGGACGTTCTTTATCAAGTGGTTTGATTGCTTCATAAGAAAGTTCCGGACGGCGGATCAGTTCTGCCAGAGTGGTTCCGGATTTCAGCGGTGTGCTGTTATAACTTTCCAGAAGGGTCTGAACCTCTTTGTTTGCTCCGATATTTGTATGTTCTACTCTGCTGATCTCTGTTTTTATCTGTTCTTCTTTCGTAAGGATTTTCTGATAATCCTCTTCACTGATGAGCCCTGCCTGATATCCCTTTTTACGAAGTCTCAGATCCGCATTGTCCTGTCGGAGAAGTAATCTGTACTCCGCTCTGCTGGTCATCATTCTGTATGGCTCATGGTTTTCTTTTGTTACCAGATCATCAATAAGAACACCAATATAAGCCTCAGAACGGTCAAGAATCAGCTGTTCCTGACCTTTAACTTCCAGAGCAGCATTAATTCCTGCGATCAGTCCCTGCGCCGCTGCTTCTTCATACCCTGAACTTCCGTTAAACTGACCACCGCTGAACAGTCCTTTGATTTTCTTAAATTCCAGTGTAGGATATAACTGACGTGGATTAATACAGTCATATTCAATGGCATATGCATTTTTTACGATTTTTGCATGTTCCAGTCCCGGTACGGAATGATACATTTCTTCCTGCACATCTTCCGGCAGAGAGCTGGACATTCCACCAATATACATCTCATTTGTATAGAGACCTTCCGGCTCAATAAATACCTGATGACGATTCTTATCTGCAAAACGGACTACTTTATCTTCAATTGACGGGCAATAACGCGGACCGGTTCCTTCGATCATACCGGAATACAATGGAGAACGGTCAAGGTTTGCACGAATGATCTCATGAGTTTTCTCATTTGTATATGTCAGCCAGCAGGATTTCTGCTCTATCTGAACATCTTCCGGATTAGTTGAGAATGAAAATGGTACAACTCTCTCATCTCCAAACTGTTCCTCCATTTTACTGTAGTCAATTGTATTTCCGGCAATACGGGCAGGTGTTCCTGTTTTAAAACGGAACATTTCAATTCCCAGCTCTTTCAGAGAATCAGTCAGGTAGTTGGCTGCCTGCAGTCCGTTTGGTCCTGTATAATTACTTACATCACCGTAAATACATCTTGCTTTTAAATAAGTTCCTGTACAGAGGACCACTGCTTTACAGTTATAAGTTGCACCGGAATATGTTTTTACCCCTGTAATCTTTCCGTCCTCGACCAGAAGTTTTGTTACTTCTCCCTGTTTAATAGTCAGATTAGGTGTATTTTCAAGCGTTTTTCTCATTTCATTGCTGTATGCCTGTTTGTCAGCCTGCGCACGTAAGGAGTGCACTGCAGGTCCTTTGGAACAGTTAAGCATTTTGGACTGGATAAAGGTCTTGTCAATATTTTTTCCCATTTCACCGCCCAGGGCATCAAGCTCTCTTACCAGATGGCCTTTAGAACTGCCGCCTACGTTCGGGTTACATGGCATTAATGCGATACTGTCTACACTTACAGTAAACATCACTGTATTCAGGCCCAGGCGCGCGCCCGCAAGTGCTGCTTCACATCCGGCATGACCGGCACCGACTACAACAATATCATAATCTTCTACTAACGTTCTCATTTTGTCTCCTTTTATTTTACAACTGCTCATCCTATTCTTTCAAAAATCGCCGAAGGCGATTTTTTGATTTTTATTTACCCATGCAAAACTTGCTGAATATCTCATTTACCAGATCTTCACCAACAGACTCTCCGAGGATTTTACCCAGATTTTCATATGCATTCATAAGATCTATAGAAAAGAAATCTTCCGGCATTCCCATTTTGATACTGTTTCTAACCAGATCAAGCTTCTGTCAGCCTCTTCCAGTGCTGCTTTATGACGGGCATTTGTAATATATACCTCATCATTAAAGGAAATCTCTCCTCCAAAAAACATTTCTTTAATCTGTTCTTCCAGTTCTGTAATGCCTTTTTCTTCTTTTGCAGAAATCGGAATTACAGGATGTCCTGTTTTTTCTTTCAGGATTTCCGGCTGGATTTCCGGCTGAAGATCAGTTTTATTATACAGGATAATCGCCTTTTTTCCAGTAAGCATTTCCATGATTTCTTCATCATTTTCGTCAAGCGGAACAGAAGAATCCACTACATAAAGAATCAGATCTGCTTTCTGTGCCATTTCTCTGGCTCTGTCTACCCCTATTTTTTCCACAATATCCTTTGTTTCCCGGATTCCGGCTGTATCAATAATCTTCAGAGATATTCCATGAAGTGTGATATATTCCTCCAGAATGTCTCTGGTCGTTCCTGCAATATCTGTCACAATAGCCCTGTTTTCTCCGATCAGAAGATTTAACAGTGAGGATTTTCCGGCATTTGGTTTTCCGAGGATAACTGTCTGGATTCCCTCCTGGATCATCTTTCCGTCAGAAGAAGTTTTCAACAGGCGCTTCACTTCTTTCTGTTCATTATCCACAACTTCCAGAAGTTCCTGGGGATATCCATCCAGACTGATATGTTCCGGATCATCCAGTGCCGATTCTATATATGCAATGTGATAAATCAGCTTTTCTCTGATATCTCGGATTGCTTTCTGCACAGAACCTCTTAACTGATCCATGGAACTGCGAAGCGCATATTCATTTTTCGCCTGTATAACATCCATAACAGCCTCTGCCTGGGATAGATCCATCCGTCCGTTCAGGAAGGCACGTTTGGTAAATTCTCCTGGTTCTGCAATTTCGGCACCATTTTTCAGCACTGTATCCAAAACCCTCTGCATAGCATATACACCACCATGACAGTCTATTTCTACTGTATCTTCTCCTGTAAAAGTCCTCGGTGCATGCATGATCATTACCAGAACCTCATCAATCAGTTCCTCTCCATCATAAATATATCCATAATGAATGGTATGAGTCGGAACTTCTTTTATTTTTTTCTTCCCGCCTTTTGATCTGTAGATACGGGAAATCACATCCATGGCATTCTCGCCGCTGATACGGATGATTCCAATTCCGGACGCACTCATGGCTGTGGAAATTGCTGCGATTGTTGTTTCCATTTTTTTCTCCTCACTTGCCTGTTCTATAATAGTTCCGCCCCTGCGGAACAGTAGACTGTTACAATAATTCTGTCATCTTATATACATAACAGGAAAATCACACTGACTACTGTTATTTTTTTCTGCAAGTGTGTAATCTCTCTGGTATATATACAAGACTTTCCGTAAAATAAAAATGTTACTCCAGGCAAAAGTACACACGCAAAGTTACGTGCTATTCACGCTTTCACCTAGAATAACATTCTTTTTTCATATCTGCAATGAAGCAGTCATATTATTAATTTCTTTTTAATTTTACCACTACATGACGGTAAGGCGCTTCACCCTCACTGACTGTCTCAACGAATTTATTTCCCTGAAGAGCAGAATGGATAATTCTTCTCTCATAAGGATTCATTGGCTCAAGAATAACCGGCTTGCGGGTTTTTCTTACTTTATAAGCAATACCTCTTGCAAGGTTCTCAAGAGTTTCTTTACGGCGCTTGCGGTAATCTTCTGTATCAAGTTTTACACGAATGTAATTTGATTTACCTTTATTTACCACAAGACTCGTCAGATACTGAAGAGAATCCAGAGTCTGGCCTCTCTTGCCGATAAGGATTCCCATATCTTCGCCTTCAAAGTCAACTTCCAGACTTCCGTCCGTTGTGTTATATTCAGATGTAATCTCTACTTCTCCAAGATTCATGGACGCAAATACATCACGAAGGAATACCTTTGCTCTGTTTTCTACTTCTTTAATCTCTTCCGGATCTGTAAGGATCTCAACAGGCTTTACCGGTTTAGTCGTCTTTTCTCTGACTTGTTTCTCTTTTGGCTCTCTGAATTCTCTCGGCTGTTTTTCTTTTGCAGCCCTTTCCTTTACAGGTTTTGGCTGTCTTGGTTTCTCAGAAACAGCTTTCGGCTCTTTGATTTCTTTCTTTACCGGTTTTATAGCTTCCGTTTTCTTTTCTTCCTGAACCGGGGCTTCCTCTTTGAAGGAATCGAGTTTCACTGTCTCTACGATCTCCTTCATTTCTTCTTCCTCAGAAACCGGCTCAATCTTACGAACCTTAATTACTGCAGCTTGCTTCCGATTCCGAAAAATCCGTTGCTGCCTTCACTTATTACCTGAATCTCAAGCTGGTCACTGGATACGCCAAGCTCGATACATGCTTTTGTAATTGCTTCACTCTTTGTTTTCGCTGAAAACTGGATATAATCCTCCATGCCAACCCCTCCGTTCCTGACTACTTCTTCTTATTACGCTCATCAAATGCTTTTACCAGATTGGCCTTTGCAGTAATGCTGCCAGGTTTTGCATTCGCAGCGTCTTTGTAAGCTTCTTCAACCTTCTTGGCTCTTGTCTCAACATTTGTATTGCTGCTGCCTTTTTCAATCTTATTGATATTCTTGGCGCTCTGATGGGCCTGATTTGTAATCTTCTGAGGTGGAAGTCCCGCTTTCTCACGCTTCTTTTCCATCTTCTTCATATTCTCACTGATCAGGTCTTCAATCTGGATCTTATCCATCTTTTTATTGATAACAACCTGCTGCACACTTCTTACTGCAGCACTTGCTACCCAGTAAATACCAAGACCTACAGGGAATGTGAAACAGAATACTGCTGACATCAACGGCATTACCATATTCATTGTCTTCATGGAGTTCATCATTGCATCCTGCTGTGAATCGCCGCTCTGCTGTGCTGCCTGAGGCATCAGTTTTAAGTTGATCATCTGTGTAGCCCACGCAAGAATCGGGATAAGAATCGCAACGATAGCAAGAAGAGCAGATCCACCTACAAAAGCTGCTTTAATATAAGTCAGTGGCTGATCAGCGATATTCAGACCAAAGAAATTCTGCACATGTGAAATCTCTTTTGCAGTGCTGTTCAGCGTATCAGTAAATCCTGCAAACTGGCTTGTCTCAGCAAGTGTTTTCCACTGGGAAGGTGATAATGCATACAAAAAGTCTGTGACTGAATTACTTGTAGCTTTACTTCCATCCATAATAAGCTGAACTCTTGTCATCTTATTATCTGTGATAAACTGCTGAAGGATATCTGTATATCCGTTTACACCTGTAATACTGGTAACTGCAGATGCAAGGATATCCCTTACACTTCCTACATATGCCGGAATTTTATAAATTACCTGATATAAGGCCATCAAAATAGGGAACTGGATTGCAAGCTGTACACAGCTTCCTGTAGGAGATACGCCGTATTTCTGATATACAGCCTGTGTTTCCTCCTGCATTTTCTGCATTGCAGCAGTATCGTTGTTTTTTCCCTTGTACTTCTTTTGAATTTTCTGAAGTTCCGGCTGCATGATTGCACTCAGCTTAGAGAATTTCTGCTGTTTGATCTGCAGTGGGGTCATAAGAGCATAAATAAGGATACTGAAGATGACAATACAAAGACCGATATTCTGAATTCCAAAGATATTCAGCAATCTGTAAATACCATCCATGATCCATCCCATAACGGTCGCAAGCTGACCAATGATAGGAGTGCTGCTCTTTGTCGCTAAAATCATTTCCAAGTTCATTTCCTCCTAGAATCCATAAATGACAGGAGGTTCCTTCGATCGATCAATATTCAATTTTCAAGTACATTCCTGTCTTTACGGTACAGGGTCATAGCCTCCGTGGGAAAAAGGATTACAGCGAAGTATCCTCCATACCGCAAGAAGACCACCCTTTAATGCACCATATTTTTCGATTGCTTCTAAACCATATTGAGAACATGTGGGAATATAAGGACATTTTGTTCTCTTCATCGGTGATATATACTTTTGATAGAGTTTAATTATTCTGATCAGAAACTTCTTTATCATTGTTCTTACCTGCTATGCAGTGCTTTCCCGCCAGATGCATCAGCGCACTCTCTATCTCTTGATAGGTTCTGTCCTTTGCCTGTGGGCGTGCAACTACTACAATGTCCAAACTGTTTTCAAATTCCGCTTCATTCAACCGATAACTCTCTCTTATCAATCTGGTGAGTCTGTGGCGAACCACACTATTCCCTACTTTTTTACTTACTGATATTCCCAGACGATTCTTCATGTACTGATTTTTCAGTACGTACATCACCAGATACCGATTACCTTTTGATGTTCCATTTCTGTATACTTTTTGAAAATCTTGATTTTTTTTTAAGGACTCTGATCTTTGCATAGAATCCCCTTTCCTGATCTCTTTTTTAAGAGAAGAAAAGACCACATAATTGCGGTCTTATTCTTAGGCTGATAAATGCTTTCTTCCTTTTAATCTTCTGGCAGCTAATACTTTACGACCACCCTTTGTGCTCATACGAGCTCTGAAACCATGAACTTTTGCTCTAGATCTCTTTTTTGGCTGAAATGTCATTTTCATAGGTAAAGCACCTCCTTTATCTATTATCCATGTTAAATTTTGTAACTTTTTAAGTATGACAGACACCGGATTCTACAGCTCTCCTGCCCGCCAACTTTACTTATTAGAACATCATTTCAATTATATTCATAAAGGGTGGATTCGTCAAGTATTATTTACACAAAGATTTAAATGGTTTTTTATGCCATTGTGGATTACATAATTGGTTTACGTAATATTATCCACATTTTGTGGATAACTTGTGGATAACTTGTGGAATACCTATATATCTTTCCACTTTCTCCTGTCTATTTTACACATATCTTCAAAAAAAATGCTTTTATTTCTACTTTTCTTACTGTGCATAAAATTATCCCCATTTTTTATCGTTTTTAAAAGAATAACGTCACATTATGGTAACCGGAATTGGCTTTTCCACTGTTATCCACACTAATCCACATAAAAAGTGGGGATAACTTTTTTCCACATTTCCCTCAAATATACATTGCGAAAACAGGCATTTTATTATAATATATATAAGGATATTTATGTCTTTTTTAAGAATACGGTCAGAGTTTGTGGAAAACTCAATATTATCAATACACACTTAATATAGAAGTAATACGAACCGGGAGAACCAGAAAATGAACAAAGTTGTGGAAAAATGGGACGAAATCCTGCAAATCGTCAAGACAGAACATGATCTGTCCGACGTTTCTTTTAATACCTGGCTAAAACCACTTACTGTTTACGAAGTAGTTGACAATGTTGTCACTATTATCGTGCCTTCAGAGCAGGTAGGTCTCAATTATATAAGTAAAAAATATAAACTTCCACTTCAGGTAACGATCAGTGAAGTTACCGGAATGGAAAACTGTGACATCAATTTCATATTGCCGGAAGATGTTCCAAAAAAAGAGGAAGTTTCTCCAAAAGCGCAGTCTCAGGACGCACGCTGCGAGGAAGCTCATTTGAATCCAAAATACACTTTTGATACCTTTGTAGTCGGAAGCAATAATAAATTTGCCCAGGCAGCAGCTCTTGCAGTTGCCGAATCCCCGGGTGATACCTACAATCCGCTCTTTATCTATGGCGGTGCAGGTCTGGGAAAAACTCATCTGATGCATTCTATTGCTCATTTCATTATTGATCATGATGAAAACAGCAAAGTACTTTACGTTACCAGTGAAGAGTTTACCAACGAACTGATCGAAACAATCCGTAATGGAAATAACTCGGCAATGACCAAGTTTCGTGAAAAATACAGAAACATTGATGTTCTTCTTGTCGATGATATTCAGTTTATTATAGGAAAGGAATCTACACAGGAAGAATTTTTCCATACCTTTAACAGCCTGCACAGTGCCAAAAAACAGATTATTATTTCGTCAGATAAACCTCCAAAAGATATGGAAATCCTGGAAGAACGTTTCCGTTCACGATTTGAATGGGGCCTGATCGCAGATATCACACTGCCGGATTACGAAACCCGAATGGCAATTCTTCATAAGAAGGAAGAAATGGATGGATATGATATTAACGAGGAAGTAATCAAATACATTGCAAACAATATTAAATCCAATATCCGCGAACTGGAAGGCGCGATCAACAAGGTGATGGCTTTTGCCAAACTTGAAAAAAAGGAAGTTACACTTGAACTTGCCGAACAGGCGTTAAAAGACATTATTTCCCCTGATGAAAAGAAAGTCATCACGCCGGATTATATTATTTCCATGGTTGCTGAACATTTTGATGTTACAGTGGATGACCTTTGTGGAAATAAGCGTAACTCCAAAATTGTAACTCCCCGCCAGATTGCCATGTATTTATGCAGAGAAATCATCTCAACTCCGCTGAAATCTATCGGAAAATGTCTTGGAAATCGTGATCATACTACCATTATGCACGGTATCGACAAAATTGAAAAAGAAATCAACAACGATGAAAACCTTAAAAACACCATTGAAACTTTAAAGAAAAAAATTAATCCACAGGGATGAGGATAACTGACTGTATAACATGTGTATAAGATGTTGATTGAATGTGTATAAGTGTGTATAACTTTTCGCCACTTTTTGGGCGCTTCGGTTATACACAAGTTATACACATACTTTAAGCACACCTTTACACGAAGTTATCCATATCCGAACTCCTTGAAAAATCAACCTTCAATGGAGTTTTTCACATATTCACATCCCCTACGGCGGAGACGACGAATTCCTTTTATATATTTATCTATAAAAAACCACATCACCCAAGAAAGGAAGTTATACACATTATGAAAATCATTTGCCAGAAAATCAACTTGCTCAAAAGTGTAAACATCTCACTGAAAGCAGTTCCCTCTAAAACAACAATGCCAATTCTGGAATGTATTCTGATTGATGCTACTACAAACCAGATCAAATTTACTACTAATGATATGGAACTCGGTATAGAAACAATTGTTGATGGAATCATTGAAGAAAAAGGAATCATTGCGCTGGATGCAAAAATTTTCTATGAAATCATTCGTCGACTGCCAGACAATACGGTAACTATTAAAACAGATGAGAAACTTACTGCCACCATTACCTGTGAGAAAGCAAAATTCACGATACCTGGTAAATCCGGAGAAGATTTTGCATATCTCCCACTGATTGAGAAAGAAGAAAGTCTTACTATCTCTCAATTCACATTAAAAGAGATGATTAGACAGACTATTTTCTCAATTGCCTCCAATGAAACCAATAAGCTGATGACAGGTGAACTTTTTGAAATCAAAAATAACTACCTGAAAATAGTATCTCTCGATGGACATCGTATTGCAATCAGACGTATGGAACTGAAAAAAGATTATGCTGACCGCAAAGTGGTGGTACCTGGCAAAACACTTAATGAGATCAGTAAGATTTTATCCGGTGAAATTGATGATATTGTAAATATTTATTTCTCAAAAAATCATATTTTATTTGAGTTTGACCAGACTATTGTTGTTTCCAGATTAATCGACGGAGAATATTTCCGTATTGATCAGATGCTTTCCAGCGATTACGAAACCAAAATTAAAATTAATAAAAAAGAATTTCTGGACTGTATCGACAGAGCACTCTGTTGGTAAGAGAGGGAGAAAAGAAACCGATCATTATTGAAATTACAGATAATTCTATGGAATTACGTATTGATTCTGCAATGGGTTCCATGAATGAAAATATTGATATTGATAAAGAGGGCAAAGATATCCTTATTGGCTTTAATCCAAGATTTCTGATCGATGCACTCAAAGTAATCGATGATGAAACAATCAGTATCTACCTCGTAAATCCAAAAGCACCATGTTTTATCAGGGATGACGAGGAAAATTACACATATTTGATTCTGCCTGTAAATATCAACCAGAATCAGGCAAGATAGGGAGTAAATGAAAATGGAAGAAATTAAAATCAGAGATGAATTTATAAAACTGGGGCAGTTACTGAAACTTGCAGATATGGTTCAGGACGGGGTTGAAGCGAAATATGTGATCACTGACGGACTGGTAAAAGTAAACGGAGAGGTAGATGACCGTCGTGGCCGAAAGGTTTATGAAGGTGACATCGTTTCTTATGATGGAAAAGAAATTAAAGTGATCAGGTGAATAAATGTATATTGAATCTGTTCAGTTAAAAAATTTCAGAAATTATGATTCTCTGGAACTCGATCTGGCACAGGGGACGAATATATTTTACGGCAATAACGCTCAGGGAAAGACCAATATCCTGGAGGCACTTTATCTTTGCGGAACTACAAAATCGCATAAAGGAAGCAGAGATAAGGATATGATTCAGTTTGGAAAGGATGAATCTCATATCAGGATGATGGTAAAAAGAGATGAGCTTTCCTACAGGATTGATATGCATCTTAAAAAGAATAAAGCAAAAGGCGTTGCGATCAATGGTCTTCCTATCCGGAAGGCCAGTGAGCTTTTCGGAGTAGTTAATCTGGTGTTTTTTTCTCCTGAGGATCTGAATATTATAAAAAATGGTCCGGGTGAGAGAAGGAGATTTCTTGATCTGGAACTGTGCCAGTTAGATAAAATATATCTTACAGATCTGGCTTCATATAACCATATTGTAAATCAGAGAAATAAATTGCTGAAGGATCTCAGTGTTCAGCCTTCACTTAAAGATACACTGGATATCTGGGATATACAGATGGCTGAATATGGACGGAAGATTATTGACAAGCGCAGTGAATTTATTAAAGAACTAAATGAAACGGTTCGAAAAATACATGGTAATCTTACAGGGGGATTGGAAGACTGAACGTTATTTATGAACCGGACTGTACAGCAGAGAAACTGGAAAGTACCATTTGTGCCAACAGAGAAAGAGATATGAGGATGAGACTGACATCCGCAGGCCCACACAGAGATGACCTGTGTGTAATGGCAAATGGGATTGATATCAGGAAATACGGTTCTCAGGGACAGCAGAGGACAGCGGCACTTTCACTTAAATTATCAGAAATATATATAGTAAAGAGAAAAATAAAAGACACACCGGTTCTGCTTTTGGATGATGTTCTGTCCGAGCTGGACAGCAGCAGGCAGAATTATCTTCTGGACAGTATCAGTGATATCCAGACATTGATAACATGTACAGGGCTGGATGATTTTATCAGTCATCAGTTTCAGATAAATAAGGTATTTCAGGTAGTTCAGGGAACAGTATCACAGCCTGTGTAAGAAGAAACAATCTTTTGACAAGGGTACGGGCTTATGATACACTGAGCGTAATTATGGAAAGTTGGTGAATGCATTGGATAAAGAAGAATTTCGGATAAAACTTGAAGAGATTAATAAGCTGGTTCAGGACAAAGATTATAAAGGTGCCATGAACATTGTAGACAGCATAGACTGGAGACGCGTCAAAAATGTCCGCACCTTATGTGTTGTCGGTGAAATATATGCAGCAAACGGAAGATATGAGGACAGTAAGGAGATTTTCCTTCTTGCATATCATAAGGCATCTATTGGAAAAAATATTCTTTACCGTCTGATTGAGATCTCTCTGCGAATGGATGATATCAATGAAGCAGAAGAATTTTTTGAAGAGTATAAGCAGGTGGCTTCGAATGACAGTACACAATATATTCTGCAGTACAAGATTGCAAGGGCAAAAAATTCTTCATTAAATGAGCAGATCAGAATCCTGGAAGAGTATAAAGAACAGGAATTTACAGAGAAATGGTCATATGAACTGGCAGCCCTGTATTACAAAGCAGGAGAAAAACAGAAATGTCTGGATTTATGCAATGAAATCATTCTCTGGTTCAGTGAAGGCAAATATGTTATGAAAGCCTATGATCTAAAAATGAGAATGGGTGAGCTGACAGGTGCTGAGAAAGCAAAATTTGAGAAACAGTTTGTTCCGAAACTTCTTACACCAGAGCAGGCGAAAGAACTGGAGAAGAAAAAAACGGAAACAGAAGTAAAAGCGCAGGAAGAGCCTGAAGCTGAAGAAGTGGAAGAAACGACAGAAAACAATGAGCCGGAAGTTCAGGTCAGCATGGAAGGCATTCAGGAAAAGATTTCAAAGGGGATCAGGGATGTCTTTGGAGGTAAGACTCAGGAAGAGAAAGAAGAGTTTCCGGAAGAATCCATGGATATGGTTAACGAGGCCGGTATCACCAGGGAAGATGAGATTCCGGAAGAAATCATAAAGAGTGATGCGTCACAGAAAGAACCTGAAAATGTTCCGGAATTGGAGGCAGAACCTGAAAAACCGGGGGCAGAACCCATGGCTGCAATTAAGATGCCTGAATTAAATATTCCGGAATCCATGAAAAATATGGAACTGAGCAAACCGCCGAAAGTTGAGGAAGTTGCTGAGACGAAACTGAATATGGATTCTTTTGATCTGGAAGGGAAAGAGTTGAATCTGGAGGATACGATCCTTGCTGCTGCCAGTGCGCAGGGAATTGAGATTCCGAAGGAAGAAGAGTCAAAAACAGAAGAAGTACAGGAAGAAAGTTCAGAAACTGATGTTGATGATAAAGAAATAAAAGCCCATGATATTTCAGAGGAACTGGAAGAACCGGATTTCCTCAGCGGAGATATAAAAGATATAAAGGTTGCTGATCCAAAGCCGGATGAAGAACCGAAAAAGGAAATACCGGTGCAGCCGGAAATAGAAGAAGCTGAAGAAGAAGATGAGGTTACAGAAGAAGATCTCAGAAGAGCTGAAGAGGAATTTCTCCATGGACCGATTGGGAATACAGATCTGAATCCGGAAGATGATACAGAGGGAACGGAAGAAGCCCAACCCCTGACAGAAGAAGAGGAGCTGGAACGTTTTATAGAATCTATCCAGCCGGAAAATGGAGCAGATCCAAGGGATATCGTACCAAGAGAAAAAGAACTTACAGATAATGAGAAGCAGTTATTTACATATTTTGTAAAGGTTCCGGGTATGAAAGAGCAGCTTGTGGATACTTTATATGATGTACAGATGGCTGCAGCAGACAAGACTTCTAAAACTGGAAATATTATTGTGATGGGCGGTAAGGAATGCGGAAAGACCAGACTGATCTCAGGCTGATTCCGGCAATCTGTAAAGAACTGAATCTGGAAGCGTCAAAAGTAGCATATGTTTTTGCAGATCAGATCAACGGAAAAAATATTTATAAGATTTTTTCAAAGCTGGCAGGTGGCTTTCTTGTGATCGAAAATGCAAATCAGCTGACACCGGAAACAGTAGAGATGCTTGACAAAGCATGGAAGTTAATACAGACGGACTTACAGTAATCGTGGAAGATGAGAAGATTGGTATGCGAAAACTGATTGCCAGATATCCGAAATTCGCAAAGAAGTTTACTTCAATGATCAATATTCCTGTGTTTACCAATGATGAACTTGTCAATTTTGCAAGGGTTTATACAAAAGAGAATGGTTATGCTATTGATCAGATGGGAATGCTTGCGCTGTATAATCTGATTGGAATTAACCAGAAAGAGGATTCTCCTATGAATGTTGGCGCAGTAAAAGAACTGATAGATGCTGCGATTGCAAAATCACAGGAGGAATCCGTAAATTTAAACGAAATGTATCTAAGAAACGTATAGACAGAGATGGATATATTGTTCTGTACGAGAAAGATTTTACTAAATAATGCGTATTTGTACAGTTACAGGTAATAAAGAAAAAGGAGTAAAGATTATGCCCAGACCGTATCTAGGAGATCCAAAGTATACCATAGAAGTGCTTCAGAAGTATAATTTTGCATTCCAGAAAAGGTTTGGTCAGAACTTTCTGATCGATACTCATGTTCTGGATAAGATTATAGATTCTGCACAGATCACAAAGGATGATTTTGTATTGGAGATTGGACCGGGAATCGGAACCATGACACAGTATCTGGCTGAAGCAGCAAGGGAAGTGGCAGCAGTTGAGATTGATAAAACACTGCTTCCTATTCTGGACGACACTCTGAAAGATTGGGATAATGTGACAGTTATCAACAACGACATCCTCAAAGTAGACATCCGCCAGCTTGCACTGGAAAAAAATCAGGGGCGTCCGATCAAGGTTGTTGCCAATCTGCCATATTACATTACTACCCCGATCATCATGGGATTGTTTGAGAATCAGGTTCCTGTTGATTCTATTACTATTATGGTACAGAAAGAAGTTGCGGACAGAATGCAGGTAGGACCCGGAACAAAAGATTACGGGGCGCTTTCACTGGCTGTGCAATATTATGCGAAACCAAAGATCGTGGCAAATGTACCGCCCAACTGTTTTATGCCAAGACCTAAAGTGGGAAGTGCGGTGATCAGACTGGAACGATATGAAAAACCGCCGGTTGAGGTAAAGAATGAGAAGCTGATGTTTCGTATTATCAGAGCATCTTTTAACCAGAGAAGGAAGACACTGGTGAATGGTCTGAAGAATTCACAGGAGATACCATTTTCTAAAGAACAGATTGAGCAGGCGTTGGGGATGTGTGGACTTTCCCTGAGTGTCAGAGGAGAAGCACTGACACTGGCACAGTTTGCACAGCTGGCAAATGCATTTACAGAAATTTCATAAAAAGATAAATATAAAAAGCATCCGGTGGCTAAGCGGATGCTTTTTATATTACGTTCAAATTTATTTTTTAAAAGGAAGGAGAGTTAATTGCCTCTTCCGGCAATCAACATATGAAAAAGAAATTTTATAAAAATAACGTTGGCTTTATTATTTTTATAACTTTAGTATATCCTGCAATTATGAGAAAATCGTGTTTAAGATGTGAAAAAAATTTGAACAAATGTCGAAGGAATTATGAAGAGAGAAATTGGGATATTTATTTTACAGAAGGCATAAGATTTCTGATATAATGAGCCGGTAAATGAAAATGCCTGTTCATTGTCTGTAATCTGCTGACAGTGAAAAGACAGAGACTTATTATTGACTGGCAAAAGTATGGAGGTAATTAAATCATGAGAATAAAAAAAGCAGGAATACTTATTATTGCGGCAGCAATTACATGTACGACACCGGCAGTACCAGCGATGGCAGCAGATACTTCGGAATCTGTACAGGAGATTATTTCTGATAATGAGATTGATTCTCTTGTATCAGATCCGGACAAAGTAGTTGATATCATTATGTATGTGAAAAATGAGGCAGCAAAACAGGATATTTCAGGTGATCAGATCAGATCGCTGATCCAGACTGCGGAGAGTACTGCAGGAGTTAGCCTTTCGGAGGAAGAAGAGAACAGAATCATAAAGATCGTTAAACAGATCAAGGATTCTGATATTGATGAGGAACAGCTCAGGAGTGCTGTGACGAAGGCATATGATAAACTGGAAGAAATGGGGATTGGTAAAGAAGAGGTAAAAGGAATCCTGCATAAACTGGCTGATTTTGCAAAGAGTCTTTTTGAGTAAAATCTGCTCATTCTCAAATCGTAACTGTGAAAAGACGAAATAGTTATGGAAGATTATGGGGGATATACAAGATAGACAAGCATAAAATAAAACAAGAACTATAAATATGTGGTAATTCTATAAAAAAATATTAAAAAATATAAAATAATTGTGCAAATAAACGAAAAGTTAACTGCGAGTTCATAATTTGTTCATAAATGATTGTTACTATATAGATAGTTCGAAAGAACCTACGAAAGACGTTGTAATGTGTTATCATTACACATAAATTTTTTTCATAATAATAGCCCCGGTAAACCACTGCCGGGGCACTCCTCGTTTTACGGGGATTTTTTATTTTTATCTGATAATTTTCCATATTTCTGGATTTCATTATTGAGTTCTTCCATGCGGGTATCCAGTTCTGCTACATATCGCGCACATTCTCTTAATTCTTTTGTGATATAGTCAGGTCCGTCTCCCTCAAATTTGTAATGCATCTTATGCTCCAGAGTCGCCCAGAAATCCTGTGCAACTGTGCGGATCTGAATCTCTACTTTGGTATCAATGATACTGTCGGAGAGAAAGACCGGTGTGGTAACCAGCATATGATAACTGCGGTAACCGCTCTTTTTAGGATTTTTCATATAATCACGTCTTGCAAGGATCGTCAGGTCATTTTGTTTGGAAATCATATCTGCGATCAGATAGATATCAGATGTAAAGGAACAGCTGATACGGATTCCTGCGATGTCATTTACATAGCGTACCATGTTCTCGATACTGGATTCATATCCATGTCGTTTCAGTTTTTTTACAATGCTTTCCGGAGTTTTGATTCTGGATTTTACATGTTCGATTGGATTGTATTTATGTCTGTGCTGAAATTCACCGTTTAGAATATCAATCTTTGTTTCTACCTGTTTAAGGGCAGACTGATAGACAAAAATAACTGTCTCCCAGTCATTCAGTTCTTTAAAATCCCTCAAGGGGACAGAATCATAATTCATGTATAATAATATCCTTTCCTGATACAGGCAGTTCCCCGTTGATTTTTGTAATCTCACAGGGGACTTGTTTATAGATTTGCTATAGTTGGTTGATGATATTATTGTAACATATAAATATCCGTTTGTGTGAACTATCTGTATGAAAATTCAGATTTCCATTATTAAAGTGATTGTGTTATAATGTTTGAAAATAGCTGACATAATATACTCTATTTGTAACTGTTCAGTATCCTGTAACAGATGGAGAAGAGTTACATTTATTCCAGGTAAAGGAGAAAACAGATAATGGCTGAATCAATGAAAGATTACGAAACAGAACTGGAAGCCTCTTTTAAGAAAATTGAAGAAGGGGATATTCTTACAGGAACTGTCATCAGTGTAGATGAAAAAGAAGTTGTGGTAGATTTGAAGTATTATGCGGAAGGCATTATTCCGGCAGAGGATTACAGCAGAGAACCGGGATTTTCTTTAAAGGAACAGGTGAATGTGGGAGATGAAGTTTCTGCGACTGTTGTGAGTAAAGACGATGGAAATGGAAATATTCTGTTGTCCAGAACAGAAGCAGCAGATGTGCTTGCATGGGATAAGCTGAAAGAATTAAAGGATTCAAAAGAAGTAATTGATGTGGTGGTAAAAGGCATTGTAAATGGCGGCGTGATCGCCTATGTAGAAGGTGTACGTGGATTTATTCCCGCCTCAAAGCTTGCCCTGAATTATGTGGAGGATACAAACGAATATCTGAACAAACCAATCCAGGTTCAGGTTTTCGATATTGATAAAGAAAAAGGAAGATTAATTCTCTCTGCAAAGGAAATATTAAGAGAAAAAGCAGAAGAGGAGAGAAAAACAAAAATCTCCAATGTGCAGGTCGGACTTGTAACAGAAGGTGTTGTTGAGAGCTTACAGCCATATGGTGCATTCGTAGATCTGGGAAATGGTCTGTCAGGTCTGGTTCATATTTCACAGATCTGTGAGAAGAGAATTAAGAAACCATCAGAAGTTCTGACAGTTGGAGATAAAGTAAAGGTAAAAGTAACTGCTGTCAAAGATGGAAAATTAAGTCTGAGCATCAAAGAGGCAACAGATATGATGGCTAAGGAAATTGAGGAGGAAGTGATCGAGCTTCCAGATTCAAAGGAAGAGGCTTCCACATCTCTTGGCGCACTTTTTGCAAACATTAAATTAGATAATTGAGGTTAGAATCTGTATGAGAAATCAGGAAAAAATATTTGTAATAGGTCACAAGAATCCGGATACGGATTCCATCTGTTCAGCAATTGCCTATGCGGACATCAAAAACAGGACTTCTCAGAAGGTGAAATACATTCCAAAGCGTGCAGGACAGATCAATGAAGAGACAGAATATGTGTTAAATCGTTTCGGCATGCAGCCGCCGGGATATCTGTCTAACATTGGAACACAGATAAAAGATATGGATATCCGTATGAGTCCGGAAGCTGATAAGAGTATGTCCCTGAAAAATGCATGGGATCTGATGATGGAGAAAAGTATCGTATCTCTTCCGATCAGAGACAGAGAAGGACAGCTGGAAGGTCTGATCACAATCGGTGATATTGCTAAGACTTATATGGATACAACGGACAGTTATCTGCTGTCAAGAGCGAAGACACAGTACAGAAGAATTGCCGAGACAATTGCAGGTACCGTAGTAGAGGGAAATGAGCATGGATATTTTACAAAAGGAAAAGTTCTGGTGGGAACTGCAAATCCGGAAATGCTCAAAGCCTATATTGAACCGGATGACCTGATAATCATGGGAGACAGAGAAGAGGATCATCTTCAGGCGATTGCGCAGAATGTTAGCTGTATTATCGTTGGTATGGGAATTGAAGTCAGCGAAAAGGTGATAAAGCTTGCTCATGAGAGAGAAATTGTAATTATTATGTCTCCGTATGATACATTTACGATCGCAAGACTGATCAACCAGAGTATTCCTGTACGGTATATTATGAAAACAGATAATCTGGTTACTTTTAATACAGAGGATTTTACGGATGATATTCAGAATGAGATGATCAAACACCGTCATCGTGCGTTCCCTGTAATTAACAAAAAGGGAAAATGTATCGGAACAATTTCCCGAAGAAATTTCCTGGATATGCACAGGAAAAAAGTAGCACTTGTGGACCATAATGAGAAAGATCAGGCAGTTGACAATATCGATAAAGCTGAAATCGTGGAGATTATTGACCATCATAAACTGGGTTCTCTGGAAACTATGGTACCGATTTCTTTCAGAAATCAGCCGGTCGGATGTACAGCAACGATTCTGTATGAAATGTATGGGGAGCAGAAACTTGAGATTTCACCGAGTATTGCGGGGCTTCTCTGTGCTGCGATTATTTCAGATACACTGATGTTCCGTTCACCTACCTGCACATTATCTGACAAGATGGCGGCAGGTGCGCTGGCACTTATTGCAGGAATCAATATTGAGCAGTTTGCAAAAGAGATGTTTAAAGCAGGAAGTAACCTGAAAGACAAATCACCGGAAGAAATTTTCTATCAGGATTATAAGAAATTTATTGCTGAGGATGAGATCAACTTTGGTGTTGGACAGATCAGTTCTATGGACAGCGATGAGCTGGCAGAAATCAAAGAGCGTCTGGTTCCGTTTATGGTCAGCGAGTGTGGCCGTCATGGTGTTACCCGCGTATTCTTTATGCTTACCAATATTATTGAGGAATCTACAGAGCTTCTCTATTATGGTGAGGGAAGTGAGGAAATGGCACGTATTGCTTTCCATATGGAGCCAAAGGATGGTGTATTTGATCTGAAAGGCGTTGTTTCACGTAAGAAACAGCTGATTCCGGCACTTATGGAAGCTGCACAGGCCGGACAGAACGATTACAACTGATGGCAGCAGACAGAATAGCTGAGGATAATAAGAAATGGAAAAAGAAACCTGGAAAGCAGGAAATATGCTTTATCCACTTCCGGCAGTTATGGTAAGTGTTTCTGACGGAGAGGGGAATGACAATATTATTACAATTGCATGGGCAGGAACTGTCTGCACGAATCCGCCGATGGTGTCTATTTCTGTGCGACCATCCCGTTTTTCCTATGATATGCTCAGAAAGACGGGAGAATTTGTAATAAATCTGACAACAGAAAAACTGGCATATGCAACGGATTACTGTGGAGTCCGTTCAGGCAGGGATGTTGATAAATTTAAAGAAATGAAGCTTACCAAAGAGAAGGCGGATTTTGTGAAAGTTCCCATGATCGCAGAATCTCCGGTGAGTATTGAATGCAAAGTAAGGCAGGTTCTGGAATTGGTTCCCACCATATGTTTCTGGCGGATGTGCTTGCAGTTCATGCTGATACGCAGTATATGGACGAGAAGAAGAAATTTCATCTGAATGATGCGAAACCTCTGGTGTATTCTCATGGTGAATATCTGGGAATTGGTAAAAAACTGGGAATATTTGGATACAGCGTTAAAAAAAAG
>ENA-OQBT01000613-OQBT01000613.1-human-gut-metagenome-genome-assembly--contig:-NODE-613-length-20298-cov-4.671856_pt1 | contig 20298 bp, 26 predicted proteins | sample MGYA00242749_ERZ504557 | MGnify/ENA primary metagenome ERZ504557 (study PRJEB26092, sample SAMD00036243) | human gut metagenome | host: Homo sapiens | study: EMG produced TPA metagenomics assembly of... | reverse complement strand
AATAGACGATCATGTTTGTTGTATTTATATTGTGTTGTTCTATATTTATATTATATTATGGTTTATTAGTTAATACAATTACTATTTTGTCCATCTTCAATTACTTGCATAAATTCGATGGACGCGTCTTATATCCCCATAGCTGAAGCAAGGGGTTTTACGACGCATTGGATAAGATCCAAAAGCCTTAAAATCCTATATTCATTTACAGCAATTCCTGTACTTTCCGATATACAACCTCTGCAAATTTCTTATGTCCTGCTGCATTCAGATGTTCCTGATCTGCGTCACAGCAATGTACATAGGATGCTGCCGGAAGGAAACTGATATGACGTTCAGCTGCGATTTTTTCATAAACAGGCTGCAGATTTCTGGAAACGATCACAGACTCTCTGGAAAACTCCTGGTCATATCCTTCCTGCCATACTTTTTCTCCCAGGTAGATCGGAGCCATGAGAAGGACTTTCGCTTTTGGTGCATATTCCTGGACCTGATCCAGCAATCTTATGATTCCCTTTCCAATTACATCTGCAGATGCTCCAAAAACAGTTTTACAGTCATTGGTTCCCAGCATCAGCGTGATCACATCCACCTGGGCATGTGTTTCCAGAAGTGTGGGAAAAAGTGCAGTTCCTTTTCTTCCGTCGCGGAGCGGATCTTCGAAAACTGTTGTTCTTCCGCACAGTCCCTCCTCGATCACACGATATTCTTCTTTATTAAGTTTTTCCTGTAACAGGCTTGTCCAGCGGACTCCCCACGGAAGTCTCTTCCTGCTCTCTCCGTCATAGCCCCATGTATTGGAATCTCCAAAGCATAATACCTGTTTCATTTTACCATATCCCTATCTAATTAGTATGTTTATTTGTTAGGTGAATCATATCATGCTATTCTCATTTGGTCAAATACACAAAAAAATAGCCTGCTATAGTTTGACTCTATAGCAGGCCATCTTACATACTCTTTTATATACTTTTTATCAGAGATTCTTTTTACAGTCCGATAAATCCTGTAACATCTCCGTTGATCACATAATGTGCACCATTATCTTCCGGTTTAATGTAGATTTTGAGGTCTTTCAGTTCAGAGGCTTTTTTGCCCATGTCTTCTGTCCAGATCTTTTTGATCCTGTCAGCAACCTCTGAAGTATGTATCTCTTTGCCCCAGTACTGAACATATACTTCTGTCACTGGCTCAGCTTTCTTGGCTGCTGTCTTTCTTGTTGTTTTAGCTGCTGTTGTCTTAGCAGTCGTCCTGGTTGTTGTTTTCTTAGCTACAGCAGTTTTTCGTGTTGTTGTCTTCTTGGCGGCTGTTTTCTTAGCCGGCTCTTCTGATTTTACAGTTGTTGTTTTCTCTTCATCAGATTTTACTTCTGCTGCTTTTTCTTCTACTGGTTTCGCAGCAGCAGGTTTTACCTCTGCTGTCTTCTCAGTTGCTTTTGTCTCTACAGAAGCTTTTGCATCGTCTGTCTTTGGTGTCTCAGCCTTAACAGCTTTCTCTTCGGATGCGGTTACTACAGATTTTGCAGGAGTCTCGCTTACTGAAGCCGTTTTTACAGTTGTCTTGGTTGCAGCTTTCTTTGTTCTAGCCATGTTTATAGCCTCCTTACAAGGGATTTGTTAATCTTTTCTCGAATTTTAGGATATCACTTTTTGTGAAAGAACGCAAGGTTAGATCCCCAGATTTTCCAGTTCTTCACTCATATACCCCTTGAGATGCTCCTTTAAAGCCTTATGCTGAGGAAGGATAAGATCAAAATCCAGTGCCAGGATCTCACCAGCTGCTTCACTTGCATTCTTCAGGATTCCCGCATCATTGTAGATATCACCGATCTTAAATTCCATCAGTCCGCTCTGGCGGATACCGAAAAGATCTCCTGGGCCCCGAAGCTTCAGATCTTCTCCGGCTATATAAAATCCATCATTGGATTCATTGAGGATCTTCAGACGTTTAGAAGTATTTTCTTCATTATTTCCCTGGATAAAAATGCAGTAAGACTGATGCTCTCCACGCCCTACACGGCCCCGAAGCTGATGAAGCTGGGCAAGCCCGAAACGTTCTGCATTTTCCACCATCATAACGGTAGCATTTGGCACATTCACTCCAACCTCCACAACTGTAGTAGATACCAGCACCTGGATCTCGCCGGAAGCAAACGCCTCCATGATCCTGTTTTTCTCTTTTGGCTTCATCTTTCCGTGAAGGATTTCTACTTTGATCTCCCCTGGAAGGATCTCCTGAAGCTTTCTGGCATAATCTGTAACATTCTCTGCCTCCAGGCCTTCGCTCTCTTCCACCATAGGACAGATCACATAAGCCTGCCTTCCCATCTGCACCTGCTTTTCAATAAAAGAATACGCCTTGGGACGGTAGGAAGTTCCTACTACGCAATTCTTGATCGGAAGTCTTTTTGCAGGAAGCTCGTCAATGATCGAAATATCCAGATCTCCGTATAAAATAATCGCCAGTGTCCGGGGAATGGGGGTTGCGCTCATAACAAGTACATGAGGCGGATTTCCTCTGGTCGTCAGCGCTTCCCTCTGGCGAACGCCGAATCTGTGCTGCTCATCTGTGATCACAAGCCCCAGATTCTTATATTCCACCCTTTCCTGGATCAGGGCATGAGTTCCGATGATCACATTCACTTCACCGTCTGCAATCTTCTGATAGATCTCACGCTTCTGTCTGGCTGTGGTAGATCCTGTCAGAAGCACCGGATGGCAGGAAGCGATATTCTGTTCTTCCATCAGCCTCAGAAAGCCTTCGTAATGCTGATTTGCCAGAACCTCTGTCGGTACCATCAATGCACTCTGAAATCCATTCTCTGCTGAAAGTACCATAGCTAAAAATGCGATCACGGTCTTGCCGCTACCAACATCCCCCTGTACAAGCCTGGACATCAGCTTATGACCGCTCAGATCCCGTTCGATCTCATGCCAGACATTCTTCTGGGCTCCGGTCAGGTCATAGGGAAGCCCTTCTATGATCTCCTCGGTTGTCCATACTGGTTTCATTGAAAAAGTGTTTGGAGCCTCTTCTGTTTTCTCCTTCAAGAGCTGTATTGCCAGCACAAAAAGCAGAAATTCATCGAATACCAGACGTTTCCTGGCTGTGAGAAGCTCCTGCATATTTTTCGGAAAATGGATAGTCCGGATCGCATAATTGGCATCTGCGAGCTGATAGCGTTCCCGTATCTCCTCCGGCAGATATTCCCCATGGAGAGGCCTTGTATCCAAAATCTGATGGACCAACTTCGTGATCATCTTGTTGGAAAGTCCTTTCGTCAGACCATATACAGGCTGCATACTGTGAATGATCTCCTCATAAGCTGCCGGGGTAAAAATCTCCGGATGTTCCATCTGCGGACGGCCTTTTTTCTGATGATCTTTCCTCTGAGGATAAACACACTGCCCTTTTTGAGTGTTCCCCTCAAATAAGGCGCATTGAACCAGGCAACCGGCAATCGGCCGCTTGCATCTGCCACAGTTGTTGTCAGAACCTGGAGATTGCGTATCTGGTTAATATAAATACCTGTTGCTATAGTGGCACGGATAGAGACTGTTTTGTCCTCCTCTGCTGATGCAATCTCCACAGGCTCCTCATATATATCGTAAGTCCGCGGATAATAACGGAGAAGCTCTTCCGCAGTCGTGATCCCGATCTTCTGGAAAAGCTTCTCTGTTTTCTCACCCACGCCTTTTAATTCACGTAAAGGTGTCTTATCATTCATTTTTTGTGCTCTTTATTCTACAGAAATCAGATAGTAGTAAATTGGCTGTCCACCCTGGTTCAGCTCAACCTCGCACTCCGGATATTTCTCGGTAAGAGAATCAGAAAGTGCCTCTGCATCTTCCTCAGATACATCTTCACCATAGTAAACACTGATGATCTCAGATTCCTCGTCAACCATCTCTGCTACCATCTCCTCCGCTACCTGAAGTCGATCTCTGCCTACTGCAGGATACCTGCATCACCGATTCCATGATATCTCCCTCATGGATTTCCTTGTCATCAATGCGTGTATCACGGACTGCATAAGTAATCTGTCCGGTCTTCACTCTGGAAATCGCATCGGTCATGGAAGCAAGGTTCTCTTCGCCGCCCTTCTCCGGAACAAAGCTGATCATTGCGGAAATTCCCTGTGGGATTGTCTTGGTTGGTACTACAATGATCTCCTTGTCCTCAGTCAGATCTCTTGCCTGGTTAGCTGCAAGGATAATATTCTTGTTATTCGGGAAAATATAAATTGTTTTTGCATTTACTTTCTCAATAGCATTGAGCATGTCTTCGGTACTCGGATTCATAGTCTGGCCGCCTTCGATCAGATAATCTACGCCAAGCTCACGGAAGATCTGAGAAAGTCCCTCACCTACGGATACGGAAATAAATCCATGATCCTTTGGAGGTTCTTTGTTTTCTGCCTGTTCTTTTGCAAGTTTTTCCGCATCTTTGATCAGTTTTTCCTGATGTTCTTCTCTCATATTGTCAATCTTCATACGGGAAAGCTGACCATACGTGAGTGCGCGTTCAAAAGCCTGTCCCGGATGATTGGTGTGCACGTGTACCTTGACAATCTCATCATCAGCTACCAAAACAATGGAATCACCGATGGAATCCAGAAATTCACGGAAACGGTCGATCTCATCCTGTGGAAGCGGTTTTTCAAGAAGGATAATAAACTCTGTACAATATCCAAATTTGATATCTGCCTCTGCCTGAGGAGAAATCTTTGTGATCTTAGGAGCTGCTGCTTCAAACTGGGAATAATCCACTTCTTTTCCATGATATCCGTCGATGGCACCACGGAAAACTTCCAGAAGTCCCTGTCCGCCAGAATCCACAACACCTGCTTCTTTCAGGACTGGAAGTATCTCTGGTGTTCTGGCAAGAGTTTCCTCTGCATGCTGAAAGATCCCGTCGAAAAAAAGCATCCAGATCTTCTGCAGCATCAGCAAGCTCTGCTGCTCTGTCTGCTGCAGCTCTGGCTACAGTAAGAATGGTTCCCTCTTTTGGTTTCATAACTGCTTTGTATGCAGTTTCAACGCCTCGCTCCATAGCTGCGGCAATGGCAGGTGCATCCAGATCTGTAAGTTTACGCACACCTCTGGTAAAGCCACGCAGAAGCTGTGACAGGATAACACCAGAATTACCTCTGGCTCCACGGAGGGAACCGGAAGAAATTGCCTTTGCCAGGGATTCCATATCCGGATCTGTAAGAGCACCTACTTCAGAAGCAGCAGACATGATGGTAAGCGTCATATTGGTTCCCGTATCTCCATCAGGTACAGGAAACACATTCAGTTCATTGATCCACTCTTTCTTCGCTTCCAGATTCTTTGCTCCGGACAGAAACATTCTGGAAAGTATTTTAGCATCTATGGTTTTGTTATTCACCACAAGTTCCTCCTCTAAAACTAATCTATTGCACGCACGCCCTCAACCATAATGTTGATCTTTTCAATCTCCATTCCTGTAAAGGCTTCGACTTTATATTTTACATTGTTGACAAGATTGTCCGCAATAGTACTGATATTCACGCCATATGCTACGATGACATGAAAATTCAGCCGGATCTTATTATCATCCGTGATCTTAACACTGATACCATGTTTCAGGCTGTCAATACGCAAAAGCTTGACCAGGCCATCCTTCATACTGATAGCTGCCATTCCGATGATACCAAAACACTCTACCGCCACACTGCCGGCATAAGTCGCAATGACATCTGTATCAATTACGATCTGACCCAATCCGGAATCTATACGTCCATTCATATGGTTACCTCCATTGTTTCATTCAGATTAAATTATATAAAACTATTATAACCTTTTTTTTATAATTACGCAATGATAGAGTTCAACTTGTTTTATCTTATAGAAAAAAGTCCTTTATTTTCAATGGTTTCCAGTGCTTTTGTATACGGCAACTCTTCGTCTGATTGCGTCTGTTTTCTTTTATTTGTCACAAAAATTGTCAAAATAAAAAGCCACAATACCGGGTAATTTTCTATATTTCAAATCGTTCTAACCTATGCTATACTAAAAGAGCTGTCGAACCTCCAGCAGAAAGGAGGTGGCCACGATGGAAGAAATTCTCACCTCATTCCTTGTCTCCGTTGTAGCAGGCGTAGTTAGCTACTACATATGCAAACGGCTGGACGGTAGACGATAGGCAGCAACAGCCTAAACGGAATAACTCACCGTAACGAGCAAGAAAGCCCCCAGAGCTGCAACTCTGAGGCTTTCACTTTGCCACTTGGAATCTCACCACATTCCTTAGCTGTTATTATCATATGCTATTACCGGTAAAAAGTCAACTCAAAACGTCACAAAACCATATCTCTGAATCAATCACATATCCAGAAATGGCTTAAAATCAACACTTTGCAGACTTCACGGTATGAATATATTGCTTTTTTTATGATTACGCAATGATAGAATTCAATTTGTTTTATCTTATAAAAAATTAAGCTCATCCACTCTATTGAAGGGAAACCCCGAATTGCGATGGAGCATACTGGCCGATACTATGAAGCCGGTTTTTCCTTTTCGTTTATCTACTTATAATCCTTTTACAAACGCAACTGCATTTTTTATATCTTCTTCATCTGGATGCCCTTTTGCAATTCCACCAACCAGTTTAAATGGACCAAATGTGTCATAACCCTTGCACCCGAATTTTCCTATCACTTTGGAACGCTTCTTGTCCAAAATCTGCTCAATAGATTTATAATTCGCACTTCCACCATAAGTACAGATCAGAAATACCTTTTTGTCGTCCGGTAGATTCTTCTCTGCAAATCCCAATAATGACTGATGAAATTTTGAAAAATAGATTCCTGATGCAAACCCAATCATATCATAACTGCTCAGATCTGCATCGGGTTGTTTTACAGCATCAATCAAATCAACCTGACACTCTTCTGCTATGCTCTTTACTAATTTTTCTGTATTTCCATGATGTACCGATGCATATATGATTGCTTTTTTCATTTGTTTTCCTTTCTGCCTGCGCCATCAATCAGGTCATAACTCATGTCCAAAAAGTCCAGTATCTTTGCTTTACTGACCGAACCATCCAGTAAAATCGTGATCCAGTGCTGCTTGTTCATATGGTATCCAGGTAAAAATCCATGCGTCTGAATAATCATATTCGTCATGTCCGGATCACACTTTACATCCATGATATCAATCCGGATCTTTTCCTTCTAATCCCAGTTTGATTTTTCAATAGTCATGATCACTGCATACCATTTTCCGTTTTTATGTCGGAGTACTGCACTGTCTGGCGATTTACTCCATAAATATTCTGGGACTGTTCCGTACTGTTTCTGCACATATTTAAAGATTTCTTCCGTCTTCACAATCTATTCAACTCCTGACGTTTCTGATATCCTGCCTATAATCATACCACATTTTCGGATTCCGAACTACCTGCCAAATTCTTTTGCATTTTCCCGGTTTTCCTATTCTCATATGCCAGTTCAGCAAGAATATGTTCTATTCAGCTTCAGGAAAGAGACCAGGCCAAAGAAAAAACGATAAATTAATTCGCACTGGGTAATTTTCTATGTTTCAAATTGATCTAAACCATACACACAACGCTTAATTCCACCATGATCCGCCCTGTTCCCGGAGGTATGGAATACTTTCCTTAAAACTCTTTGCAGAATTTTTGATAAATTTCCTTTTTTTGCTTGCAAAAGAGCAATTCATCTGTTAAAATGGTGACTGTTGATAAAAGGAGGTGCTATTCATGGCTAAATGTGCAATCTGCGATAAAGGAGCTCATTTCGGAAACAATGTGAGTCATTCCCATAGAAGATCCAACAAAATGTGGAAATCTAACGTTAAATCCGTCAGAGTAAAAACAACTGCCGGCGGAGCAAAGAAAATGTATGTATGTACTTCTTGTTTAAGATCCGGAAAAGTTGAAAGAGCGTAAGTAATATCGTATGCCCCCGTAGAATGCGGGGGCTGTTTTTTTATCTTTAAGACAGATAAATTACAAGCGGAAGTATGCCAGGTGCACACTTCCCGCTTATCTGCAAAACATATGATATCCGCATAGCAGACATATGACTGCCATTGCGATCACAATAAAATTCTCTGTAATAAGGATACCAAGAACCATGCCCACACCAATAAAAAACAGCATAAAACCAGTTAGCTTTCCCACTCCTGTCTGCTCATTTCCTGTTTTTTATTACAGTATATGCATGAAATCTAAATGGAATACTACTCTTCTTTCCCGTCTGTATCCTCGGCATTGCCTGCACCTGGTGCAAAACGGTTCACAAAATCCGGCACCATATCCAGAACCTTGGTAAGGCCATCCTGATTTTTTACGTTTACAAGTTTGGTGCTTCCATTCTGGATCACAAGCACTGCACAGGGAGACATCTTTCCGGCAAGACCTCCGCCGCCATTGTTCTTCTTGTCCCCTTCAAAAGCTCCGGCTCCCACGCCGAAGGATACATCGACCAGAGGAAGGATAATGGTATCGCCTACATGAATGGCATCGCCAACCACTGTCTTGGCCGATACAAAGCCATCCATTCCTTTAAATAATGAATTCACGGTATCTTTGAAATTATTCTCTTTCTCCATGATTTACCTCCTTATGTCTCCATCGGTGGATGACGTATTTTATATTTTTATTGAAATAAAGCTTCGCTGCTGTTGTGAGAACTACAATTCCATAAATCCTTCCCTTTAACATGATCTCTCCCTCAAGAACATTTTCATTATCAAAAAGGGGCGCTGCTTCGATCTTGTTTTTATGAAAAGGAATCGTCATTCCTAATACAGCCAATACCATACCTGTAACTGCCGGATCTTCATTGCCAAATGTGATCTTTCCGGTGATCCTTGTCGGAAGCACATGATAAATCAGTTTTTTTGCATTTTTCCACAGAAAGGAAAGAGCCTCTCTGGTTCGGGGATGGTCTAAAAATTCCTTCCACCAGTTTATCTTATCACAGAAATTCCGGATTGTTAATGCAAGACTTTGAATTTTTTTCAGAATCCTTTTGGGGATTCCAAGAAAATTCTGTACGATTCGGAACAGCTTTCCAACTGTCATTTTTATTTTTCCCACTATATTCAAAATTAAATCTGCAATCTTTGTCCGAAGCCTCTTTTCATCTTCCGATATTTCTTCGGAAATCGATATCGGCTCCATTATTACATTTTCCGAAATTTCATTTATATCTTCAACAGTATCTTCCTGAGGCTCAGACATTTGCAGCTCTGCGGTATCGTTCTGATTTTCGCTTTTTGATGTCTTTTCATGACTTCCAGAAGCCTCTGTCTGTTTTTTTGCATTTTGATTTCCGGAGTTGGAAAGAGCTCTTGGTTTCTTTTTTTTACGAAACAGATTTTTAAATTTTTCCAAAGGAATCCCTAACAAACATATTTTTGTTTTCAGAACGCCCTGCTCCCAGAATACCTGTGCAGAAATTATATGAAGCAGCCAGCTCACTTCACCGAAAGCATGTATTTCCCGAAGACTATCCGTACGGTCTTTTTTTAAATTCCCTCTGTATCTGATTGGACAAAATAAAAGAAGCAGCAGGATCAGAAAGATCAGCCCGATCAGAATCCCCAGAAGGATCAATATCCATTTTATTATCAGCCATAATATATGCAGCATTGGTTCACCTGTTTTTCAGATATTCTTTTATTTTAAAATTTCCAGTTTCGGTATAAACCTGTTCGATCATATCCTGTACCATCTGTATAGCACCGGATTTTCCTCTGGCCATTCCAACGATCAAAGGACAGGTGGCTCTGGCGCTTCGCTGTACAAGCATGCCTGCGGGAAGAATTTCCAAAATATTTCCGGGATTATCAGACAAAGTAACAACGTAGATATCCGGCACGAATTTACCAGCAGTGATCCTGGTTCTTATTCTAGTAGGATTTTTTACATCATTTCCTATGTAATAGTTTTTCATCCATTTCAGCAATCTGCCCTCACCTCCGTTATAATGCCAAACAGGGCTGCGTATGTACACAGCCCTGTCCTGTTGTTAAAAATACTTCTGCTGTTTCGCCCAGACGCCTTCACTTCGCATTTCCAGATACTCCTGATAGGCCTGTTCCACGATATGCTTCTCGTTGGAAAAACGGAGAAGATGATAGATCTCATGAAACTTATAGTATCCGGAATCTACAAAATATTCCTCTCGCTGGGGTTTGCTATGATAATTATCAGCTATCATGAGATACCAGTGTACCTCTTTCATTACCACATCCTCCGGAACGGTGAAATTATACTGGCTCTTACCGATATATTTCACGATAGAGGCCCGAACACCTGCTTCTTCCATTACTTCACGTAAAGCAGTCTGTTCAAAAGTCTCTCCTTTTTCTACAGTTCCTTTGGGAAGCACCCATCCTTCATAACGGTTCCTGTAGGATTTATACAATGCCAGAATCTTACCCCGATGAATTACCACACCGCCACAGCTTGTTGCTTCTATCATATTGCAATCCTCCTGTAATGCGTGTGTCTTTTGCACTGGCTATAGTATACCTCTTTTTTACCTTATAGGCAAGGGGCAAGAAGCAGATACTGTTCTCAATTTAATCGAAATAATATGCATCAAAAACATCTGCCGCAATGGGAACTGCCGCTTCACTTCCGGTTCCGCCGTTTTCCACGATCACTGCAATGGCGATATCCGGGTCATCTACATTAGAATAACCCACAAACCAGGAATGACTGGAGCCATTTTCATCAAACTCCGCAGAACCGGTCTTTCCGGCAACAGTATATCCTCGTCCGTTCAATGCGGAAGCCGTACCGTTTTCAACTACATTTTTCATTAGTTTTCCAAGGATATTGGCTTCATTTCTTGTCATCAGACGTTTGTATTCTGTTTTTTCTGTTTCCCTGACCGTATCACCGGAATTATTCACGATCTTATCGATCATAGTTGGCTTCATCAGTACACCATCATTGGCGATGGCACTTGTGATCAATGCCATATGCATCGGAGAAACAAGAGTGTTACCCTGGCCGATCGAGGTCTGCATCACAAGTGCGTTCGGAGAATCATTATCCAGGGTAAAACGGCTGGTTTTATAGGAATTCAGCGGAAGAGCCTTATTAAAGAGCAGATCCTCTGCAGTACTTTTCAGAGTACCTCCTCCCAGACCAAGTCCCATATCTGCAAATGCACAGTTACAGGAATGTGCAAATGCGGAATAAAAATCCTCCTGTCCATGTACTGCACCATTGTAACACTGGATCGTGTGGTCATCCACTGTGATACTTCCCTGACACAGATAGGAATATCCCTCCAGTGATCCCTTTTGCCTGAAATAATCCAGTGCCGTGACAATCTTAAATGTTGATCCCGGAGGATAAGCTCCATTGGTTGCACGGTTTAAAAGGCTGCTGTTACTTTCATCATTAACAAGGGTATCCCAGTTCTGTGCGATCGTGTTCGGATCAAAATCCGGTTTGCTCACCATAGCCAGGATACGTCCGGTGGATGGTTCCAGTACAACTACCGCTCCTCTGCGGTCTCCCAGAGAATTGTATGCCGTTGTCTGAAGATCTGCATTCAGACTGGAGATCACGGTATCACCCTGATTCTTTTTTCCCAGGAATTCATTTTTTCATCTGTTCCAGAAAAAATGAATGGGAAGTGAGAAGCTGGAAATTTGCTTCCGATTCCAAACCACTCTTACCATTGGTATCATATCCTACTGCATGTGCAAAAATATTGGAAAACGGATACGTTCTCTCTTCTGTTCCATCTTCATACACATTGGTCTGTGCCAGGACCTCACCATCCGAAGACTGGATACTTCCACGTACTACACGGTCCGAAAATGTATCCTGACGGGTGTTGTACGGGCTGTTGATAAAATCTTCGCTTTTTATGGCGTCAAAATAGACCAGATATCCGATCAAACTGACAAAGATCAATATAAAGAAGGCCGATACAAAAGTTAAAGGCCGGTTCTTTTTTCTACGGAGTCTGGCGATTTCTCTTTCTCTCAGGCGTTGCTCTCTTTCCTCTTCTTTCAATCGTTTCTTTTCGCTGCGTTTCAATTTGTTCGTCCTCATCTTCCCTCAGAATATACAGTCCCTGAATGATCGCAAGCATCAGGATGGTACACATGACAGAACTGCCTCCGTAACTCACCAGCGGAAGTGTAACTCCTGTCATTGGAATAAACTTGGTTGCACCGCCAATGGTCAGAAATACCTGAAAAGCATATTCCGTTCCGAGCCCCAGTGCGATCAGTTTATAAAACGGATTCCTGATCTTTAGTGCAATAGTAACGATCATCAGAAAAAAGCTTGTGCATACAAGAATCAGGCAGATGGCAAAAATGCCACCCAGTTCCTCGCAAATAGCACTGAAGATAAAATCATTTTTTACGACCGGGATCTTCTCTGGAGAGCCCTGACAAAGTCCCATTCCAAACCAGCCTCCGGTTCCGATCGCAAACAGAGACTGCACGATCTGATAACCTTCATTTTGATAGACAGCCATCGGATCCTTCCAGGCACTGACTCGCTGACGGACATGTCCAAAAAGATGATATGCGATCACCGAACCAACGCATCCTCCGCCAAGTCCCAAAAATAAATAGCTCGGATTTCTGGTTGCCACATAGATCAGTACAAGGTAGGTGACAAAAAAGATTACTGCACTACCCAGATCCCTGGAAAGAACCAGGATCCCTACATGGATCACTGCAACGATCGTAGCCAGTACTACTTTGCGAAAATCCACCTTGGTACACAGAAGTGATGCCATAAAAAATACGAAGGTTATCTTGATCACCTCGGAAGGCTGGATTCCCATAAGAGAAAGCTTTGCACCGTAGCTTGTGCTTGCCAGAACAAGAACTGCCGCCAGAAGTACAATACCAATTCCGGCATAAGCCCATGTAAGATCCTTTAAAAATTTCATTTTTCGTATCATTACCGGTATCACCAGTGATACTGCACTACCTGCGGCCACGATCAGAAGCTGCTTAGTTGCAGACGGAAGTGAAAGCCGGCAGAGCATGATAAATCCTACGCTCAGGAGCATACACATATTATTTAAAAGAAGCAGCGATGCATTCTGATAAATAATTCGATAAAGGATCTGGATCGCTGCAAAAAAGATCATCATTTCGATATAGAACAGGATGACCCTGAAATCCATGCTTTTTAAATAGATCACAAGAAATGCTGTAAAATCAATAAAAAAGATCATGGTCAGCTGCTGATGGAGCAGTTCTCTCTTTTCTTCCTCATCCTGCCGCCACACCATATAAAAACAATGAAAGGTATAGACGATCATCAATGTGAGGATCACATACTTAGATAATTCTGTAATTACATTAATCATACACTTTTACTCGGCTCCTCTTTTAAAATGGCCTTTTGTATACCTGCGTCCGGAAGGTTTTCCGTTTTCCTGATAAACCGTCCGGAATTCTTTCAAGATCGCTTTTGCTTTCTCTGGCTCTTCGATCGTAAATGCCAGTCGCAAAGAGTGAAGGTTCAGTTTTTTTACCTGATCTTTTTCACCCGGAAGTCCGTAAGGAATGCTGTTATAAATGATATTATAACAGTATTTTGCTTTTTCGGAGATGTTTTTTCCCCATGGATCACAGCTGCATTTTACCGGAAATTCACTGTTATAGCGGTCTTTCAGATAAGCCGTCTCATATTTTCCTGTACATCCAAAAAGATTCTTCCTTACACACTGCGCGGAAAGCATCAGTGGGATATAACCATATAAAAGCAGCTCCGAAGAAGTATTATCTCTGTGTTTCAGTTCACCCTCATTCAACTCAAGGGGGACTGTATTTCGAAGAACTCCCTCTTCCCGCCAGAAATCAACACTCTGATCATTCCAGGTATACATGGATGCATCCAGGATACATTTTCCGCCATATCCCATTTTTTTCAGTACGGCGTAAGATTCCAAGTTTCTTACCAGAAAACCCTTCATACCCTGCTCCAACCATTTTTGAGCTGATTGAAGCCACTTTTCGGGGATTTCTCCGCGATGGATATGTGGAGTAGAAAGATATAATTCACTGCTTGCAGCAAGTTCCGGTGAAAAATATTTTTCCATAGTATCAAAAGGAAAATAAAAACCTGTAATCCCCGGTTCGTTCAAAAGTACTTCCGCAGTATCCGAACGTTCACAGGATACATACACAGGCAGGCTGTCTGTTACCCTTCTGTGGCAGGCAGCCTGATCCTTAGATTTCGTCGGCTGCTTCGTAACCTGTGCTCTCTTCTGACATCCGATCAGTGCTTCTCGCAGCTGACTCAGAGCATCTCTTCGTACTTCATTGAGAACTTTAACCGGAACAAAAATCCTTCCATTTATTTCAATGTTCAGATCCTCCCACTGAAAATCTGTATTTCCCAGTTTCTCCATCTGCTGACGGATCCTCTGTTCTTCCATTGGCTGATTTTTAGCAAACTGTACCTCACCGCCCATAGCAGTTACTGTCTGGCCCTTGCAGGTTATTTCCAGTATAACAGGACTTTCAGGAGAAAGTATTAAATTCCCATGAATTTTTTTCTTTTATTTTTCTGATCTCCGGCTGGATATTACCGGATTTTTTTTCATTGGCAAAAGCCATCATTTCCGGCCCGCGATACATATCATAGTATCCTTTGCAGGATCCTCCACGACTGAAAAGCTCAAGAAGATACTTCCGGTCTTTTTCCTGAACGTGATATTCTTTTCCGCTTAAATACATATCCAGATATTTTCGATATACTGCCGTGACGCCCGCTGTGTACGCCGGCTGTTTCATACGCCCTTCGATCTTCAGAGACATAACACCCGCCCCCAGGATATCCGGAAGAATATCCAGAGTGCAGATATCTTTCAGGCTTAATGCACAAAAATCCTTGTCTCCTTTATATTTTCTGTGATCCATGGTTACACTGTAAGGAAGCCTGCATGGCTGTGCACAGCGGCCACGGTTTCCGCTTCTTCCACCGAAAATACTGCTCATCAGACACTGGCCGGAATAGCTGTAACAGAGAGCTCCATGGATAAAAGTCTCTATTTCCAGAGGACTTGCCTTATGCATGGCAGATATCTCTTCCAGGGAAAGCTCTCTGGCCGGAACCACACGAGTTGCTCCCTTTTCCTCCAAAAATCGCATTCCCTCCGGTCCGGTTACTGTCATCTGTGTGCTTGCATGAATATCCAGATCCGGAAAATTCCGGCGTATAAAAGAAAATACTCCCAGATCCTGTACGATCACCGCATCCAGCCCTGCCTCATAATACGGAAGCAGATATTCAAACAGCTGATCATCCAGTTCACGGTTCTTCAAAAGTGTATTCACAGTAAGATATAATTTACGGTTATGGATATGTGCGGTCTCAATGGCAGTGATCAGCTCTTCCTGGGTGAAGTTCTGCGCATAAGCTCTTGCTCCAAAAGCCGGTCCCCCTACATATACCGCATCAGCCCCGGCACCAATAGCTGCCTCAAAGCTTTCATAAGAACCTGCCGGCGAGAGCAGTTCTGTTATCATATTTTTCAAAGTATTCCCTCATCTCCCATCTGTTAATCAATCCGATGACCATAAAACAAAAGAGGATTACCGAAGCAATCCCCCATCCTTATTTAAGCAGTTCATCAAGTTCTTTCTCCAGTTCCTTCACCTTACCGTCCAGAAGATTCTTCTGTTCCTGAGCTTCCTGTTCTGCCTTCTTCGCCTCTTCAATCTGCATTTTCAAAGAGATCAGTTCATGTTTCAGATCATACATCTCCTGGTCTTTCTGCTGCAGATCCTGTTCAAAAATCTCCGCCTGCTTCTTTGCCTTAAAATAATCATCTGTAATATTCAGACTGAGCAATGTATGCTTGGTCTCCATGGCCTGTCTGGAGTATCCCGGCATCTGACTCAGCTCACTGATCTTATTATTCATATAGCTGCAACCTTCTGAAAATATTCCTCGGACTCATACCCGCCCAGAGTAATGATCTTTCCATCGATAACAACCTGTGCTGTATTCTTTACCGCCATTCGTAAAGCCTCCTGAATTTATCTGTTACTGGTAATTTCCTCAATAACATTCCTCTGCATTGCCGGTCTTACAACCCACAATTTCTTTTATTATAACTGATTCCCGCAAAAATGTATAGAAGTTTTTCTATTATTTTGTCGATTACAATATTTTCTTTAAAAATGCAAATGTTTTTCTCAATTATGAGTGTTGGCTTTCATGTGTTCGATCATCTTTTTCCAGGAATCAATACCGCAGGTTCCACTTACCTTTACGCCTGTGTTTTTCTGGAAAACTTTCAGAGATGCTTCTGTATCGTCTCCGAAATGGCCATCCACAGTAACACCAAGTACAGACTGCAGCACGGAAACTGCAACACCGGAATTCCCTTTCCGGATGATCGGAAGCTGGGTCTCAAATTTTCCTGTCAGAACTACTGCCTTTTCTGAAGTCTGTACAGGATACACTGCTTTTCCGTTCCAGTCATAGATGGTGTAGCCCTGTTTCCACTCTTTCTTTGCATTCTCAAGGCTCTTGTATGCTCCAATCTGGCTCTTGCTGTCAGCCCAGGACTTTCTTGTGCGATAATACTTATCTACCGTTGGCGTGGTGGTCTCAGCTCCGATCAGCTGCTTGAACCGGTTCCAGTCACCTTTTGCACGGATCGCTGACGGGCAGTTCTTTGCGCATACATCATAATGCTGCACAACTCTGTCAGCCGGGATTCCCAGCTGTTTCATAAGCTGTTTGCACAACCGGACTGTATTCTGGAAAGCTTTCTCATAATTATAGCCAGCCTGGACACACATCTCGATTCCTACTGAATTTCTGTTGTTGACAGTACCAAACAGCCGACCGCCGTAGTTAACCCCTACGTGCCATGCGCCACGGTTATACGGAAGCGCCTGATATGCCTCTGTGTCATCCACATATACATGTGCAGAATAGCCTTTAAAGTTTCCATCATGTTGAGCCTTAGCATGTGCTTTCGCATTTGCACCCTTGGCATAGTTATCTGTGTTGTGAATTACGATATATGCCGGTTTATGACCTGCATAGCTGTTGTTGTTACTGATAAGACTTGTGTTGATATTCATGGTTGTACTCTCCTTTTCTGTTTTTGATGTCTTATTTGATGCCTTAATAGATAATATGCCATTCAAAATGCTGATGATCTTCTGACCATAATTCCTGCCGGATACCTGAGCTTTTCCCATAATCTTTAACATATGTTTCCTCCAATAAAAAAAGACGATTACTCGCCTCCTAAAAATACTTGAATTATTTTTTTCGAAATGGTATATTGATAATACAAAGGAACAACCGCCCACAAGGGGTTGAACTCAGTGAATAGCGAAATAGAAATTCCACCCTACACTCAGCCAAAGTTTTGGGGTGGTTTTTCTATGTAGAAAATTACTTACAAAACGTCAAAACGAACGTAAGCAATGCCAGAATGAACATACCAAAAGCCATGAGGTCTTTGAAATCAAAATGATTCTTGTCCATCAGCACCACCTCCATTCTATGTAGAATAGAGGTCAGCCACCCTGCAACACGATTGCTCCGTGTTCTATATTATCATATCGTCCTTTGATGTTCAACGAATTTCACAAAGGGATCACTCGCCCTCTGAATCTTTGTATTTCGTCCTGTCCCAGATACCTTTTACTTTTTCCCAACCGCCGGTCGCAACCAAATACACTACAAACGCCGCAATAATCGATGCGAAAATATAATACCAGGTGACAGCTGTCTTATAATACGTGCACAGGACTGCCAGTGCCACCGGACACAGGATCAGTGATGTGACCAGTGCTACAATACTTGTCGGGATCTTATTAAGTCCCGGGAGCTCTTTGATCACCTGCACAATAATCGATACCAGGAACGCCAGCACCCCGATCAGCGCCAGACCATATGTTACATACTGCATCATTACATTTACATTCATGTTCATTCTCCTTTTCTTTCCAGATCTTCTATTCTATGACATGAGCAAATGATTGTTTCCATGTAGTGTTTCCCTTCTCCGACTGTTGCACCGGCGCAATTACAGTTTAAAGCACATGTTTTGAAATTTCTTATAAGCATCAAAGTATAACTCGTGCTTATCTCCGTTATATGTCAGCTCATAATACATTCCATCCGGCACAGTCGTGCTCAGAAGTGCTTTACTGTTCTGTAATGTCTTACAACTCCATACCACGTACACATACTGTACTGTGATCTGTTTTCCATCGATCTTATCCATGTGTGAATTGGTATATTCAGCTACTTTTACTTTGCAAAGTCTTAAAAATTCTTCATTTCCCATTCCTTACCTCCTACACATGGTCAATTCTCGAATTCCATACTCAACCGCACGCTCATGTTCGATCTTGCATCCTCTTGCTTTCTGCCAGTCTTTTGCAAAATAGGCGATATCGGCATCAGATAAAAACTCCAGGGACTTTCCAATGAACCACAGAGGTTTTGCTCCTACCGGTGCTGACTGGAAGAAAGAATCAATAACCTCTACAGGTTCTCTCAACAACTCTTCTGCCGCTTTGATTGCCACCTTTCGCTCTGCAAGAATCTCCTCGTCTGCTTTGCCACTCATTGGCTGACTGATAAATAATTTCTTCATTTCTTGTCCTCTCTTTCTTAAAAAAGTGTATAAAAATACCACCTGTCATTTTCTGACTGGTGGATAATTATTGTTTATTTTAAGTCTTGCATTCTTGTGTATATTATCGTAAAATACACATAAGATATCTTAATAAGAACCATTCGCAGTACCCATGATCTTTTAGATCGTACAGCTGAATGGTTCTTATTTTTTATTTCTTTGATAAACACCAATTATTTTTCTATCCTTGTACAATGCGATCTCTTCCAAAAAAGGAGAGATGTGTTGATCTGAACAGATTATTGACCTGCTCCATTATTTCGCCCTCTTTCAGCGGGCAATCCGTTATATCAAAAATAAAGTTTCCTGCCTGGCGCTTTTTCTTTTTTACCGCATTATACAGAACGTTTTTTCACCTGTGCTAATAGTCTTCAATTCAGATTCTCTGGTAACTCAGTTACCGAGTAATTCACTTTTTTTATGACCTTTACTTTGTCGATAAATCAGGACGAGGATATCCAAGATGGGTATATGCCAGCACGGAAGCCATTCTTCCACGTGGAGTTCTGTTAAGGAAACCTGTCTGCAAAAGATAGGGTTCATACACGTCTTCCAGTGTTCCGGAGTCTTCTCCGATCGATGCGGCAAGTGTTTCAAGCCCCACGGGGCCGCCCTGAAAATTCAGGATCAAGGTCTGGAGAATGCGGCGGTCTGTTTTATCGAGGCCATACTGATCTACTTCCAGAAGATCCAATGCGAAGCAGGCAACATCGTAGGTGATCACACCATTATACTTCACCTGGCGAAATCACGTACTCTCTTCAGAAGACGGTTGGCCAGACGGGGGGTTCCTCTGGAACGCTTGGCGATCTCGGCAGCTCCATTGGGTTCGATTTCCACGCCAAGCACCTGAGCGGAACGTAGAATGATCGTCGTCAGTTCTTTTTTATCATAAAACTCCAGTCTCTGTGTTACGCCAAAACGATCACGAAGCGGCGCGGAAAGAAGACCTGCCCTCGTTGTTGCACCTACCAATGTAAACTTCGGAAGATCCAGACGAATGGAACGGGCGGATGCTCCCTTGCCGATCATGATATCGATAGCAAAATCTTCCATTGCCGGGTAAAGAACCTCTTCTACCTGTCGATTCAGTCTGTGTATCTCATCTACAAACAGCACATCTCCTTCCTGAAGGTTGTTCAGGATCGCAGCCATTTCGCCTGGCTTTTCAATCGCAGGACCTGATGTTACCTTCATATGTGTTCCCATCTCATTGGCAATGATCGCGGAAAGTGTAGTCTTTCCCAGCCCCGGAGGTCCATAAAACAGCACATGATCCAGTGAATCATGGCGCTGCTTTGCTGCTTCGATATAAATCTTCAGGGTATCTTTTGTTTTCTGTTGACCAATATATTCATCCAGACTCTGAGGCCTTAAATTTCCCTCCAGGGAAAAATCCTCTTCTGTAACATCTGTTGTAATGATCCTGTTATCCATTTGCTATGCTCCGTTCTATTTCATTTCAGTGCGAGCATGTTTGCTCTTACTCACGGCGGTGACATGCTCCCACCACTTAAATCTTACGATTTTGAAGTGGGGGCTTCCTGCTCGATTACCCTTTAGGGCAAAGCTAAAACAGGCTATCCCCGCGTGTCCCGCGGTTTTGTTTTTTATGTTTATCC
>ENA-OQBT01000612-OQBT01000612.1-human-gut-metagenome-genome-assembly--contig:-NODE-612-length-20321-cov-3.580866_pt1 | contig 20321 bp, 25 predicted proteins | sample MGYA00242749_ERZ504557 | MGnify/ENA primary metagenome ERZ504557 (study PRJEB26092, sample SAMD00036243) | human gut metagenome | host: Homo sapiens | study: EMG produced TPA metagenomics assembly of... | reverse complement strand
ATACCCGAATTTCAGCAAGACATTGCATCTTAATCCCTCAATATTCCCTTTTTTATCATAATCAAATCCTTCTGCTGATATTTTCATCAATGCAGTATTGGCAAATTGCTTAAGTTAATGACATTGGGAGTGAACAGTAACGAGATTTTTCATAGAGTCAGGTGGATATCCTCAATTGAAGCAGGACTTACTTAATTGGGTTAATTTACAGTATTCTCTGAAATTATTACGAGTATACTCAAAAAACAGCAGAACAGATACAAATTATCCATCCTGCTGACGTTCCTTCCATAGCAATCTGCGTAAATAATATATTAATCCAGTTCAGTAGAATTTCACGCTCTGCTGAATCACATCATAATTCATTATTTTCCAAAATTGCAATACTCATAATGTAGTTATAATCTTATACAATGTCTCCACGCTGTACGGCAGTATTCTCTCATCCAATTGAAATTTCGGATGATGCAGAGGATGATTCTCTCCTGGTATTCCCGCAAGAAATACTGTGAAAAGTCCTCTGGTTTCTCTAAAATATCTGTATGCGTTGTCACCGGAAAGAAACAACTCATCTTCTCCTTCCAGAACAAATTTATCTCCGAATACTTCTGCCCCCACTACCTTTGCTGTCTCTGTAAGTTCCTCATCATTGGCAAACGCATATACCGGATCTTTTGGAAATTCCATACGGATCTGTGTGCCAGTCTGCTTTTCAATTTCCTGCAGATTTCTCTCCAGCTCGTGCTCAAGTGCCATGTAAGTTTCTTCATGAACTGCGCGTATATTTCCGTTTAATACCACATGGTCTGCAATAATATTCGTATATTCACCGCCATGAATCGTACCCGTACCCACAATATATTTTCCTGCATCCGGATGCTGTTTTCCAAAACTTTCATTCAGATCATGAATGGCACTTATCACTTGAGCAGCTGCATAAATTGCATCAATCCCCTTATCCGCTTCACACCAGTGACTGGATTTTCCATGAACATGAATCTGCATACTGTTGATCATTGAAGATGCCTGTCCCTGATGCACTGCCATTCCAAATGTCATGTCCGCTGCGTAATGAAACATCAGAAATGCATCTGCTTTCGGATTCTCTAATGCTCCGGCCTGAAGCATTCTTTTTGCACCTTCACCAATCTCCTCTGCAGGTTCAAAAAGGAACCGGAGTCTGACCGGAAAACTTTCCTGCATTCTTTGCTCTTCTGCCACAATTTTTGCAAGGATCAGTGCTGCTGCCAGGATCATATCGTGACCGCAGGCATGCATACATCCCTGATTTACTGATGCATATGGTAGATTTGTCTGCTCTTGTATGGGCAATGCATCCATCTCCGCCCTGAGTACAACCAGTTTCTCCCTGTTTCTCAGAGATGGAAGTTCCGCAATCAATCCTGTAGGTTCTATCGGCACAATCTCATATCCCAGTTTCTCCAGATATTTCCGGATATATGCAGACGTCTCCACTTCCTGAAGTGCCAGCTCCGGATATTGATGAAAGTAATGTCTCAATGTGATTAATTCTTCCGTATATTTTTCTATATTCATCTGTTTTCCAACCTTTGTTCTCAGGGATTACCATTTTCATCTTCCGACATACTCAAAACCGCATTCGGACGTTCCAGGCAGAACTTCTGTATCTCTTCCAGAAATCTCTGACCGTATTTCTTCAGCTTATTCTCGCCCACACCGGAAACCTCCAGCATTTCTTCTTCATTTGATGGACATTTGATGCACATATCTATCAGCGTCTTATCACTGAACACGATATATGGAGCATGGCTTCCTCTTTTGCAATTTCCAGACGAAGTTTCCGCAGGGCTTCAAATAAATCGTAACCTGCTGCCGTAAGCGCATCTGTACTGCGTTTTCTGACAGATTTCTGGGGCTTTTTCTTTTTATCCGGTTCTTTTTCCTCGTAAGTACGCATGATCACGTGAGTATTTTCATCTCTTAGCGGAGAAATATCGCCCAGTTTCAGCACACTGTAACGTTCCTGTGTCTGATAGAGATATCCCATCTCAGTCATCTGGCTGATCAGTGCCTGAGTTCTGCCTCACTGTGATCATTCAATGATCCATAAGATTTATACTTATCTGTTCCAAGTTCCCTCAACCGGGCTCTCTTAGCCCCCAGCAGAGTACCAATCACAATTGTCAGTCCATACCTTCCTCTCGTCTCAGCTACACAGTTCACTACCCACTTCGCCTCTCTGGTCATATCTGTCTCATGGTATTCTCTGTGACAATTTCCACAATTATCACAGGGACCGAAGGTCTTTTCACCGAAATACTCCAGAATATAATTTCGCAGACATCCTGTTGTTTTACAATATCCTTCCATGATCTGAAGCCTTCGTATATCCCGCTGACGAATGAGAAATTCATCCTCTTCATCCACATCGGAAAAATCTTTGTTATCCAGAAGCATTCGGTCGATCATAACATCCTGTGCAGAAAACAATAGAACGCACTGGGAATTCTCTCCGTCACGCCCTGCACGTCCTGCCTCCTGATAATAATTCTCCATACTCTGCGGCATATTGTAATGGATCACATATCTCACATTGGATTTATCAATCCCCATTCCAAATGCATTTGTTGCAATAATAACGGGGGTTCTGTCGTAAATGAAATCATCCTGATTCTTTTTTCTGGTTTCATTATTCAGTCCTGCATGATATCTGGTAACAGCAACTCCTTTTTGAAAAAGCAGTTCAAAAAGATTGTCCACATTTTTTCTTGTAGAACAGTAAATAATCCCGCTCTCTGTTGGATGTCTGTCTATGTAATCCATCACAAAATCGTCTTTTCGCCGGATATTTTCCACGCTGTAATATAAATTCTTTCTATCAAACCCGGTGATCACTACTTTCGGATCTTCCAGATTTAAAGTACAGAGAATGTCGTTCTTTACTTCCTCTGTTGCAGTTGCGGTAAAAGCACTGACGATCGGACGACCGGGAAGATTTTTTACAAAGTCTACGATTTTGACATAGCTTGGTCTGAAATCCTGGCCCCACTGTGAAATACAATGTGCCTCATCCACTGTCACCATGGAAATCTCCACCTGTCTGGCAAATTCCAGAAACTCATAATTTTCCAGACGTTCCGGTGCAACATAAATAATTTTGTATCTTCCTCCTGCTGCCAGGTACAACGCCTTGCTAATCTGACTTTCCGACAGTGAAGAATTGATAAATGCGGCATGTATTCCCGCTTCATTCAAAGCCTTTACCTGATCCTGCATCAGTGAGATCAGAGGAGAAATTACAATCGTAATTCCTGACAGCATCAGTGCCGGTACCTGATAACAGATGGATTTTCCGGCTCCTGTCGGCATGATTGCAAGCACATCCCGGTGTTCCAGAATGGACTCCACAACACTCTCCTGCCCTTCTCTGAATGTATCATATCCAAAATAAGTCTTTAAGGTTTGTACTGCCTGTCTGTTCACCTGAAGCCTCCCTCTGCATTTTAATCTATTTTAATCTCTTTTTCAGCTCCTGAATCAGTTCGGAATAGTCTCTGTGCTGCATCTTCGGAAATGCCTTGATGATACGCCCCTGACCGACAACGGTATGATTGGTAATAGAACTGGACAGTTCCTCAAACTGAGCCTGAAGCTCCGCTCTTTTTATACGAAGCATTTCGATAGATTTTTCTCGCTGTGCGGCAGTTGCATCACGCAGTTCTGCTGCTGCAAGAGTTGCCTGAACCTTTCCTTCTCCCACTTTCTGTGCTGTGCCAATCGTAGTCGTAGCCAGTGTATCACTCAGTTTATCACTTACAATTCTCAGATCTGAGCGAACCTTATCCAGTCTGGTAAGCTTTTTATTCAGTCCCTGGATCACTGCTACCGTCACAATAAAATCTGTCAGATACACAGCATACAAAACTGCTATCACAATCCATTCCCAGGTTGCAGGTGTATGTAACGCATGTGCCTCTACATACTTCTGGAAAACTTTTACTACCATAACGATAGCCAGTCCCCAGATCAGAGAAAACTCCAGGCAAATGTAGCATGAAAATTAAAGGGTTTATCTGAATAATCCCACCATCTTGCGTGGAAACACACATCCAGCAGCCAGCCTGCAACCAACTCCACCGCAGTTGCCAGAACAATTCCAAACACAAAAATCATTCCATCACTCATCTGACGCCCGCTGCCCTGAATTGTATTGAGCAAAGCAAAAACAGAAAGCACCCCAAATCCATATACCGGGCAAACCGGTCCATTCAGGAAACCTCTGTTTATAACTTTTCCCAACGCTACTGCATGAAAAATAACTTCAACAACCCAGCCGCCAAAAGAATAAATAAGAAAATACAGACATATCTGAAAATACGTCATTCCACAAATCATTCGTTGCTCCTCCTTGCTTTCATCAAACCACTTTTCATATCCCATTATCACAGTTCAAACAGAAAACTTACCTGATTCAGTTAAACTTACCCTAGAGTGTGTCTGAAAAATCATTCCCGCAATCTGCACGCCCCACTTTGCGGGATATTTCACCCAAATTCAGTTGCCGTAGCCCGCTACGCGCCCTCATCCGGGCAAAATATCCCACAAATTGTGACGCACATCTTGCAGAAAGCCTTTTTCAGACACGCTCTAGACTGTTTTGTAATGTACTGATCAGTTCCTCTATAACAATTGGTTTGGATAAGAATCCATTCATACCACATGCCAGTGCTTTCTTTCTGTCTTCGTCAAAAGCATTGGCAGTCATGGCAAGGATCGTAATTCCCGCCAGTGCCCGATCATCCAGTGAACGGATCTGCTCAGTAGCCTCATATCCGTTCATTACAGGCATCTGCACATCCATAAGCACCAGATCATAATCACCTGGTGTTGAATTCTTAACTTTCTCCACAGCCTCTGCTCCATCTTCCGCTGTATCAACCCGAAAACCATATTCACTAAGGAGCGCTACTGCAATTTCACTGTTCAGTTCATTATCTTCCACAAGCAGTATGCGCCTGCCTCTGAAATCTGAATCTGCTGCCGGAAGAATATTATCATCTGCCCCGGCCTGCTTCTGGCCGATAGCAGCCATCAGAGTCTCTCTGATATCTGACATAAACATAGGTTTGGCACAGAACGCAGTCACCCCTGCTGCCCTGGCTTCCACTTCAATATCTGACCAGTCGTAAGCAGTCAGGATAATGATCGGCGTATCATCACCAAGACTGCGGATCTGACGGGTAACTTCAATGCCGTTCATATCCGGAAGACGCCAGTCAATGATATAAGCATGGAATGCATCACCCATTTCCATAGACTGTCGTGCGCGGAGAACAGCTCCTTACCGGAAAGTGTCCATTCCGAACGCATTCCAACCTTCACAAGCATCTTAGTCACACTGTCACAGGTATTGAAATCATCGTCTACTACCAATGCCTTCAGGCCTTCCAGCTCCGCGATTTTCTCTATACGGTGGTTCTCAGGCTGAATCCGCAATGGCAGACGGATAATAAATTCAGTACCTTTGCCCTGTTCTGTCTGAACCTCAATGGTTCCGCCCATCATATCCACGATGTTCTTGGTGATAGCCATGCCCAGTCCTGTACCCTGAGTCCTGCTTACAGTGGAAGTCCGCTCTCTCTCAAAAGGAGAAAAGATCTTCTGTACAAATTTCTGACTCATGCCGATTCCGTTATCCTTTACCCGGATTTCGTACAGTTCACAGCCTCTCTGTGTACCCGGATACTCTCTCAGCCGAACAGAAACGGTTCCGCCTGCAGGAGTAAACTTGATCGCATTGGACAAAAGATTCAGCAGTACCTGATTCAGCCTGGTCTTGTCGCAATAAACATCCTCATTGGTAACATCCATGACATCCATGTAAAGCTCTAACTGTTTCGCATGGATCTGTCCGCTGATAATGGTTTTCAGATCATGAAGAACCTCTGACAGACTGACTTCCGTCTCTTCCAGATGGATTTTCCCGCTCTCAATACGGCTCATATCCAGGATATCATTGATCAGTGAGAGCAGATGATTACTGGAGGAAAGAATCTTACCCAGATAATCCCGAACCCTTTCTTTATCATCAATGTTGCTTACAGCCAGTGTAGTAAAACCAATAATCGCATTCATTGGTGTCCGGATATCGTGAGACATATTGGAAAGAAAGGTGCTCTTTGCCTTGTTTGCAGTCTCCGCAGCGCGGACCGCCTCAGAAAGGGCCTGATTCATTTTTCTGTCAGAGGTACGATCTGACAGAACCAGGATATATTTCTTTTTCCCGTTTACCTCGCTGCCCATTGCAACGTTATGAAACCAGCGGTGTTCTCCTGTTTTCTGATGAACATATTCAAGATCCCATTCCTGCTGCTCATGAACCTGGATTTCTTCCAGATACTTCTTCTCCGGATCTTCAACGTCCCCGGGATGCAGTTTCCCAAGGACACAAATATCTTTACGAATCTGTTCTACTGTAATTCCCAGCAGTTTTTCCACATTGGGACTGACGTAATCTGCCTGATATGTTTTTGCATCCAGCATCAGGAAAACGTCATCTACATTCATTGACAGCTTTTGAAACAATTCGTCCCTGTACAGGATCTCCGTATCCTTTCTCTTCAGGTTTACCCTGTTTTTCCGGAGAATAATTCCAATAAAAAGGCCGGCAATACACACCGCTACTGCACTTACAAGCAGCACAGTGCTACGCTGCAGAACATTCATACTTGCATTGACGATATCAGCCTGGACAAGTCCCAGAAAGATCCAGTCCTGAGGTTTGGATTTCTCATAGACCAGATAGTAATCCTCTCCATCCAGATTTATCAGCATTGCATCTGTATGTCCTTCCTTAAACTCTTCTGAGAGTTTAAGAATCTCTTTTTCAGACATATTGGAATGTTCTCTCAGAATCCCAAAGAAATTATACACCTCTCCCCATGACTCAGAAGAATGATCCACAACAACACGGCCATCCGGATGAACCACATAACTCTGGGCATTTCCATTGAAAGCAGAAATATTCAGCACATTTACGATATCAGAGTTTTCATAGGCAATGGCAATGGCATCATATTCAAAGCCTGATAACTTCCATGAGGCCTGGGAGTAGCAAAAACAAGGAGCTGGGATTTTCCGGGAACCGTTGCATTGGTTATCACATCATTTCCCTGCCGGATCTCATCTTCAATATTTTCCTGCAATCCCAGATACCCGGTTTCACCTGTTGCCATCTTATAGTTCCCGTCCGCTGACAGGAAATAAAAATCTAAAAAGCCTGCATCTTCCTGTGCTTTCTCTATATACTCACGAATTTCACTTTCATCGGAAGTGTTCTGCAAATATTCCCCCCATATATGGAGATAAGTCAGATTCTTATTTGTCAGCTCACTTAGCATATTATCAGACTGATGAAAAATTTCTGTCAGGTGAGAAACACTTTCCTCATAAACAGTCTTCGATACAAACCCCAAATATTGGAAAACAGTCAAAAGGATTCCAACAAATAGGGCAATAAGAACTGCTGCATTCCATCGTTTTCTCACAACCCGTTTCTTTCTGTTTGTATTATGATTCTTAACATCCATTCTTCTCACCTCAGAGTAATGTAGTCTTCAGGCTCTGCAAGAATGGCATTACCATCTGAAACATATGTTGTCCAGGTATCTTCCACAGAGGTATCCCCTCCATCAAATACAATATTTTCCTCTGCCGGATAAGCTTCCATATATTGTGGTGCTGCAAGGCAGGTCACAGTAAAAGTATCCTTGTCCTGAATCTGTTTTCCATTCTTTGAAACTTTACTCAATGTATAACCATTATCCGTTTCCCTGATTTCTACAGAAATACCACTGAACACAGGCAGAGAGCCGCGGTTAAAGGGGATAAAGCCTCCCTGGTAGCCTTCTACGAAGTTTCTGACCGTTTCCTTCAGGTTCTGCCCCGCTCATCTCACTGCTGTAAGCGGAAAGCTCGTTTGGCATAATCATGTTGCCTGCCATTTTTTCTGTATAACCGGCCTTCAGTACATTTCCTGTAAAGCTGTTTCCTGTTGCAATCAGCACATCCGTCCCATAAATACCGCGCAAAGTGTTTGCCATAACAGAATAGGCTTCATTGCCTCCGCTGGTATGGAAACGATTGGAATAAGTTTTCTTTGAATCCAACACAATATCCTCAGAAGTGGATTTTTCTTCAAGAAGCTGGGAATTAAATGACTGATAAGCCTGCTCTGCATTATATTCTCCTGAGATCATCTTAAACACCACATCCCTGGAAATGGAAAAAAGTCATTTGACGCAATACGGATATACATATGGTTTTCTTCGATCACAGGTTTCACATCCTTCAGATATTCCGTAAGCCGGAAATCCACATCCTGGCTATAGCTTAACAGATCCTGCCCATCATAAATGATCCGGTTCTGCGCATCCTCTGAAAGCATTGTGTTCAGTACCTTCATTGCTTTCTGCCGACGTGTTTCATCCTTTGTCAGGTCACGGTTTAAAGCTATCTGGAAATATGGTGTAGTCATCAGCCACTTTTCGCCGTTCTGCTGAAAGAATGGCAGGAATGTTGTGTTAATGCCCTGATCCTGGAACATTTTTACACCGGCAGAACTGCCGAAATACATGGCAAGCTTACCACTTTTGTACATCTCAACCACATCATCATAATTCATATCCAGATCATCCTGGCTCAGCCTGTATCCTGAATAAACTGCTCCATACGTTCAAAAGCCTCCGGCCAGACGGTACTGTCCAGACCTTCTCTCTTTGTATTGTCCGGGTCACTGTAGATGGTACGCCACTTACGTCCATCCACAGAAGACAGCTCTGATGCAGACAGACCCTGCAGTGTTTCCATACAGGTATAATCATAGTAATAGTCTGCAGTAAACCCACGGATACCCACCTCATCAAATGCTTGGCAGGCAGAAACGAAGCTTTCATAATCCGTTGGAAGAGGAATATCATACTTTTCAAAAAGATCTTTGTTCACTACAAAGCCATGGGCATCTGCACACACAGGAAGCCAGTTTACACTGCCATCCTGATTTTTGAAATTGTTAAGGTAGGTATCATAGACAGCACCTGCAGCATTGGTTGTGGAAAGATCCATCAGACTGTCCTTCAGGGGGCTTGCATCATGGAGGGAAAACCTGCAGCAGGTTATAATATCCGGCAATCCGCCGTTTTCATTCAGAAAACGATAGAAATCCAGATCATTATTGCCTACTACAAATTCAACGTTGATATCCGGAAGCTGTTCCTGGATGTATGGCGCATATTTTTCATACAGCTTTGTGCTCCATAAATACACTGTGATGGTTTCTGCATCTTCTTTTTCCGCACTTTTCCCGCCGCAGCCAGACAGAAGTGATACGGCTGTCACCATCGCCAAAAGCACAGAAACTAACTTGTTCCATTTTTTCTTTTTCATTATAACTTCTCCCTCTGATTGCGTTTTACTAACTCATTGATCACTTTTACTAATAATTTCCCATCAACAGGCTTGGCAATATGTTCATCCATTCCTGCTTCCTTTGCTCTCATTTTGTCCTCAGTGAACGCGTTTGCTGTCATGGCAATGATCGGTATCACTTTTGCATCCTCTCTGTCCAGAGAGCGGATCATCTTTGCTGCTTCATATCCATTCATGACAGGCATCATAATATCCATAAGAATAGCATCAAATTCTCCAGGTCTGCTTTTTCTGAATATGTCAACAGCCTTCTGTCCATTCCATGCTTTTGTCACCACAGCGCCTTCATTCTGAAGCACAAATTCTGCAATCTCCATATTCAGCTCATTATCCTCTGTCAGAAGAACATGGAGCCCCTGGATAGAAGTTTCTGTTTTTTCTTCCGTTTCATTCCTGTCCTTCATATCTGCATCAATCTGGAATGGAATCCGGATCACAAATGTAGTCCCTGTGCCTTCTTTACTTTCAAAGGAAATGGTTCCGCCCATTTTCTCCACCAGTTTTTTTGTAATTGGCATTCCCAGTCCTGTTCCGGCGAATTTTGTGCGGCTTCCTGCATGTTCCTGTGCAAATGGTTCAAAAATGCGTTTCTGGAATGCCTCTGTCATTCCAATTCCGGTGTCTCTGCAGACAAATTCCAATGTGGGCATTGCTGTCTGTTTCGATGGGATTTCCCGACAGCTGATATAGACATATCCGTTTTCTTTGTTATATTTCACCGCATTGGACAAAATATTCATCAGAATCCGTTTCACATGCACCGGACTTCCAATAAGATTCCAGTGTGTAACTTCTTTCTCTTCCCAAATGATCCGGATGTTCTGCTCCGCAGCCATATGTTCGATCACACCCAGTATTTCCTCAAAAATACTGTTCAGATTAAATGGGATGTCTTCCAGAACCACTTCATCTGACTCCAGCTTGCTCATGTCCAGAACCTCGTTTATCAGTTCCAGCAGCAGATGGGATGTCTTTTTGATCTTTGCCCTGCATTCCGTCTGTTTCTCCATATTGTCTGCATAATGGTCTGCCACATTGATCATGCCGCAGATTCCATTGATCGGTGTCCGGATATCATGGCTCATTCTCTGCAGAAACTCAGTTTTTGCCTCATTGGCTGCTTCTGCTTTTTTTGCTGTTCTCAGAAGTTCTGCTTTATATTTTTCATCTTTTTCCTGTTCCTGTTTCCGGTGTGCCAGATCCGCTCTGTAACCCCAGAAGCAGAATATACCGAATATGAGTAAATAAAGAAAAACGACAGCTGTTACACTTAACGGCAGGTTACGGAATACTTCCGTATCCGGAAGATAGGCATAAATATAATAATCCCTCTGCTTCAGCATGATTCCGTAACCTCCGGTTCCTTCATTTTTTAAATGAAAAATATGCTGACTGTCTGTATGCTCTTTCATTGCCTGGACAACCTGGTTGCCGGCAGTATCCTGTCCCAGCAGGCTTTCATCGTTGCTGGCAACAATGGTTCCCTTGTCTGCAACAATAATCGTTCCATCCTTCTGAGTGCTATAGCCATTTAAAAGGTTCTGTACTGTCAGGGTATAATTTCTGACAAATTCCGAAGACGTATAATAATAAATTGCAACCATACCTGGTGCATCTTTTCTGGCACAGGCTGCAATGTCGATACGTGATCCGTCTTCTCGGTCAATCCGTTCCGAATAAGATCTTTCTTCATATCCGGTAAAATCCATGATAATATCTTTTTGCAGATAATCTGTGATCTCATTGGTCAGAGCCTCATCCATGCTGTATTTGCAGACTGTCTTTCCCTCTGCATCCAGCACAAGGATACCATCCACCCAGAGGGTCTGCAGATTTTCTTTCAGAAACTCCTGGCTTAGCCGGCCGCCGTTTTCTGTTTCCATATCGATATTCGTACTCATCTGTCTGGCACTTTCAATGGCGCGGAGGAGACTTTTAGATTCTGAAGCTTCATTATAATGGGTGTAGGTGGAACACTGCACTTTGACATAGTTTACAGTTTCCACCATCCTGTTCTCTGCTTCCTTTTTCTCTGCCCGAAAAAAGTAATACAGGGAAGCTGCAGTCACACAGATTCCAAGCAGAATGCCGAATATCCAGAATCGCTTTACTTTTATTCTTCTCCTAATATCCAAGATCATCCACCTCCAGATACTTCTGGGGATCATCCAGATATTTTTTAATGATTTTCAGGGATGTGCCATCCTGACGCATTTCTTCCAGCGTCTGATCCATCTGCTCACAGATTCCTCTGTCATCCTCTTTTGCAAAAGCAACACCTATCCCGACCACCATCAGCGGATCTTCCAGGATACGGAAGCTTGCATCATAATCCTTCATGTACTGGACAATGGATTCCTCATGTGCAGCAACTGCATCTACATATCCTTTTCCCAGAAAGGTATAGATCAGTTCCCTGTGCCCAAGACTGATCAGATTTCCCAGTTTGGGAATTCTCTCATCTGTCCGGTTCAGAAAGATACTTTCCGGTTTGGTTGTGGACTGGACGGCAAGGTTCTTTCCCTCCAGATCACTTAGTTTATAGATATCACTGCTCTCATTTACAGCAACTACCTGGCGGCTTGCTATGTAGGGTCCTGCCCAGCGGTAATCGTCAAGGCGTCCTTCCATGGAAAAACAGCCCATAATACAGTCGATCTCTCCGCTTTCTACCAGTCTTTTTTCTTCTCCCAGTTGATCTGACAACATCCACCTGATACCCCATCCTTCTGAAAGCTTCTGTAGCCAATTCCACATCAATTCCTGTGGGGATTCCATCTTCATTCAGATAATTGTATGGCGGATAACTGTCACTGCCCAGGGTGATAACGGGCTTTTCTCTTTCTTTTTTAGTAACATCTGCATTTTTGCACCCTGCCAGGGCAGTTGCTAAAATTCCCACAAGCAGAATGCCTGCAATCACTCTTTTTCCTTTCATCTTTTCTCCATTCCTGCTGTTCTTCTCTATTTTCCCTCAAATTTAACCGAATCAGGTAAGTCCCCTGCGGAGGTTGCGAATATCCGCTTGAAGACAAAAAAAAAGTTCCTTGTAAAAAAATTTTACAGGAACTTTTTCCATAATGCCCATTTAACATTTACCTTTTTTATTACTGAGGCATGATGCAACCGGCTGGCATGGCCAGATTTCAATCTGACTTTAGCTCCTTCTGGCTTTGCGCCCCGCTTTTCAACCGGTTTGCCAATAAATGCCATAAAAAATTATTTTTATTATAGCACTCATACTATATCATGTCTATAAGAAAATATGTTACTGTTCACAGCAACACGCTTCGCGGGATATTGCCAGTGAACAGTAACGAAAATATACCTCTTAACATACAAATCCAGCTTCCCATCAAAACTTAAGAGAAATTTACCGGAATGAAACTCCTTCATCAACCGGCCATGATTTTCTAAGTGCCCCATAGGAGATCAGAAAATTCGCAAGCCATCCGGCCGGTACAGCAAGCCAGACAAATGCAATTCCATAACGCGGTGCAAAAATCAAGCAACTGACAGCCGAATGGCAAGGTTTACCATATTGGCAATGAGAAACGGCCGCATAATTCCAAGTCCACGAAGAACTCCATCTGTTGCCATCTTAATACCCATAAAAATAAAGAAATATCCCAGCCATTTCATATAATCCCCGGACACCTGATATGCCAGAGCGGTTCCATCTTTTCCAAGGAATAAGGAAGAAATTGGGGTGTGCAGTGTTTCAATGACTATGAAAGCAAGGACTGCGAAACACAGATCTAACACCAGTGCAGCGTGATATCCTTTTTTAATACGTTCAATTTTCTTTGCTCCAAGATTCTGGGAAACATAGGGCGAAACCGCATTTCCAATGGATACAAATATCAGTGAAAAAACATTCTCTACTCTCATGGTTGCCGCATAACCTGCCAGCGCCTGTGTACCGAAGGGATTTACAACCGCCTGTACGATCATCATACCAATTGACACTGTGGATTGCTGAAGAACCGATGGTACTGCAATACGAAGCATGGAATGTAACTCCTGCCTGTCAAACCAGTTAAAGCGGCTTTTATATCGACGCATCCGGTTAAAGAAAATCAAAAGCGAAAACACTGCGGAAATCCCCTGCGCAATGAGAGTTGCAAGGGCGGCACCGAACACACCCAGCCCTAAACCTGCCACCATCCAAAGATCCATAACAATATTCAAAACAGAAGAAAATATCAAAAGGCCCAGCGGAATCTTCGATTCACCGATGGAATTGAACATCGTTGAAAGGATATTGTACATAAACAGAAAGGGAAATCCCACAAAATAAACACGCAGATACAGTACCGCTTCATCCAGTATGTCAGCAGGTGTTTGTAATAAACTCATCATAAAATGAGAAAAAACAAAGCCAAAAACCCCCAGAAGTATACTCAGAATCAGAAAACTGATCAACGATGTTGACACAATTGTTTTCATTTTGCTATAATTCTGAGCTCCAAAATAGCGGCTCACAAGTACACCTGCTCCTACACCGGCTCCCAAAGCCACACAGATGAAAACATTGGTCAAAGCGGCACAGGCTCCAACTGCCGCAAGTGCAGAGGATCCCACAAACTGACCTACGATAATGGAATCAGCCATATTATATACTTGTTGAAAGAAGCTGCCCAGAATCATAGGCATTGCAAAAACAGTCAGTGCTTTAAGAGGGGCATCTGTGATTAAATATTCATCTTTTGACATTCTCATTTTCCTCCATCAATTCCTGCTTTTTATCCGAAATCACGATTGTATTTTCAAAATGTAAGTTTAAGATTTCGTTACGCAACAATTATATGTAGTTACAGCAAATAAGTCAAGCTGCTGTTTACTTTTAGTAATATAAATGATATGATATTTGATATTGAAAAAAGCTGCTATCAGATGGATATTATTTTATATTATTTTACAGGAGGGAACTTATGTACCTGGACGGTTTAGATGAGCTGGATCAGAAGATTATCCGGCTGCTTATAGAAAACGCACGTATCTCTTACTCTGATATCGGTGAAGAAACCGGTATTTCCAGAGTGGCAGTAAAAGCCCGTATCCAGGCTTTGGAGAAAAGAGGCGTAATCGAAGAATATACAACAATTATTAATCCGCAAAAAATCAGTGGGGCTGTATCATGCTATTTTGAAATTGAAACAAAACCGGAGTACCTGGCGCAGGTGACAGATATATTGTACAAAAATGATACAGTCTCACAGATTTACCGTGTCACAGGAAGAGACAGGCTTCATGTACATGCCGTTGCTTCATCAGGTGATGAAATGGAATACTTCCTGCACAATGTCATTGATACACTGCCTGGCATTATCAGCTGCAGTTGCAATATGATCTTATCACGCATTAAAGATATTAAAGGATTACGGCTATAAAAGAAAAAATAAACTCTCCGAATAATTTCCGCTATTTTCCCCTAAATGTAAAAGTTCTAATCAATGTTGTCAAATTACATATAACTGTTGTCAAAGAGGCAGAGCCGGTAACCAGCCAGCTATGAGCTGCGATTACCCGACTAAGGGAACGCCGCAGGGCGGCATCCTATACAATATCGTACTGAATGAATTGGACTGGTGGGTGGCCTTCCAATGGGAGAACATGCCCACTCACTACGAGTACAAAACCAGACAGAATTTCTCATGTGCCATAAAGTAACACAAAAAACAACAGACAGCCGCCACAATTCCGTAATGATTGATGCTTGACAGTCTCCTTCAAGTTCACTATAATAATAAACGCAAAATTTTAGTGGACTTTTCCGGATTCGGTCATCTTTTTGCCACACAGCTATCTTGTGATAGTTGTGTGGCTTTTTTGTTGCCTGTATCTCGGAAGTATTAGCAGAATGGAGGACTATATCTGTATGGAAAAAAATTTTTTGTCTCTTATCAAGATGCACCGTAGTGTACGGGCTTATAAATCGGAACCTGTCCTTTCCAAGGCTTTGGACGTTGTACTGGAAGCAGGGACTTACGCTCCTACCGGCGGAAGACATCAATCTCCAACCATCATTGCAATTATAGACTCCAAATATAGGCGGGCGATTGCATTCTTCGGTGCGTATTTTAAGGTGCAGCAGTTGGTCGTTATGACAGTAAACGGCTTGATTCAGGGCTGTTTGCCTATTATGCGGTTTAACTACGGTGCGGGAAACAGAGATAGGCTGCACTCCGCTTTCCGATACGGAACCGCTTTGGTCTCCGGTATGATGATACTGGGAACATTGACCGTCAACTTCTTTCCGGCGCAGCTTTTGGAATTATTTACAGCGTCGGAAGCCATGCGCTCCTTTGGAATATCCGCTATGCGAATTATGGCGGCAAGCTATCTGTTTTGCGGTCTCTCTACCATGATTTCCACCTATTTTCAGGCGACAGAAAAGTAGGTTCCAGCATAGCGATTCAATTATGCAGACAACTGCTTTTCCTTGTTCCTGCCTTATGGTGTCTGGACAAATTATTCCAACTGAACGGAATCTGGCTTGCATTTCCTGTTGCGGAAACCGCCACTATGCTCATTGCTCTCATAATAATGGCATGGCATCGCCACAAAAATATCTTATAACATGTTCCAATGAGGAGAAATGATGAACGATACTTTTAACGGTGCAGATGTCCATGATGTCGGATATTTCCTCCGCCATGGCCGCCTCGTCCGTCTGCTTGTAGGCATTTGCCAATTTGTCCTTGATGATGTCCAGAGTAAAGAAAAGCTGGTTTTGCCGGATAAGTTCCTCGTATCGCTGGACATAGCCGGATTTGCGGACAACAACAGGCTGAGAGAATAGTTCTCCACCACGGGAGATGACCTTGCCCTCAGCGGCTTCCTCGTCCTTGCGGATGGCACCAACAACCTTTTCGTTGAAGTTCTTGACGAGGTGGAAGTAGTCAAAAACAGGCTGGATATGAGGGCAGCGTTCCTCAAAGGCTTTCTGAAAGTCCGAGTTCATGTCACAGGCAACAGCCTCCACGCCGTCCATCCAAGCCTCGTCTACATGATCTATGAAGTCATAGACGGTACGCTTGCGCTTGCCGTGTGCGAGCCACAGAATATGTCCGCTTTCCATGTCGATGATGAGGGAGGCGTATTTGTAGCCGTTGTGCATCTTAAACTCGTCCACGCCGAGAAAACGAGCCTGCTTCTCAGGCTTTCTGAGGGTTTTGCCGTCCACCGTGTACTTGTCCTTGAGCCGTTGCAGATCAATCTCTTTCACCGTGTTTTTACCAAGGCCAGTATTCGGATACTCCTTGTTGGTAAACCCATAGGCCAGAAGATCCCTTGTGAACTGAAACAGCTCACGGGTGATGTTATGGTCGTCCGCCTTGAAGGGAACGCTCTCCATCTCCGTATGCCCGCAGCAAGGACAGCGGTACCTCCGCTTCTCAAAGCTGACTGCGCTAAGACGGGAGCCAAAGCGCAGGTGCCGGAGCATGGTGATCCTGCTCCCATGGATGTGCATTTTCTGACCGCACGCAGGGCAGAAAGGAACCTCGCCCCGTTCCAGTTCTCCGTGCAGCAAGTAGACCTTCCGGCCTGTCTGGGCCATCTCTATGGTGGCCATGGAGTTATGAAATCCAGTTAGACCAGAGGGCAAATGAATGTACCGCATACAGCAAGCTGACCGGCGATAACAAGGAATTGCTCATCATACCCGGTGCAAACCACACCGACCTTTACGATCAGATGGAGATCATTCCGTTTGAAAAGCTTAACTCATTCTTTACGGAGTATTTGAGATAAAGCGGCATATTATGTGTTTTTAAGCATCTGGAGGAAGGTGTATATCAGGTTTCTGCTGTTTCTGCATCGGATGTACTGAAACGAAATACAGACTCTTTACGCTGTGCGGTCGAGAATGATGTGTTTGCCTCGCTGCCGGAGGATTCACTTTTGGCAAATTGGAGATGGGGGTATTAGGAGCAATATAGCTGCTGCCGGCGTAGAATCTTGGTGGATATCTTGATGGGGGTCATCCTCTAAGTTATCATGGGTTGGTATCATGGGTTGCGTCATAGGACTTATTATTGGCTGTGCCCATGATAGAGTGCTTTTTCATTTCTGCGGAAAGAAAAATGCACCCGGCGTTTGTACCGAGTGCATTTTCTTACTTTCCAAATAAATCGCTGTACGTTCCTGTTCGGGATAGTGTCAAGACGAGCAAATCATTCTCAATCCGATAGACCAATAGCCAATCCGGCTGAATGTGACACTCACGATGCCCGATCCAGTTTCCGGTTAAAGCGTGGTCTTTATTCTTTTCTGGAAGATGTTCGCTGCTTGCCAGTTTGCGAATGATGTCGTCCAGAAGGTCAATATCAAGATGACATTTCATCGCCAGCTTGTAATCCTTCTTAAATTGATTTGTCCAAACAACGTCTAAATGTTTGCTCATTCTTTTAACGCCCTCAATGCTTCCTCTACATCAGAGTAGCGTTTTACATAAGGATCACGAGCAATGCGTTCTGCTTCCAGCATTGCTGCCATTGTTTCCTTGTTCGGCTGCTCCATACGAACATCAAAAGGAAAACCGCCGACGCGGAGCGACTGGCGAAGAAACACATTGATAGCGGTAGTAAGGTTGATGCCTAATTCACCATACAGTGCTTCGCACTGTTTCTTGATGTCGCTGTCCATACGGACACTGAAATTAGTTGTGGTAGCCATGAATGTCAACTCCTTTCCTTGCTATTGCACTCATATTATATGTTGATTGCATTGCATAGTCAATCTATTAGACACAAAATTCACAGAAAAGTTCACAATTATTTTTGGAGAAGCAGCCTATTGAATGTGTGCATCATAGGTCGTGATTATGATGGATCATGTGCTGTATCATGTGCGGAAACACCGTACATGATATAATTTGCATTTTTCATATACCCCTGAAGCCAGTTGCTGTTGAGGAAGTGCCAATAGCAATTCGGAAAATAAAAACGGAAAATTCGTCGCTGTTTTCTGAATTTTGGCATATAACAAGATTGCAAGAAAATAAAAATGGAGAATCCGTTTTTATAGGAGTGCAACCTATGAAAATACTCCGCATCACCGCATAAGGACTTCCAATCATTCAAAAAGATTTGGATATTTACTTTTTATACGCAGCAACGTGTTTGCGAAACCAGTTTAATAAAGAAAGTTTAGTATGGAAAGCGGGTATGGCTCAGTGGTCTAAAGCCGGAGAAGTTGAAGAACTTGCGACAGTATTTCAGGCAATGCCACCGATCCCTGGAGCAGATGGATCAGGAATGCCACAGATTCCACAGTAAATCACATTAGCATAAAATTAAGCGCTTAATTTTTAGGTATGATAGAAAAATCCCCGACTACTTTAGCTAAGAAATATCAGATAATGCGTTATGGAAGGTTCGGTGCAGTGTGGGTGTAATGCTCATGCTACACCGGACTTTTTTCGAAAATGATTTTTAATAATGTTGATTTTCAACTACTTTTAACTCAAATATTGCATCTTAACTTAAAAAGAGTTAAGATTGCAAGTAATGACATGGAATATCTCGATAAAGTTCCTGGAGTCAAGAATCAAAGTGTTTTTAAAGAAGCTTATGTTATGGGATATTTTATTTACTAATGTTGATTTTCAACTGCTGGACGAATGGGAGGGGTGCTTCATGCCGTTGCAAATGATCAGAAACGATATTACAAAAATGAACGTTGACGCAATCGTCAATGCTGCCAACACGTCCCTTTTGGGCGGCGGCGGTGTGGACGGCTGCATTCATCGTGCGGCCGGACCGGAACTGCTTGCAGAATGCAGTACGCTGCATGGCTGCGAAACCGGCAGTGCAAAAATTACAAAGGGATACCGCCTGCCCTGCAAATATGTGATCCATGCAGTCGGTCCGCGCTGGAGGGATGGCAGGCATCGGGAGCAGGAGCTTCTGGAATCCTGTTATCGGACATCTTTGAATCTGGCGAAAGAAAATGGCTGTCAGTCTGTAGCTTTCCACTGATTTCTTCCGGTGTTTACGGCTATCCAAAAGACCAGGCTCTGAAGGTTGCAGTCGATACCATCAGCGAATTTCTGCTGGAAAACGAGATGATGGTCTATATCGTTATTTTTGACCGAAAGACATATCAGATTAGCGGAAAGCTGTTTGATGACATCGCAGTGTACATAGATGACAGGTATGTGGAAGAACATACCGACAGGAGGGCAGAACAGAGTCGGTGTTCCGAAGCATGGCAAGAGGAATCCTGCTTTGAAGCTGCATCTGTCCCGCTGCCGCCCGAAGCAATCTGTAAATCCTGCAGCAGTCAGTCTCTGGAAGAGGCGCTGGGGCAGATGGATGAGAGCTTTTCAGAAATGCTGCTTCGAAAGATTGAGGAAAGCGGTATGACGGATGCATAGTGCTACAAGAAAGCAAATATTGACAGAAAGCTCTTCTCAAAAATCCGTTCGGATAGATTCTATAAGCCATCCAAACCTACGGTGCTGGCATTTGCCCTCGCTTTGGAGCTACCGCTTGCCAGATGCAGGAGATGCTCGGCAAGGCAGGATTCACATTGTCCCATTCAAGTAAATTTGACATCATTGTAGAATATTTTGTCGAACGGGGAAACTATAATGTGTATGAAATTAACGAGGCACTGTTTGCCTTTGACCAGAGTCTGATCGGAGCATAAGAACAAAGAAATGTCGCTTTCCATGCGACCACTCCACAAAAGAAAATCGCTATACTATGACTGTAAGGTACAAAACCGAGCAGCCATATGCGCGTGTAATGAGCCAAAGTTCGAGCTTGACTCGAACCTTGGCGAAATACCGCGACAGCGAGCCCGCAAGGGCGAAGATCTTTTTGGAGGAGGACAAGCATATG
>ENA-OQBT01000611-OQBT01000611.1-human-gut-metagenome-genome-assembly--contig:-NODE-611-length-20402-cov-5.328582_pt1 | contig 20402 bp, 23 predicted proteins | sample MGYA00242749_ERZ504557 | MGnify/ENA primary metagenome ERZ504557 (study PRJEB26092, sample SAMD00036243) | human gut metagenome | host: Homo sapiens | study: EMG produced TPA metagenomics assembly of... | reverse complement strand
GACCATTGAATTATTGTCGGTGTCTATGCTGATTGTGATTAGTACCTTTGCCCTTGATTTTATCCATTCGGACAGAAGCATTTTTAAGATTGTCGATTTGGACGAAGCGTGGGCGTTCTTAAACGTGACACAAGGCGAAACTTTATCAAATAAGCTGGTGCGTGCTGGACGTGCAATGCAGGCAGGCGTTTATTTCGTTACCCAGTCTGCCTATGACGTGTCAAAGGAAAGTCTGAAAAACAATATCGGCTTAAAGTTTGCATTTAGAAGCACGGATATAAACGAGATAAAGCAGACCTTAGAGTTTTTCGGTATCGACAAGGACGATGAGAACAACCAGAAACGCTTGCGTGATTTGGAAAACGGACAATGCTTATTGCAGGACTTATACGGGCGTGTCGGTGTGGTGCAGATACACCCCGTCTTTGAAGAACTGCTACACGCCTTTGATACCAGACCGCCCGTACAGAGAAATGAGGTGGAGTGATGAAAGAAAGGATAAAAGGTGCGTTCACAAAAAAGAAGATACTTCACGTTCTCAAAATGGCTCTGTTTGTCGTGGCACTCTCCCTTATCCTGCTTTCACTTCTGGGGACGGTGGCTCATGCGACGGGGCTTGTGGACAATACCATAAATGCAGGAAATCTTTATTCAAAATATCCCCTTTCCAACTACCAGCTTGATTTTTTCGTCGATAATAGCTGGTCGTGGCTTCCGTGGAACTGGCTCGACGGTATCGGAAAATCAGTACAATACGGGCTGTACTGCATTACCAACTTTGTCTGGACGATAAGCCTTTATTTAAGCAATGCTACGGGCTATGTGGTGCAGGAAGCTATAAGCTGGACTTCATCAATGATATGGCAGACAGTATCGGAAAAAGCATACAGACCCTTGCAGGCGTAACACAGAACGGTTTTTCCAGCTCTGGCTTTTATGTCGGTTTCCTGCTTCTCATTATCTTAGTGGTGGGACTTTATGTTGCCTATACAGGACTGATAAAACGGGAAACCAGCAAGGCACTTCACGCTGTTATCAACTTTGTGGTGGTGTTCGTGCTGTCCGCTTCTTTTATTGCCTACGCTCCCGACTATATCAAGAAGATAAATGAATTTTCATCAGACATCAGTACCGCTTCTTTGGACTTGGGAACAAAAATCATGCTCCCCAACTCTGACAGCGAGGGCAAGGACAGCGTGGACTTGATACGGGACAGCTTATTTTCTATTCAAGTGGAACAGCCGTGGTTACTCTTACAATTCAGGAACAGCAACGCAGAAGAAATCGGGGCAGACCGTGTGGAAGCTCTGGTATCAGTAAGTCCAGAGGACGAGGACGGAAAGACCAGAGAGGAAGTTGTGAAAACAGAAATCGAGGACAATGACAACAACAATCTGACGATACCGCAGGTCGTGAACCGTTTAGGCATGGTGTTCTTCCTATTCATTTTTAATATAGGTATCACAATCTTTGTATTCTTACTGACGGGGATAATGATGTTAAGCCAGATACTTTTTATTATCTTTTCAATGTTTTTACCTATCAGTTTCTTCTTTCCATGATACCCAGTCAAGAAAATCTGGCAAAGCAGGCAATCGTGAGGGTGTTTAATACCATAATGACACGGGCAGGAATTACACTCATTGTAACGGTGGCGTTCAGTATTTCCAGTATGTTTTATAACATCTCCAAAGATTACCCGTTTTTTATGGTGGCGTTCTTACAGATAGTGTGTTTCGCAGGTATCTTTATCAAGTTAGGCGACTTAATGAATATGTTCTCTTTGAACGCTGGCGACAGTCAAAACATGGGACGCAGGATATTCCGCAGACCATATCTGTTTATGCGACATAGAGCTAGAAGAATGGAGCGACGTATGGCTAGAGCTGTTAGTCATGGAAGTATGGTTGGAGCTGGCACGGGTGCAGTTACGGGAGCTATGCTATCGGGTAATGGTTCTTCAAGGAGTAATCCTCAAAAAGATAAACGTACATTTTCACGAAGCAACACTTCTTCCAGTTTTGGAAATCGTGCAGGCTCAAAGGTGGGTGCTGTCTTAGATACAAAAAATAAAGTGAAAGACAAGGCAAATGCTGTCAAAGAGAATATCAAGGATATGCCGACACAGACCGCTTATGCGGTGTATTCCGCAAAGGAAAAGGCAAAGTCCAGCGTGTCCGACTTTAAGCGTGGAATGGTTCAGGAACAGCAGTCCAGACAGACGGGACGATTGGAAAAGCAGGAACAGCATAGACAAAATATCGCTGACAAGCGTATGGAGCTTCAAAAGGCACAAGAAGCAAGGCAGGCACAGCGAAAGGCTGACGGCTCAGCGACAACGGGAGCTACCCGTCCCCATGAGCGACCAGCCACAGCTTCAAAGCCGAGTGCGGAAAAAACGCAGGAAGTCAAACGTCCTGCCACAGCGACTACTTCAAAAGCAAGTGAGCCAGTCAAGACAAATGTTATCAAAGAGCGTCCGTTATCTTCTGGTGCTTCTGATAGAAAAGCGACCCAGCCTACACAAACAGTACATAGGCAGAATGTAGAAAAAGTGGTATCGCAGGAAACACGCCAGAATTACATCAAAGACCGCAGGACAAAGGTTCAGCAGACCCAGAGCGTCCAGAAGAACCAGCAAACCACAGAGAAAACCCGTAACCTTGTAACGAAGAAAGGGCAGAAGAAAAAATGAAACTGAAACATATCGCTCTCATTGGTAGCCTGTTTCCTATCCTCTTTTCTCTGGTGCTTTTCTTTGGGGTATTGATTAGTGCGGACAGCGACGACGAGAACAGCAATTTTTCTTCTGGCATTACGGGTATGAACTTATCCGCAGAAGTCTTGAAACATCAGCCTATGGTGGAAAAATACGCCAGAGAATACGGCATTTCCGAGTATGTCAATGTGCTACTTGCTATCATTCAAGTAGAAAGTGGCGGTATGGCAGAAGATGTTATGCAGAGTTCGGAAAGTCTTGGTTTACCGCCTAATTCCTTAGATACGGAAAGCTCAATCAAGCAGGGGTGTAAGTATTTTGCGTCCCTGCTTTCTTCCTGCAAAAATCAAGGTATCGACGATTTGAATGTAGCGATACAGTCCTATAATTATGGCGGTGGCTATGTGGGATATGTGGCAGGAAAAGGAAAAAAACACACTTTTAATCTTGCAGAGAGCTTCGCCCGTGAGAAATCGGGTGGAAAGAAAGTAACCTACACCAACCCGATAGCCGTTGCGAAGAATGGGGGCTGGCGGTATGGCTATGGAAATATGTTCTATGTGGAATTAGTCAATCAATATCTGACCGTGGCACACTTTGATAATGCGACGGCACAAGCGATTATGAATGAAGCGTTGAAATATCAAGGCTGGAAGTATGTGTATGGTGGCAGTAACCCGAACACTTCCTTTGATTGTAGCGGACTTGTGCAATGGTGCTATGGAAAAGCTGGTATCTCCTTGCCGAGAACAGCACAAGCACAGTATGACGCTACCCAACATCTTCCACTCTCGCAGGCAAAGGCTGGGGACTTGGTGTTTTTCCATTCTACCTATAACGCTGGTTCGTATGTAACCCACGTCGGCATTTATGTAGGAAATAACCAGATGTACCATGCAGGCGACCCGATAGGATATGCAGACCTAAGTAGTAGTTACTGGCAACAGCACTTAATCGGTGCAGGACGAGTAAAACAATAGAAAGGACTTGAAAAATATGTTTAAGAAGAATAAGAAACAGACAGAAACTATCAAAGAACCAAAAGAAAAAAAGGTGCGTACTGTCAAGGTAGGCACACATAAGAAAACCGTGATTGCGTTGTGGGTGGTGCTTATCGCAAGCGTGAGCTTTGGGGTGTATAAGAATTTTACCGCTATCGACCAGCACACGACCCATGAAAAAGAAATCATAGAGCTTCGCTTGCATGACACCAACGGGATTGAAAATTTCGTGAAGAATTTTGCAAAGTCCTATTACACATGGGATAACAGCAAAGAAGCGATTGAAGCAAGAACGCAGGCAATCAGCGGTTATCTGACAAAAGAATTGCAGGATTTGAATGTTGATACAATCAGAACGGATATACCGACCAGCTCCACAGTTACAGATGTGATTGTATGGCATATCGAGCAATCGGGAACGGACACTTTTTCTGCTACCTACGAAGTAGATCAGCAGATAAAAGAGGGAGAACAGACAAGTAATGTCACGGCAACCTATACCGTAAAAGTCCATGTGGACGCTGACGGGGATATGGTAATCGTTCAGAACCCTACCCTTGCACCAGCAATCGAGAAATCAGACTATGAGCCAAAGACACCAGAAGCAGACACAAGCGTAGACGCTAATACTGTCAATGACGCTACCGCTTTTCTGGAAACATTCTTTAAGCTCTATCCAACAGCCACAGAAAAAGAGCTTGCCTACTATGTATCAGGAAATGTGATTGAACCTATCGGCAGGGACTACCTTTATTCTGAATTGGTAAACCCTATCTTTACAAAGGACGGGACAATGTGAAAGTTAAGGTAGCCGTGAAATTCCTTGATAATCAGACAAAGGCGACGCAGGTATCACAGTATGAGCTTGTACTACATAAGGATAGTAACTGGAAAATTGTGGGATAAATCACAAGAAGTAGTTTGCATGTCATAGAAATATGATTTGCAAACTACATTTTCATCGAATTATGTTCACAAATAGTTCTGAATACGCTAAAATAGTAATTCACGCAAAAACCGCAATATATATTAAAACTTGAAGAAAACTATTTATTATAATCTAAGCTGAAAGGAGGGTGCTGTAATGGTCAATAAGGTTGAAAACATTATAACGGTTATCAATTACATAGAAAACAATCTCACAGAAAAACTGAACTTATCCTCTATTGCGATGGGTGTTGGTTATTCAAAATATCATTTGCATAGAATGTTTGTCGAAACTGTTGGATTGTCTATACATGACTATGTACAACGCAGACAATTAACAGAGTCTGCAAAAACTTTTAGTGTTTTCTGATAAATCCATTCTTGAAATCTCGCTTATTGCTGGTTATGAAAGTCAGCAGGCATTTACAAATATTTTTAAGCAGATGTATAAGAAGACGCCTAACGAATATCGAATGAACGAAGAATTTTATCCGTTACAGCTTAGATTTGATTTGATACAGACAGTTAAACAAAAATTATCACAACAAGAAATGGAAGAAAATATCAGATTTGCTACAACAACAGATATACCTGCCTGTCTAGAACTAGCTTATTTAGTAATAGACGGTTTTCCAAATTTGAACGAGAATGAGTCTTAACAGAATTAAAAAAAGGTATTTTAGAGCAAAGAGTTTTGATTTTAACTGATAATGCTATTGCCATTGCTTTGATGTCTATTAACTATCATACGGGAAGCATTGATTTCTTTGGAGTACACCCGTTATATCGTAAATGTGGTATTGCAAAACTATTTTTGGATAAGGTTATGAATGAACTTTTAGTTGATAAAGACATTTCTGTAACAACATTCCGTGAGGGCGACAAAGCTGATACGGGGTATCGTAAGGCTTACAAAGAATTAGGCTTTGCTGAAGCAGAGTTATTAGTTGAATTTGGTTATCCTACACAAAAATTAGTATTATTCTCAAAAAATGGGGGTAGTACAAATGAATGTGCGACTTGTTGTCGTACAAACTCTAATGTGGGATAAACCCTGTATTAGAACTAAAATCGACGGCTGAATCAATTCAGCTAACTGATATTCCGAGGAGTGGAATGATGGGGTAACGCCCTGAAACGCTCCCCTTGATACTACGACGTGCAAAGGCGGTGTAAAACGCTGTATGTGCGAAGCTCGTTGAAGTCGGCAGAGAGACACCGAAACATTAAGTTGTCGAAAGCTGTCCAGAGGTGGATGGTGTGTCCTATATGCCGGAGGTCTATAAACTGCCTATGGTGAGGATAGCTGGTAAAACAGCAGACGAACAGCCGAGTGTACGAGTCTAAAGCGTGATATGGCAGAAATGTCCTAACCGTAAATCTACGGGGTATGTGAGGTAAAGTAAAAATGGACGTTATGAAATACCTTACAGTGTTACAGGCACTGGCAAGCATACAGGCTTATAGGCTGCACCTAAGGGTGGCATGAACAGATAGGAATATCGGAACAAGGGAAGGTCAGAACACGGAGTGTTTACACACAATGAAATGTTAGCAGGGAAAGCGATTGACATTAGTATAACCTGCTTTTATCTGACTGAAAGTGGAGCCACAGTACCAATGAAGCGGTGATAACAAGCCGTGGAGGGATAGGCTCCAGTCAATCAGTAAGAATCGAAATTTAATTCGTAATGAATCAAAGGTTCGAGTAAGACTAAGAAAGGCGAACAGCCGACTTTGGCAGTGCCGAAGAAAGTGCTGAAACGTCAGATTCTAAGAAACATTGAGTATTATGGATTACAGGAGGTATTTGACGAACTATACCAGAAAAGCTTAGAAAACAGGAAATTTAAAAACCTGATGGAACTGATTTTGATGGAAGAAAATATCAAACTCGCCTATAGAAACATGAAAAAGAATGATGGAAGTACCACACCGGGAATTGACGGAAAAACGATAGAGCATTTAGCAAAAATGACTGAAAAAGAAGTCATTGAACTTGTCCGCAACAAACTGGAATGGTACACACCGAAAGCTATTAGACGTGTGGAGATTGATAAAGGTAATGGGAAGAAAAGACCACTTGGGATTGCCTCAATCGAAGACAGATTGATACAGCAATGTATTCTGCAAGTGTTAGAGCCGATATGTGAAGCTAAATTTCATGATAGAAGTAATGGATTCCGCCCAAACAGAGGTGTGGAAAATGCACTTGCACAGGCGGAAAAACTGATACAGAGTAACAAACTGTATATAGTGGTGGATATTGATATCAAGGGATTTTTTGATAATGTCAGCCACGGAAAACTATTAAAACAGTTGTGGACGATAGGTATACAGGACAAAAAGCTCATTAGTATTATCTCAGCCATGTTAAAAGGAGAAATTGCAGGAATTGGTTTTCCAGAGAAAGGCACCGCTCAAGGGTCGATTATTTCACCATTGCTATCGAATGTGGTGTTAAATGAACTTGACTGGTGGATTGCCAGTCAATGGGAATTTATGCCTACAAGACATGTCTATAAAGAAGCAATAAAGGCGAATGGAACTCAATCAAAATCAAAGAAATACAGGGCTCTGCGGAGTAGCACATTAAAAGAGTGTTTCATCGTAAGGTACGCTGATGATTTTAAAATCTTTTGCAGGAAACACAAAGATGCGGTTGTAATGTTTGAAGCTACAAAACAATGGCTCAAAACAAGGTTAGGACTGGATATCAGTCCAGAAAAATCAAAAATTGTCAATCTAAAACACAGTTATTCGGAATTTTTAGGATTTAGGATAAAAGTGCATAAGAAAGGTAAAGACACAAAATGTAAACCGCCAGTCGATAAGTATGTGGTAAAATCACATATTTCGGAAAAGGCTTTGAAGAAAATAAAAACTAATGCAAAAGAAAGAATCATTGCAATACAGAAAACGAATGGAAGCAGAGCAGGGGAGTTTGCAATTCGGGATTATAACAGTTTTGTCATGGGAGTGCAGAATTATTACAGCATGGCAACATGTGTAAACCCAGATATGCAGACATTAGCCTATGAAATTAAGACAAGCATAAAAATCAGATTAAATACAAGAGTGAAACGCAGAACTAACGAAGTATTAACACCATATCTTTCAGAAAGATATGGAAAAAGTAAAGAACTGCGATTTATAAACGGTGTGCCATTAGTCCCAATAGGATATGTGCAACACCGTGTTCCTCTTCACAAAAAGGCTGTAGTAAATAAATACACAGCTGAGGGAAGAAAAGAGATACACAAACAATTAGAAACTGTAGATATAGAAAGGGTGCATGAACTTATGAAGAACCCTGTCAGTGATGAAACTGTAGAATTTAACGATAACTGCGTTTCACTGTTTGTGGCACAAAGAGGAAAATGTGCAATTTGCAAGCTGCCTCTAACTTTGGAAAACATGCGGTGTATCCGCAAAATACCAAAATCTTGTGGTGGTGATGATAAATATAATAATCTGATTATCGTGCATAAAGAGATGGAAAGGCTAATAAAAAGTCAGGATAAAAAGGAAATTAAGCGTATTCTAAACAAATATAAACTGGAAAGTAATCAAAGACGGAAAGTAAATACCATAAGAAAAAATGCAGGATTAGAGGAAATAGACGTAAAAGCACTTGATAAGGAACTGTAAGTTACGATGTTAAAAAGTAGAAGTTACTGATGATGGAACGCCGGATGAGGGGAAACTCTCATGTCCGGTGTGAAGTGGGGGAAAATCTGGCGATAACATCAAAGGATTACCTATCACTATAGTAATCCTCTTGCAAAAATTTTAATACTGGGTCTTTATTAAAATTTGCTTTCCCGACCATATCCATGATGTTATTTATGGGTCTTTACACAATTGTAGATACCATATTTGTATCACGATTTGTCAATACAAATGCTTTATCAGCAATCAATATTGTTTGTCCCGTTATCAATTTAATAGTAGGATTGGGAACAATGATAGCTACGGGTGGTAGTGCCATAGTTGCAAGAAAAATGGGAGCAGGAGAACCCAAACGAGCAAAGCAAGATTTTACACTACTTATTTTATTTGGTTTTATTTTGGGAGTAATAATTTTCGTTCTAGGAATTATCTTTATTGATGAAATTATATATGCTCTTGGAGCTGATAAGGTTTTATTTCCATATTGTAAAGACTATTTAACTATTATTTTACTTTTTACACCTGCAAGTATGTTGCAGGTACTATTTCAAAATTTATTTGTAACAGCAGGAAAACCAACTTTAGGACTGGTTCTTTCTGTATGTGCTGGTGCAATGAATATCGTATTTGATTATCTTTTTATGGTTATATTTGACATGGGGATTGCTGGTGCAGGATTTGGAACTGGAATTGGTTATTTGATACCAGCCATTACGGGAATAATTGTCTTTAGTAAAAAATCGGGAACATTGTCTTTTGTAAAACCTATTATAGATATTAAAGTACTTGGAGAAAGTTGTATAAATGGTTCATCAGAAATGGTTAGTCAGCTTTCAACGGCAATTACTACATTCTTTTTCAATCGTACAATGATGAATTTATTAGGTGTAAATGGTGTGGCTTCTATTACCATAATTATATATACACAATTTTTGCTTACAACATTATTTATTGGTTTTTCAATGGGTGTTGCCCCAGTTATTAGCTATAATTTTGGAGCAAACAATTATTACGGATTAAAGAAAATATATAAAATCTGTATTTCTTTCATTTTTGTAGGTTCATTATTTATTTTTGCGTTATCCTTTATAAATGGAAATAGTTTGGTACGTTTATTTACTGGGACAAATGAAGCGGTATATAAAATTGCAATAAACGGATTTATGATATTTGTATTTAGTTTTCTTTTTTCGGGCTTCAATATATTTTCATCTGCAATTTTTACTGCATTATCTAACGGTAAGCTATCTGCTTTGATTTCTTTTTTAAGGACATTCGGCTTTATAATGATAGGCTTGTTGGTAATGCCTCAGTTCATTGAGATAACAGGTGTATGGTTGGCTGTTCCCGTTGCTGAAATATTAACACTATGTATTTCATTATATTTGAATTTTCGTCTTTGGCGTTCGTGGAACAATCAGAATAACAGTTATGAAAAAATACAGAACTGGAAGATTGTAGGGTAAATGATAATAGCTTACATTTTACTTTTTGTAAAAGTGTAAGCCTTTTTCAAAAAAATCAAAAAAACTCTTGCTTATGACGTAACGTCGTGAATTATAATATAAGCAGGAGGAATGGAACATGAATAAAAAGAAAGCTATACCAGAAAATTTTATGACTGTTGGAGAACTTGCAAAGAAAATGGGGACAACAGTACGAACACTTCAATATTATGACAAAGAGGGCTTGCTTTCCCCTACTACTGAAAGTGAGGGGGGACGCAGATTATATACGCATAAGGATATGATAAAACTTCATCAAATCTTATCATTAAAGTCTTTGGGCTTTTCGCTTGCTGATATAAAAAACAAACTGATTTCTCTTGATACACCAGAAGAAGTAGCAACCGTTCTTAATGAGCAGTCGCTGGCTATTCAACAGAAAATAGAACAATTAACAGAAGCAGTAACAGCGATTGAAACATTAAAAAATGAAGTCTTGCAAATGCAAGTTGTAGATTTCAAAAAATATGCTGACATTATCGTTAATCTACAAATGAACAATGAGTATTACTGGTTAATAAAACATTTTGATGATACAACATTAGAACATATCCGTAACCGATTTGATAAAGAAAGCGGAATGGACTTTATGCACCGTTTCAATCAACTAAACGATAAAGTTATAAGGTTAAAAGAGAAGAATATAGCACCAGAGGATAAGCAGGCACAAGCATTAGCACAAGAATTTTGGAATATGGTTATGGAATTTACAAATGGGGATATGAGTATGCTTCCTACATTGATGAAATTTGATAATCTCATAGGCGATAATAACGAGTGGTTAAAAAAGCAAAAACAAGTAAATGAATATCTGCAACCTGCATTAGAGTTATATTTTCAAAATGCTGGTATAAATGCTTTCGAGGGGGTGTAGGAATGTCTTATGCAATAGAAATTACCGATTTGAAGAAAAAGTATGGAAACCATGAAGTATTGAAAGGTATTAACTTTTGTGTTGAGCATGGAGAAGTATTCGGTATTTTGGGTATCAATGGAGCAGGTAAAACAACTATTCTTGAATGTATCGAAGGCTTTCGTAAATATCATTCTGGTAATATAAAAATATCGGGAAATATTGGTATTCAATTACAATCAGCTTCGTTACCTGCTTATATGAAAGTAAGTGAAGTAATTCAGTTGTTCTCGAAATGGAAACGTGCAGAGATTGATAATTCCTTACTAATGGCGTTGGGAGTAACAGATTTGCAAAAGAAGTTATACACAGAATTGTCGGCAGGACAAAAAAGAAGATTACATTTAGCTCTTGCTCTTATTGGAAAGCCAGACATCTTATTTCTCGACGAACCGACAACGGAACTTGATGTAGAGGGACGTATATCTCTGCATAATGAAATTCGGAAGTTAAATCAAAATGGTACAACAATAATTTTGTCTAGTCATGATATGGCAGAGGTTGAAGCTCTTTGTACCCGTATCGCTATTCTAAATAATGGGGTAATTAGTTTCATAGGTACAACTGACGAATTAGCGTCAAAAGTAGGCAAGAAATACAACATAAAAATAGTAAGTGAATTGGGCGAAAACGAATACTCTGCTGTCAATGTTGCAGATACCTTGTTAAGTATTTTAGAAGAATACAAGCAGAAAAATATTGATATTTTCGATATAAAGGTAAATCGAGGTACATTAGAACAGCACTTTATCAACCTTTCAAGGGGGTGTAAACAATGAAAGCTATGTTGTATGGAATAAAGGTACAATTAAAAATAGATATTCGCAGTAAAACACTATTAGTAACCTGCTATGTCGTCCCACTACTATTTTTTGCGATTATGGGCGGTATTTTTACTTCTTTAATGCCAGAAGCGAAGAATACATTGATACAATCTATGACAGTTATGGGGGTTTCAATGGGAGCTTTCATAGGTGTACCACCATCAATGGTTGAAGTATATGGTACGGACATAAAGAAAATGTATATAGCAAATGGGATACCTTTATGTTTTGGTGTAATTACCTTAGTTGTATCTGCATTTATCCATTTAATGATAATGAGCATGATTATTTTTACACTTGCACCGATTGTATTTCACTCTACTATCCCGTCAAATATTCCGTTATATTTTATAACACTTGCCTTATTTGTTATTGTATCGCTTGCTATTTCATGTGTGCTGGGGTTAGCTGTTAAAAATCAAGCAAAACTGACAATGTATAGTCAAGTTGTCTTTTTACCCTCTATTATGTTGTCTGGTATCATGTTTTCGGCAGAATTACTTCCAAACTTTCTTGAAAGTATGGGAAAACTGTTTCCTGCAACATGGGGATATACTTTGTTGATACAAAAGAATATTGACGTAAGTACATTTATTCCTATAGTAATTATTCTGATTATTTCTGTTTTTATAAGTGTGCAATTATTGAAAAAGATACGTTCTGAATGATACGAAGAAAGAGATTGAATTATGATAGGTCTAAAAAAACGAGATATAAAAAAAGCATTGAAAGCTGGTGCAAAGGCTAGTGGTATGTCATTGGCTGATGTTCGGGAAAATATCGAAGCAACGATTGATGAAGCTATGAATAGCACTGACCCAGAGGTGCAGGCAAATTTCAAAAAGTATTTTGGAAATAAACGCCCTACACCAGAAGAATATATCTATAAGATTACGAAAAAGACAGTAAAATAAGTGCTTTAAAGGGGGCTTGTATTATGGAACGCTTTAAGTACACTCTTACAAATTCAGATACAACCTAACAGCATTACCTTTACAACTGAATATGAAATAGCTTTAGAAGCTCGTACAGACTATATGTTTTGTGCGGGCTTTTTTTTGTACCCAAAAAATTTTTTCAACTTTTTTCGGTTTCAACTTAACAAATCACACCTTGCTGTACAGATATGGTGCGGAAAGAGGGATAAACACTTTTCAAGTCATAGCTGGAAAGGGGGTGAGATTATGAAACCGTCTGATTTCCAGAAAACAATACAATGCCAGTTTGAAAGTAAATTGAAGAAAGTTGTCAAAGGCATTGTAAAGAATTACCAAAAAGAGTTGAAGCGAAGAAAAAAGAAATGAAATTCCATTCTGTGAACTTCCAGAGATTATTGTTGAGAAATTTACTGTCTGGGACGATTACGAAACCGACTATACTATTTTCAATGTTTGTGGCAATGATATTCGTGTTTATGACGATGAACTTGCAGAAGCCTTGAAAAAGCTGTCTGACCGTAACCGAGAAAATTTACTGATGTACTATTTCTTGGAAATGAACAATGAAGAAATTGCCAGAGTACAAAACATTTCCAGAAGTGGAGTTTTTCAAAATCGGTACAACTCATTGGAACTTATGAAAAAAATACTCAAGGAGGAAAAGTAGAAAATGAAACGCACGTTTAAGAAACCGTCTTTTTATCTGATTTCATCAGCTACGGACGGGGACGCAAAAGCGATTGAAAAGATACTTGCATTTTATGACCCATACATATCAAAATGCTGTCTGCGTCCACTCTATGATGAATACGGCAACGTCTATATTGCTGTGGATATGGAGTTAAAAGGACGTATCAGAGAAGCATTGATAAAAATGATGTTAGATTTCGATATTCCTTTAGAAATCGAAGAATAAGCAGTTTTCAGCGGAGTTTGATTTGACACCCCTCTTTCCTGCTCCGCTACTGTTTTGAAAATGAGAGCTTTTATGAGCTTTCGCCACGGTTCTTTGAAAATTGAATAAAGCAGACAGATACGTTTGTGAGGTAGCGAGCCACGGGGACTGTACGCCACGACCTTTCCAAAAGAAAGCAAGCGACCCACGCAGTGATCCGAGAGCGACTGTTGGAAAAGTCGTTTTGCCACGACCTATCCTCACAGAATAATGATACGTCCGCATGGTGCGGTTCTGCCCACAAGAATGGGAATAGTTGAGATACTAACGGAGCTTTCCAAAGCCGTCTGCCTGCTTGTAAAAAATGACACACAGTAAAGGGGGTGCATAGATTATGAACAATACTGATGTGCCTATCTGGGAAAAATATACGCTGACGATTGAAGAAGCGTCTAAATACTTCCGCATTGGCGAAAAAAAATTGCGTAAATTAGCCGAAGAAAATATTGACGCTGGCTGGGTTATCGTGAACGGTAATCGTATTCAGATTAAGCGAAAACAATTTGAAAAAATCATAGATACATTGGACGAAATCTAATGTCATTGAGCCGTAGATATGGTATAATAAAGTATAGCGTATCACGGCTCATTCCATGACGGAAAGGAGCTTTACACTATGTCTAATGTAAAACGAAAAGACAGTAAAAATCGCAATTTGCGTAATGGAGAGAGCCAGCGAAAAGACGGAAGATACGTTTATAAATATACCGATATATACGGAAAGCCACAATTTATCTATTCTTGGAAACTTGTACCGACAGACAAGACACCTGCTGGAAAGCGTGATGATATATCGTTGAGGGAAAAAGAAGCACAGATAAAAAAAGACCTTAACGACGGTATCGACACAGTCGGCGGTAAAATGACAGTCTGCCAGCTTTACGAGAAAAAGAACAGCCAAAGAAAGAACATCAAGAGGGCTACTGAAAAAGGACGACAGTATCTTATGAACGCTCTGAAAAATGACCCATTGGGTATGAGGGCGATTGATACTGTTAAGCAGTCGGACGCTAAAGAATGGGCTATCAGAATGAGTGAAAAAGGATATGCCTATAAAACGATTGATAACTATAAGCGTTCCTTGAAAGCGTCATTTTACATGGCGATACAAGACGACTGTATCAGAAAGAACCCATTTGAATTTAAACTAAGTGATGTTCTGGAAGATGATACGGAGCAGAAAGTTATCCTTACACCAGAGCAGGAAGAACGCCTGCTTGCCTTTATGGAAACGGACAAGATTTACAGTAAGTATTATGATGAGGTTGTACTTCTTCTGGAAACGGGACTTCGTATTTCTGAATTTTGCGGACTGACAACGCATATTGATATGCAGAACAGAATACTCAATATAGACCACCAGTTATTGAAAGACAGCGAAATCGGCTACTATATTGAAACGCCAAAGACCAAAAACGGAAAACGGGAACTTCCATTGACAGAACGGGCTTATCAAGCAATCCAAAGAATACTAAAGAACAGAGGAAAAGCACAACCGCTGATTGTAGGTGGTTACAGCAATTTTCTATTCTTAAACCGTGAGGGCTTGCCTAAAGTTGCAGGAAACTATGAGGGCATGGTGCGAGGACTAATTAAGAAGTATAACAAGTATCATACGGATAAGTTACCGAACATCACACCACATTCATTCAGACATACTTATTGTACGAATATGGCAAATAGAGGAATGAACCAAACACCCTGCAATATCTCATGGGACACGCCAACATAACCATGACACTTGGCTATTACGCACACGGTACATTTCAATCTGCAAAAGCGGAACTGGAAAGACTGGCTTGTTAATATCGGAGCTTATATTTACTACTCATTTACTACTTTTGGTTGCATTTTCATGCTGGTAAATGCCAGCTTATGCAAGGTATCTTCCGAAAAGAAAATACCGATAAAGCCCTAAAATACGGGATATATCGGCATTTACCAACTTATGAAAAGATAATCAGAAATTTAGTAAGTTTTTATATTAAAAAAGTACGCCTGGAGAGCGACCCGAAAAAGATCCCAGTGATGGGAGTGATGGGTGCGTTTGTCTTTGCGGCGCAGATGATTAACTTTACAATTCCGGGCACAGGCTCGAGTGGTCATCTCTGCGGCGGTATGATGCTGACCGCGTTGCTCGGACCGTATGCCGCGTTTTTAACAATGATCGGTGTGCTGCTGATCCAGTGTCTGCTGTTTGCGGACGGCGGTCTTCTGGCGCTCGGGTGCAACATCTGGAATATGGCGTTTTATGGTGCTTTCTCGGTTATTTCCTGTTCTGGCGTCCGATGATGAAAAAGGGAATGTCGCGCGGAAAGATTGTAGGTGCTTCCATCCTTGGGTGCGTGGTGACGCTGCAGCTTGGCGCTTTTAGTGTGGCACTGGAAACACTTGCATCCGGCATAACGGATCTGCCGTTTTCGGTATTTGTGGCAACAATGCAGCCGATTCATCTCGTGATTGGTCTTGTAGAAGGCCTGATTACAGCGGCCGTTCTGCTGTTCGTCTATGAAGCCCGCCCGGAGATGCTTTCGTGCAGCGAAGAAAGGGCAAAGAGCCGATTTTCTTTCAAGAAGACAATTGCGATCTTAGGAATCGCAGCACTGGTGATCGGCGGAGCCGTTTCTCTTGCGGCATCCTCCAATCCGGATGGACTTGAGTGGTCTATGGAGCGTCTGACTGGTTCGACGGAACTGGAAAACGACGGAACCGGCGCACATGCAGCGGCGGAAGAAATTCAGGAAAAAACGGCACTTCTGCCGGACTATGGATTTAAAAATTCCGATTCCACGTTTGGAACCAGCTTTTCCGGAATTGCGGGATCCGCAGTTGTTCTTATTGTCTGTGTCGGTGCATGCTATGCATTCCGTTTCTTTAAAAAGAAAAAGTCATAAGCTGCACGGAACAGGAGAAAGAAATGAATAAACTTGGCAATGCACTATATGAAATCCATCATATGGATATGCTTGCGGCGAAGGACCAGTGGGTGAACAGGCTTCATCCACTGGTTAAACTTGTTTTAACGATTGTTTTTCTGACCGTAACCATGTCCTTTCAAAAATACGATCTGACCGGCCTGCTGCGCATGGGAATTTATCCGATTGTACTCTTTATCGTCGGCGAAATTTCATTCTGCGACAGTATCCGGCGGCTTCGGATTGTTCTGCCACTTGTCTGCTTTGTGGGGCTGTTTAATCCGATTTTTGACCGTCAGGTAATCGGGTATATTGGTACCGTTCCGCTGACAGCAGGGATGCTTTCCATGGTGACGCTGATGATCAAAGGCATTTACAGCGTACTGGCGGCATATCTTCTGATTGCGACAACATCCATCGAAAAAATCTGTTATGCACTGCGTCTGCTTCACATCCCTGCCATTCTGGTGACACAGGTGCTGCTGACGTACCGCTATGTTACAGTGCTTCTCGAGGAGGCAAACCGCATGACCCAGGCGTACAGTCTGCGCGCGCCGAATCAGAAGGGTGTTCATTTCAAGGTATGGGGAACACTGGCCGGCCAGCTGCTTCTGCGCAGCATGGACCGCGCAAATGAGGTGTATGAAAGCATGACTTTGCGCGGCTATCGGGGAGAATTTTACTATACAGCGAAGGAGCCGTGCAAAGCGAAGGACTGGCTGTATCTGGGCGTGTGGCTTGCACTTTTTGCCGTGCTGAAGGTAACGGGATGAAATGCTGCGTGGGGAGACATCTATTTGCAACGAGTCGGAAGATGTAGAAAAGCAACCCGGTGCAGTGGCCTGCACGCGGAAGAGGAAAGAATTGTCGGGAGATATCAAAAATGAGCCATATTCACATCAATTTTGAACATGTTAATTATTCTTACGAAAAAACAGTCCCGATTCTGCAGGACATCACATTTACCGCACACGAAAATGACAGCATCGGGCTGATTGGAGCGAACGGTGTCGGGAAATCCACGCTGCTGAAATTGCTGGTCGGGCTAAATCCGGACTATGAGGCAGCATTCGTGTGGAGGAGATGCCGGTTGTGAAGGAGATGCTTCCGAAAGTGCGCGAGAAAATCGGATATGTCTTTCAGGATTCGGACAGTCAGCTGTTCATGTCGACGGTATTCGCGGACGTGGCATTTGCACCACGCAATTACGGACTGCTGGAAACAGAAGTGGAACAGCGTGTCAGCCATGCACTGGAACAGATTCATATCGGGCATTTACGGGACAAGCAGATTTATAAGCTGTCGGGCGGTGAGAAAAAGATGGCATCGATCGCCACGATCCTCGCAATGACACCGGATATCATTCTGATGGATGAACCATCGATTGCACTCGATCCAAAAAACCGTAGAACGTTAATTCATATACTGAACGATTTTGAACATCTGAAAATCATCGCATCGCATGATCTCGATATGATTCTGGAAACCTGCAATCGCGTGATTCTGATGGCCGGCGGACGGATTGTCTGCGACGGGGATACGAAAGAAATATTGACAAACAAAGAGCTTCTTGAGGCAAACGGACTGGAGCTGCCGTTTTGCCTGCAGAAGCCGGTGTGGTAGAAGGTTTTGCGGAAGAAAGCGATGAAACACACACGTTGTGGATTTCTCGCGGTGATGGTAGTAATGGCGGGAATCGGAAAAAGTTCGCGTGGACATGGACGTTGGTTCGCTGTCCGTGAAGGTGGACGTACTGTAGGATCAGGACGTGTTGCTACAATCATCGAGTAATACAATCTGAATATAGATTTGTTATCGTAAGATAACGTTGTGTTCAAACGTAAGATACCCGTAGAACTTCGGTTCTACGGGTTTTTCTGTTGCCTAGAAATATATAAAAAGAGCAGAAAAGAATAACGAATAGTATAGAAAAACGGTTGCCGGGAGAGTATCCTGACAACCGTTTGTGATAACAGAATGATAACAAAATATACAATTTTCGCAAATATGATAACAGATAAAGTGGATTTATCCACAAATCAGAGATGTGATTGTGGATTAAGTCAGATCATACGTCTTAATGTCATTACCTTCAGTGCCCTTCTTAACGATGGTATGACAACCTATCGTAGTTCCCATAGCACGCAGTTTCCATTCGTCCTGAGTAGCGTTCAGCTTATCTAGTTCTTCCTGTCTTTTATCTTCATTTTCGATAGCTAATATTTCAGCTTTTTCCTTTTCATAGACATTTTTAAATTGACACCATTTCCTGAAAAAGTCTTGCATTGTAGGATTATCGAACGTCAGTGAAATCTTCTGATCAGGCATCTCAGCAAGTGAGAGGTTCACTGAATCATCAATAGAAAACAGCAGGGAGAGCACATCTCCGACTGTTTCAATATTAAAATCCAGAAAAACACTAACATTTAATCCCAGTGCAGTTGCTATCTTTTCTAACTGATCCGGTTTTGGATTCCGGATTCCCAGTTCATATTTTCTGATCGTTCCTACGTTAATGCCGGACAGCTCGGCTAATTGTATCTGACTGTATCCTCTAAATTCCCGGAATGCCCGGATTTTTTTACCAATCATAATGCTGCCTCCTTAATAATATTTGTGCTTCTATTCTAGCACAAAAGTGAATGATACAAAAGAGTGAGATTTAATAAATTGTTGATACGAAAGCGATAGGTATGGAATGGAAAAAATAAATTCGCAAATGTTTATTGACAAATTCACAAAAGTGAATTATTATAAGAGAACAACGAAAGAGTCACAAAAGTGACTGAGAGGAGGACAATATGAGAACTAATTATATGATGACTGTTGATGATGTCATGGAAGAATTAGGAGTGAAACGCAGTAAAGCATATTCTATTCTGAAGCAGCTCAATGATGAACTGGGCAAAGGAAGGATATGTAGCAGTTCGTGGAAAGATTCCACGTCCCTACTGGGAAACAAAATTTTATGGATGCTCTCAGAGAGCAGTATGAAGGAGGTTTTAAGATGTCAGCTTACAAAGACAAAACACAGGAACCTGGTATGTGAGCTTCCGCTATATTGACTGGACAGGAAAGGAAACACAGAAGCTGAAAAGAGGGTTCAAGACAAAGAAAGAAGCATTAAATTATGAAAAGGAATTCATAAGAAAGACTGCGGCGGATATGAAAATGGAGATGAACAGTTTTATTTCAGTCTATTTTGAAGATAAAAAGAATGAACTGAAAGAAAATTCAATCCGAAATAAGCAGCACATGATGAACAAGCACATTGTTCCGTATTTTGGAACAAGAAAAATGAATGAGATTACACCGGCTGAGATTATCCAGTGGCAGAACACCATTCAGGAAAAAGGATACAGCAAGACTTATGAGCGTATGATTCAGAATCAGTTAAATGCACTGTTTAACCATGCACAGAAAATTTACAATCTGAAGGAAAATCCATGTAAGAAAGTAAAAAAGATTGGAAAATCGGATGCAAATAAGCTGGAATTCTGGACGAAAGCAGAATATGACAGATTTATCGCAGGGATTGAACCGAGGAGTGAGGATTATCTGATATTTGAAATTCTGTTTTGGACAGGAATCAGGGAAGGAGAGCTTCTGGCATTGAGTCTTTCAGATTTTGATATGAGTGGAAATCTCCTGCATATCAATAAGACTTATAACCGGATCGGGAAAAGAGATGTGATTGATACTCCTAAAACAGAAAATTCAGTCCGTACCATTGATATTCCTAATTTTCTTAAGGAAGAGGTACAGGAGTATGCAAAGAAGCATTATGGATTTCCGGAAGATCAGCGGTTGTTCCCGATTGTGGCGAGAACACTGCAGAAACGTCTTAAGAAATATGAAGCACTGACCGGTGTAAAACCAATCAGAGTGCACGATATCCGTCACAGCCATGTGGCATATCTGATCCACCAGGGCGTAGAACCGCTGATTATCAAGGAAAGGCTGGGGCACAAAGACATTCAGATGACATTAAACACTTATGGTCACCTGTATCCGTCACAGCAAAAAAAGGTAG
>ENA-OQBT01000610-OQBT01000610.1-human-gut-metagenome-genome-assembly--contig:-NODE-610-length-20453-cov-6.884237_pt1 | contig 20453 bp, 30 predicted proteins | sample MGYA00242749_ERZ504557 | MGnify/ENA primary metagenome ERZ504557 (study PRJEB26092, sample SAMD00036243) | human gut metagenome | host: Homo sapiens | study: EMG produced TPA metagenomics assembly of... | reverse complement strand
AAATCGTGTTGGTATTAATCAGGGAAATGTAACTCAAATAAGGTCCCGTGATAATCCAGCCCAGGCCGATGAGGGCCGGAGGGATGATGGCGCCTGGGGACAAGTGTTTCCAATACAGGGCCAGGGACAGGACGACAGCGCCGACGCCGGGCAGCAAGCCGAAGGTCATGTCTTCGATATTGTCGGGCCCCATGCCCAGGGAAATGAGAAACTGCCATTCAAAGCAGCAGCCATAAACTACGGCAAAGATGATACACAGCGGCAAGAGTCTGTGCCGCCATTTGCTGAAGGTCTTCATTGCATGAACATGTGTTTGTTCTATCCTCTCTGTAAAACTCTTTGTAAAAACGATGTAAACAAAGCATACCGGCTATATTATACATCAAACGGGGCTGATAACATAGAGGGAATTTTTGAATTACCGGAAAAAAAGATAAAAAAAGACTTGCCAAAAACGACAGGTCATGGTAGAATAGTTTTCGTTGAGGCACTCCGTGCTGAAACAATGGTGAAACGGCCCCGTGGTGTAGCGGTTTAACATGTCGCCCTGTCACGGCGAAGATCGTCAGTTCAAATCTGATCGGGGTCGCCACTTTTTTTGCTCAGGTAGCTCAGTCGGTAGAGCAGGGGACTGAAAATCCCCGTGTCGGCGGTTCAATTCCGTCCCTGAGCACCAACATCAATTACCTATCATGCGGTTGTGGCGGAATGGCAGACGCGCTACTTTGAGGGGGTAGTGAGCGAAAGCTCATGGGGGTTCAAGTCCCCCCAACCGCACCATAGCTTCTCAAAAGAGGAGCGCTGAATAGAAACGGCCCCGTGGTGTAGCGGTTTAACATGTCGCCCTGTCACGGCGAAGATCGTCAGTTCAAATCTGATCGGGGTCGCCATATTCTTTTTTTTACAATTTTATATGCGGTTGTGGCGGAATGGCAGACGCGCTACTTTGAGGGGGTAGTGAACGAAAGTTCATGGGGTTCAAGTCCCCCCAACCGCACCATGTAAAAAGGGCTTGTCGTATGACGACAAGCCCTTTTAAGTGATTAGTGGCTAACCACTAACTCCGAACTACAAAGAGATAGGGACCACGCATGATAGCAATAGCTTTTGTGCGACAGTCCCTTTTTTAGCAGTTAGTGTTTCGTAGGGGCCGTCCTGTCAAGCGGCCCGCCGTGAACAGTCAGCCATACCATTGGTCAGCCTGAGGGAATGTTTTTTACGGCCTCCCTTTGGGACGGCCCCTACAAACCGTGGGGTACAAGTCACGAGCCACGAACCATGAACCACTGCTTACTATAAACTCGAAAAAAGGGGAATCCCTATGGATAAGGAACATGTCTTTTTTGAAAATTATGCGAAAAATTGGGACCGCGACCGCAAGGCAGACGACCGGGTCTTATCGTCTTTCATGGAGCTGGCGGCCATCCGGCCCGGTTCAGCCATCCTCGATGCGGGCTGTGGGACGGGCGTGCTCTTGCCTTACTTATCCGCAGCGGCTGGAGATGAAGGCAGTGTGGAAGGCTTCGACTATTCCCAGCAGATGATCGACGTGGCCAAGGATAAATTTTCTCACCTGGCCAATGTCACCTTTACGACGGGCAATGTCCTGAAATATGCTTTTCCTAGGAAACATTATGATGTCGTCTGCTGTCTCAATTTCTATCCCCACATTGCGGAACACAGCCGCGATGTCATCCGCCGCCTCTATGAGGCCCTGGTGCCCGGCGGGATGCTACTCATCATGCACGACCTGCCCCGCCAGGCCGTCAACGCCATCCATGGCGGCGCGCCCGTGCTGCCGCCGGTGGATATTTTGGAAGAGAAGCTGATCAGCGCCGGCTTTTCCATCGTCATGGCCATGGATACGGACCGGTTCTATTTCATCAAGGTCGTCAAGGCCGCCGACGAAGCCGATTTCGTCTATGACGATGAAGAAGAACAGCCTGCTCAGGCACACGCCGGTACCCATCATGACCATCACCATACGGAAACGAAACGCGTCCTCAACCGGCTGTCGCGCATTACGGGCCACGTCGAAGCCATCAAGCGCATGATCGAAGACGGCCGCGACTGCAGCGACGTCCTGGTCCAGCTGGCGGCCGTCCACTCGGCCATTGCCGGCGTGAGCCGGGTCATCCTCAAGGACCACATCGACCACTGCATCGTCGATGCCATCCATGAAGGAGACGCAGAAGCCGTAGAAAATCTCAAGAAAGCTATTAATACCTTTGTCAAGTAATGGTATAATAGGACAGAGTAACCATTTTGAAAGGGTGTGACTACGATGCAGTTTCGTGTATTACTAGGTGATTTATCCGAGTGGAAGGCTGACGGCCTCGTCTATTCCGCCAGCTCGACTCTCTTGCCAACGAATAGCGTCAGCAGTAAGATTCATCAGAAAGGTGGCCTGTCTTTTTCCGCTTCATGCCGTACCCTCGGCATGTGCCACGTCGGCAGTGCTGTCATGACCAAGGGTTATAAATTAAAGGCTTCCTTCATTATCCATGCTGTCGGCCCCTACTGGGTCGGCGGCAAGCGTGGCGAAGAAGGGGAATTGTTGTCGGCTTATAAGAAAGCCCTTCATCTGGCCGATGAAAAACATTTGAAGCACCTTGCATTTGCCTCGCTGAGTACGGAAGAAAAGCGTTATCCCCTGCAGCGGGCTGCGGCCGCTGCTGTCCCCCTGCTCTTGACCGAAGGGGCCGGTTTCGATCGCATCGACATGGTCTGCACGAGCCCGGAAGAACAGGAAGCCTATACAAAAGCCGCTGTCTTTTTCTGGCTCCGCCATCTGGGAGAAGCTGCCGGCAACGAACAGGCAGCCATGATGGAAGAAGCCGGTCCGGCCCTGGCCTTGCTGCAGAGCTGCGACGATGCACCGGACCCCATTGCCTTGTCTGAAGAAGTCAAGAAAATCGAAGCCATTGTCCATCCTTTCTTGAAATTGAGGAAGCGCAGCCTCGTCGACATCGAACAGGCCGCCTCGAAAATCATGGCTTTATATCCGGCAAGTCGTACGGAAGGAGTGTAACTTATGGCAAAGAAAAACGGAACCCATGACCTGGACGTTACTATCCAGTGCCCGGCCTGCCACGAATATGGCGTTTTCCATACGTGGGACGTCATCGATACGGCTGATGCGAAATTGAGCGAACGCGTTCATTTCGACGAAAACTTATTCTTCTATACGTGCCCTCATTGTCACGCCAAGATCCATATGGAAAGCAAGTGCCTTTATATCGACCGCGACAAGAAGCTCCTGGTCTGGCACATCCCGGACCCGAAGGAACGGGTCACGTCGAAGGAAGTCCAGGATGCCCTGGGTTCGCCGTCCTTCACGACCTACACCTGCCGGGCCGCCCTGACCTGGGGCGAATGGCGGGAAAAGATCATCGAACTGGAAAGTTCCTATGACGACCGCCTGTACGAAATCATCAAGTACGGCGCCTATCAGCTCCTCAGTCAGGAAGATAAGGACCGCCTGCCTCTGGAAGCTTATCACATCGACTATGCCGATGACAGCCATGATCCGGATAAGCTGGCCCTGGTCTTCATGCAGAAAGATGCCAAGGGCATGGCCTATGTCTATCCCATTACGGAACACTTGAAAGAAGTGACGAAAGATATTTTCCTGCCCATCATCGAACAGATCGCCGATGCCAACCGCAAGGCACAGTTCGACCGTTTCGGCTATTCCTGGGCCCGGCAGTTCACGACGTACATCATCAAGGCCGCCGAAGAAGATAAGAACCGTGAAACCTATGGCAACCTCATCGGTTTCTGGGTCAAGACCATCGGCGACGAAATCTTCCGGGCCGAAGTGAAGCCGGAATAATTTGTAGGGCGCCCACGTGGGGCGCCTGCCGGTCGCGGTTCGCAGGCCGCAGGTCGTAAACAAAACATGCTATCAGGCTGGCTAGGTATGAACTGCTAAAGAGGCTGTCTAATGCGACAGCCTCTTTTTATCTTTTCCCGCCAAAAGACTCCCACCTCTTAGGTGGTGGATGAATGGCGAGCTTGTGGTATAATATTAATAGCAGTTAGAACTTCTGCGAGAACAAAAAAGTATTTTCAATCAACGGTCTTTGAGCCGTTTTCGGAGGAGCACTCCCCCTTGCCGCAGCACGACGCCATAGGCGAATCGCGACGGGTAGAAAAGAAGTGCAAAATGTGTATCTACTCAAGTAAGCAGAACTTCGATTTCGAGGGACTGTGTAAGGGGCTTTTGGACAGCCCTTTGAGAATAAGGATATTCTGACAGCTAACTCCTTTGGAATAGGCTGTCAGGCGGTAGTCCATGTATCAAACTTCTCAAGAATCTCGCACTTCTATAAGTGGGAGAGGTTCAATGACAGATGTTTTGATTGTAGAATTTGTATTCCCTGGCAATTCATAATTTTGTTAGATGAGGAAGGAGACCTTGGATGTTTTCTATTTTAAAGCGCATTATGCTGACGACGGTCATTGCTGTCGGTTTTATAATTAGCTCCATGACGGTGACGGCTCAGGCCGATATGCCGCCGACGATTGCCGAATCGGCTTGCATGATCGATGTCGATACAGGTAAGGTATTATATCAGGTCTATCCGACCAAATGGGTCCACCCGGCGAGCACGACGAAGATTGTCACCCTCATTACGGCCCTGGACCAGTATAAAGATAAATTGGACCAGCCTTTACAGATTTCCTGGGAAGCAGCCAATACGGAACCTTCCTGTCTGGGGATTTCGCCGGGCGATCCGATTTCCATCCGCGAAGCCCTGCGGGGTATGATGGTCGTTTCCGGGAACGATGCCGCCGTCGCCGTGGCCCAGACTTTGGGCGGTTCTGTCGCCGGTTATGCCGAAAAGATGAATCAGGAAGCGGTCAAAATGGGAGCGACTCATACGAATTTCGTCAATCCGAACGGCTTAACGGCAGCCCACCATCACACGACGGCCATCGATATGGCCAAGATGGCTGCCTACGGTATGAAGAACTTCCCTGAATTTCGTTATATTGTAGGACTCAAGTCCTATGATGTAAAATATTTGGACGGTCGGGAACCGAAACACGTCACGACGACGAACCACTTCCTGACAAGTGGTTATCCCGGTGCCAACGGCGTGAAGACGGGCTTCACCAACGCTGCCGGCGATTGCCTGGTAGCTTCGGCAACGCGCAACGGCCATACGCTGGTCTTAGTCCTGTTCAATGACGACAACCGCTGGACTGATGCACCGACCATTTTAGATTACGGCTTCCGAAGATTACAGACGGGGAAATAGCCTGACCGGAAGCACAACGAGGGGGTATAGTTATGGCGCACGTTTTGATTATTGAAGATGACAGCATGATTGCTGCCATCGAACGGGACTTTCTCGAGGCCAATGGCTTCGAAGTATCCGTAGCCATGACGGGGAAGGAAGGCATGAAGATCTTTGACAGCGGAACTATCGAAGCGGTCTTGCTGGATATCGGCCTGCCGGACACGGATGGCTTCATGTTATGCCGCAAACTGCGGGATATCAGCAACGTCCCCATTCTCTTCATCACCGCTCGGGGGAGCGACGACGATAAGATTAAGGGCTTGGGGCTCGGGGCAGACGACTACATCGTCAAGCCTTTCAATCCATCGGAAATGATGGCCCGCCTCAAAGCTCATCTGGAAATCCATCAGAGACTGTTAGGGGTACGTCTCCAGGATGCCGATGACAACAAGCCGGATATCCAAGTCGGCGACTTGCGTATTTTCATCAAGCGCCACCAGGTATTCCGGGGAAAAACAGAAATCAATCTGACTGGCAAAGAATTTAACCTGCTCTTGTTCCTGGCCCGCCATCCCAATCAGGTCTTCTCCAAGAAGTACCTCTTTGAAATGATCTGGCATCTCGATGCCCTGGGCGAACTGGCGACGGTGACGGTCCACGTCAACCGCCTGCGGGACAAGCTCAACGAAGTCCAGCCGGAATTTACGGCTATCGAAACCGTTTGGGGAAACGGTTATCGTTTCCGCGTAGAAGAATAGCAAAAAGAGGCTGTCGCCTTGGCGACAGCCTCTTTTTGCGTTTGGCTAACGAGCTACGAGCACGAGTCACTGCTTAGTAATTGACGTTGCGGAGTTCGAAGAAGGACTGGGGATGTGCACAGACCGGGCAGACTTTCGGAGCTTCGACAGCTTCTACGATGAAGCACAGTTGCGGCAGATCCAGGTCTTCTTGTCGGATTTCTTGAAGACTTCCTGTTTTTCGACGTTAGCCAGGAGAGCGAGGTAGCGTTCTTCGTGGTGTTTTTCGATTTCAGCGACTTTTTCAAATAAGAAGGCGATTTTGTCGAAGCCTTCTTCGCGAGCTTCTTTTGCGAAGGTCGGGTACATTTCCGTCCATTCGTAATGTTCGCCGGCAGCAGCGTCTTTCAGTGCATTGATGTCGTTGGGCATTTCACCGCCGTTGAGGAGTTTGAACCAGATCTTAGCGTGTTCTTTTTCGTTGTTGGCCGTTTCTTCGAAGAAAGCTTTGATCTGTTCGTAGCCGGCTTTCTTAGCTACGCTGGCATAGTAGGTGTACTTGTTACGGGCCTGGGATTCACCAGCAAAAGCAGCCTGTAAGTTTTTTTCTGTTTTCGAACCTTTTAATTCCATAATTCATTTCCTCCTTGACAAAAAGTTATATTTTAATTTAGTTTTTAGCACCTCTTTGGGTTGATTTTATTGTAGCACTTTTCAACCTTGGTGTCAACGGATAATTGTTATTTGTTAGTAGAAAAGTTTAACGGCTTGTATGGTTGTCGTGGCTATCGGTCCGATGGCTGCGTTCATTGTCAAGGTTGTTGTCCAGATGGCTGTTCTGCTGCTGCGGCTGCTCTGAATCTGGCTGCTGCGGGGAGAGGACGGCTGGCTGCTGCGGCTCTGGGATTGGGACGACTTACGGCTGGAGCTGTCGTCACGGGTATAAGCATCCCACTTGGATTTCACCGTGTCGCCGGCATCTTCGGCCGAGTCCTTGAGGCTGCCGTATTTGGCCTTGAACTGGGCTTCGATCTGGTCGGCCTTTTCCGGGTACATGGCCTTCAGTTTGGCCAGGAGTTCAGCCTTGCTGGCATTGCCCTTGTCCAGGGCTCCCTGGATTTCCTTATATTCTTTATAGTAAGCCATCCAGTGTTTCAACGGGCCGTAGTCGTTGCTCATGAAGGACATATAACTGCCGAAGGCGCAGGCCAGGGTCAGGATGAGGCAGATGAGGACGCGCTTCATTTACTGCGCCCCCTTTCCGCGGGCTGCGGCGTGGCAGGCCTGGCTGGCCGAGCTGGCCGTCATCGCGGCGAAGAGGACCGTCAGGACGGCCAGGACCGGGTCACCAGGGACAGGGTCGGCAGGGGCAGGAGGTCCGTATAGCATAGGCCGGGATGAAGGAAATGCCGACGGCTGCCAGGATGACGATGGCCAGGGCCAGGTAGAGGAAGCCGCTGAGGATGCCGAATAAGGTGCCGAGGATGTCCATGAAGGGGCTGGCGACGGCTTTGGCCGCTTGGCCCATCTGGCTGCTGCCGTCGTTCCAGTTGAAATCCTTTCCGGTCTTAGCGGCTTCTGCGGCATAGCGCTGGCGCATGACCTGTTCCCGGTCGTAGCGGCGCTGCTGCTGGGCCAGCTGCTGCTGCCGGTAGTAGTCGTCGCTGCGATCCTGGTCGTAGAAAACGCGGTCCTCCACGCCGGGACCGAAATCGCCGTAGCCGCCGTATTCGTCGCCGGGCATGCGCGGGTTGTCTTCGGGCACGATGGGTTCGCCGATGTAATAGCGGTAAATATTCTTGGGATGCCCCAGTTTGCAGCAGATCTCTTCTTCCGATTTGCCTTCTTTGGCACCGAGGCGGAACTGTTCTTCGCAGTCTTCGATGATGCCTTTCAAGTCATTTTTATCGCTCTTGCGGAAATAATAGCGCAAGAGGTCCATAAATTCATTCTTTCTCATTCTTTACGCTGTCAGGCCCTTCCTTTCCGATGAGTGCTTCATAACGCTGGTGGAACGTGGCACCATGCTGCCAGGCCGCGACGCTGAGGGCGGCGATGGCGATGATGACGATGAAGATAGCGAATACCGGCATGTCCGGCAAAAAGGCGACCGACGCCAGGGGTTCCTTTTCCAGGGCGATACAGATGGCGACCCAGCCAGGAGGGCGACGGCGAAAATCGTACAGAGCGTGCCGATGATGTAACAGATGAGATAGGACCGGCGCAGGCTCTGCCGGCTCATCGATGATTTCAAAGCAATTCCTCCTCTTTCATTCATTCCTTGTTATCTTATCACAGGCACTATGGCAGGTCAATCGCGGCGGCCCATTCCCTTGCAGACCGGGCTTTTGGGCTATATAATGATATATAATTCTATTTGTCTTTTGAAGGAGGAGTTTTGATGGCTGATTTTGTCCGTTATTATGTAGGTGACATCGTCCAGATGAAGAAGGCCCATCCCTGCGGCTGCAATGAATGGGAGGTGCTGCGTATCGGCGTCGATTTCGTCATCCGCTGCACTGGCTGCGGCCACCGGGTCATGATTCCCCGGCCTAAATTTGAAAAGTCCGTAAAGAAACGATTAAAATGTGCTGGTGATGAAAGTGAAAAAGCGTAAAAAGTTAGAAAAAGGTATTTTTATTTTTAGGACTTTGTGGTACAATATTCAACAGCCGATATTTTAATACTTTACTGAGATAAAGAACTAAAGAAAGGGAGGTCATAGGATGAACAACAATACCTTGGATGGAGTGAAGATGCTCCACCATGATGAAATGCGCAATTATGACCGGATCCAGGGAAAAATAATTTCCGTTATTATGAACCACGGCTGTAAGATTATTGAAACGCCGAGTTTGAAGATTACGATGTGTACCAGCACTTCTTTCCGCAGCTCCGCCAGCAGATGGTCAAGACCATCGATACGGACGGACGGGTCCTGGTCCTGCGGCCCGATGTGACCCTGCCCATCGTCGAAACAGCGGCCCGGGAATTTCCGCGGTCGAACCAGCTGCTCAAGTTCGGCTACGTCAGCACGGTCTTCCGCGAATATTACGGCCGCTCGACGTATGGCAAGGATTTCCTGCAGGGGGGATCGAAATCCTGGGCGACTCCAGCCCCGAATGTGACGGCGAAGTCATTGTCACGGCAGCAGAGATCCTCAAAGCCGTCGGCGTCGAAAACATCCGCATCGACATCGGTACGGCCGCTTATACGCAGGCCTTGTTCGATGGCCTTCCCCTTTCGGAAGAGCAGAAGGCAACCCTCAAGGGGTATATGGCCGAACGCAACCTCGTGGCCTGCAAGTCCTATATCGCGTCCCTGCCGATTTCGTCCGATGCCCGCAAGGCCCTGGAAGCCCTACCGGTCCTTTTCGGGCCCTATGCCCAGACCTTGAGCAAGGCCCGGGACTATTCCATCAACAGCGGCATGCTCAACGCCTTGTCGCGGCTGGAACGGGTCTATGACTACATCCTCTATGCCGGCTATGCCGATAAGGTCCAGCTCGACTTCGGCTTTGCCAGCCGCCTGGGCTATTATACGGATACGGTCTTCAAGGTCTACGTCGACGGTGCCCTGTACGATATCATCGACGGCGGCCGTTACGATCAGCTGTCGTCGCGGTTCGGCGTCGACCGCCCGGCCTGCGGCTTCGGCATGAACATCAATTTATTGTATGAATACATGAGCGATGCCGGCCTCCTGGAAGATACGGAACCGTCCTTCCAGATGGCCGTATCCTACACCCAGGGCGACCAGACCCTGGTCCGGGACCTCATGAACTGGCGCGACCGCGGCTTCCGCGTCGCCGCCTATCCCGATTCGTCCTTCATCGACAGCGCCGACTACAGTATCCACGCTATTTACCGCAACGGCTCGTACTACAAGGACGGCAAGGCCATGACGGCCGAAGAATTGGAAGCACTCATGGGGAGGTTGTAACATGGCGATTCATATTGCACTGGCCAAGGGCCGTATTCATAAAGTAGTCATGAAGTATTTAGCCGAAAGCGGCTATGATTTCCCGACGTATTCCGAAGAAAGCCGCAAGCTCATCTTTGAGGACGCCAAGGGCCAGCTTAAAGTGACCCTGGTCAAGTCGCCGGACGTCGCCGTCTACGTCGAACGCGGCGCTGCCGATGTGGGTATCGTCGGCAAGGACGTCCTCATCGAAGAGGCGCCGGGCGCTGACGTCTACGAAGTCATGGACTGGCATCGGCCGCTGCCGCATGGCCGTCCGCGGCCATTGCCGGCAAGAAGGTCGACATGACCAAGCGCATCACGATTGGCACGAAATACCCGCGCATTGCCCGCGCCTATTTCGAGGCCAATCATCATAGCGTCGACATCATCAAGCTCAACGGGTCTGTCGAACTGGCACCGATCGTCGGCTTGTCCGATGTCATCGTCGATATCGTTGAAACGGGCAACACCTTGAAGGCCAACGGCCTGGAAGTTCTCAAATACTTCATGGATTTCAGTGCCCGCATGATTTGCAATCCCGTTTCTTTTAAGATGAAATATGACGAAATCCAGCAGCTCATGGAAGTCATCCGTGAACACAGCATGAAGGCATAACTAAGGGGGAGTTAGAGTGGAATGGATAGATGTACCAGTAAAGGGTTGACCTTACGCGACATTCGCCGCATTACCAAACGCGATCAGGCAGAAAGTGAAGACATCCGCAAAGCCGTCGAAGCCATCCTGGCCGATATCGAACAGCGCGGCGACGCAGCTGTCCGGGAATATACGAAGCGCTTCGATGGCGTGGATTTGGACAGTTTCCTCGTTTCGCCGGAAGAAATCGACACCGCCGTCGACATCGTCGGTCCCGATTTCATGGCCATCCTCGAAGAAGCGGCCGCCAACATCCGGGCTTATCATGAACGGCAGGTCGAACAGACCTGGATCGATACCTTCCGTCCCGGCGTCCGCCTGGGGGCCAAGTTCACGCCAATCCAGCGCGTCGGCGTCTACGTTCCCGGCGGCACGGCTGCCTACCCGTCGACGGTCCTCATGGACACCATCCCGGCCCACGTCGCTGGCGTCCCGTCCATCGCCGTCTTCACGCCGCCTGCCAAAGACGGTTCGGTCAATCCCTACATCCTGGCTGCGGCCCATGTCGCCGGCGCTACGGAAATCTATAAAGTCGGCGGTGCCAGGGCATTGCCGCGGCTGCTTACGGTACAGAAAGCATTCCGCCAGTCTTTAAGATCGTCGGTCCCGGCAATGCTTACGTGGCCATGGCTAAGCGCCTGGTCTTCGGCACCGTCGGCATTGACATGATTGCCGGTCCCAGTGAAGTCGGCGTCCTGGCCGACCACGATGCCAACCCGGTATGGGTCGCTGCGGACCTCCTGGCCCAGGCCGAACACGACCGCCGGGCTGCAGTCTTCCTGGTCACGCCCAGCGCCGCCTTTGCCAGCGAAGTCGAAGCCGAAGTCCGGCGCCAGCTGGAAGAACTGCCGCGCAAGGACATCGCTGCCGAATCCATTGAAAAGCACGCTAAGTTCTTCATCGTCAAGGATAAGGACCAGGCCGTGGATATTATGAACCTCATCGCACCGGAACACTTGGAAATCGCCTTCAGCGACGCCGAAACGTGGGCTAAAAAAATCGTCAATGCCGGCGCCATCTTCATGGGTCCCTATACGACAGAACCTTTGGGCGACTACTTCGCCGGACCGAACCATACCCTGCCGACCATGGGCACGGCGGCTTTCTCGTCGCCCCTCGGTGTCTATGATTTCGTCAAGCGCAGCAGCCTTTTGGAATACGATAAGGACGCCTTCGGCGCCGTCGCCGACAAGGTCATGCGTTTCGCCAATGTCGAAGGATTGCAGGCACACGGCCTGGCAGTAAGGAGGAGAATCGATGAATAATAACTGGCTCCGCAATACAATCCGTTCCTTTGAACCTTATGTCGTCCCGGAAATCAAAGAGCATATCGTCATCAATGCCAATGAAAGCCCTTATAACATCTTTGATTTCCCCCAGGTCAAGGCCGATTTCCTGGAACGCCTGGCCAAGACGCCGTCGTACCACTATCCCGACCCCTTTGCTGAAGAACTGCGGGCAGCCCTGGCCAAATACGTCGGATGCCAGCCTCAGGAAGTGCTCGTCAGTAATGGCGGTGATGAAATCATCAGCCTCATCATGAATACCTTCCTCAATCCCGGCGATACCCTCCTGACCCATACGCCGACCTTCGATATCTACGGCATCGACGCCGAAGTCCTCGGCGCCCAGGTCGTCACCGTATCCGACCTCGACGGCTACCGCCGCGACCGCGACGGACTCCTGACCAAAGTCAAGGAACTCCAGCCGAAAGTGACGGTCCTCTGCAATCCGAACAACCCGACAGGGGAACTGCTGCCCCTGGATTACGTCGAAAGCCTGGTCCAGGCTGCCGACAATATCGTCGTCATCGACGAAGCCTACCTGGAATTTGCCGGTGCGCCGAGCATCATCACCAAGCTCTCCCAGTACGATAACCTCATCGTCATCCGCACCCTGTCCAAGGCCTTCGGCCTGGCCGGCTGCCGCGTCGGTTACGGCGTAGCCCAGAAGGAAGTCATCGACGCGTTGGGCCTGACCAAGCTCGTCTATAATATGAATATCCTGTCTCAGAATGCTGCCTTGGCCGCTATGGACTATGCCGATGACATCCTGGCCCACAATATCCCGCCGACACTGGCAGCCCGCCAGTATTTCATGGACGCCCTGAAGGACGTTCCCGGCCTTACGGTCTATCCCAGCTCGACGAACTTCGTCCTGGTCCGCGTCCCCGACGGCCCGGCCATGGTCAAGGCCCTGCACGACGCCGACATCTGCGTCCGTTCCTATAAGGCAGCAAACCTCAAGAACTGCCTGCGCATCACCATTACCACTGACGAAGTCGTCCGCAAGGTCGTCGCCGTCATGACCGAGGAGGCGAAGAAAAATGCGTAGTGCCCAGATCGAACGGGAAACGGCAGAAACGCAGATCGCCGTCTCCCTCAACATCGATGGCTCCGGTACCTTCGGCGGTACGACGGGCATCGGCTTCTTCGACCACATGATGAACCTCCTGGCCTGCCACAGCGGCATGGATATTACCCTCCACGTCCACGGCGACCTCGACGTCGACACGCATCACACCATCGAGGACCTGGCCATCGTCTTCGGCGATGCCCTGACCAAGGCCCTGGGCGACAAGAAGGGCATCAACCGCTATGGCATGTTCTACTGCCCCATGGACGAAGCCCTGACGCGGATCGTCATCGACCTCAGCGGCCGGCCGTACTTAGTGTATGACGTGAAGCTCGCTGTCGAACGCATCGGGACCTTTGAAACGGAAATGCTCAAGGAATTTCTCTATGCCCTGGCCGACCACGGACGCATGAACCTGCACGTCACCAATCTCTATGGCGAAAATGCCACCACATCGTCGAATCGGTGTTCAAAGGGCTGGGCCATGCCTTGAAAGAAGCTGTCCGCATCGAAGGCGACGAAACGAGTGTCTTGTCGACAAAAGGGGTGTTATGATGAAGATTGCGATTATCGATTATGAAGTTGGCAACCTGGCCAACGTATACAATGCCTGGAAGCGCCTGGGCATCGAAGCGGTCATTACCCGCGACCCGGCTGTCATCCGCGACGCCGACATGGTCGAACTGCCCGGCGTCGGTGCCATCCGCGATGCCATGGGGAATTTACAGAAATTCGACCTCATCCCGCTCCTTCAGGAACAGGTCCAAAGCGGCAAATTCTTCATGGGCGTCTGCCTGGCATGCAGGCCCTGTTTGAAAAGAGCTATGAAGGCGGTACCTATGACTGCCTGGCTTCCTGCCCGGCGACATCGTGCCTTTCCACACGAAACTGAAAGTGCCCCACATGGGCTGGAATGAATTGGAATTTCGTCAGGGACACTGGCTCCAGAAAGGCCTGCCGGCCCATCCGTACGTCTATTTCGTCCATTCCTACCATAAATCGCCTGTCGATACGCCCGACGTCATCGCTACGGCCGACTACGGCCAGCCCGTCCCGGCTATCTGCGGCAAAGACAATGTCCTGGGCTTCCAGTTCCATCCGGAAAAGAGCGGCCGCGTCGGTGAGCAGCTTCTCCGGAACGTCGTCGATTACGTCATGAAGAAAGGGTGAGACTATGATCGTATTTCCTGCTATTGATATCCAGAACGGCCATGCTGTCCGCCTGCGCCAAGGCGTCAAAGACGACAGCACGACGTATTTCGAGAACCCTGTCGACGCCGCTGTCAAGTGGTGCGACGAAGGGGCCATGTTCCTCCACGTCGTCGATTTGGACGGCGCCTTTTCAGGGACCTTGACCAACGCCTCGATCATCGGCGACATCTGTGAAGCCGTCGACATCCCCGTTGAAGTGGGCGGCGGCATCCGCAGCGAAGAAGCCATCGAAACGTATTTGGAAGCCGGCGTCAACCGTGTCATCATCGGCTCGAAAGCCGTCGAAGACCCGAAATTCATCACGGCCATGGCCAAGAAATACGGCTCGTCCCTGGCCGTGTCCATCGATGCCAAGGGCGACGTCGTCGCAACCCGCGCTGGGTCGACGGCAGCGACAAGAAGGTCCTGCCCTTTGCCCAGTCCATGCTCGACATCGGCATCAATACCCTGGTCTATACGGACATCAGCCGCGACGGCATGCTGACCGGACCGAACTTTGAAATGCTCAGCCAGCTCCAGCAGCTGCCCTTTATCCGCCTCATTGCGTCCGGCGGCATGAGCAGCATCGACGATCTGAAGAAATTACAGGCCATGGGCGTCTACGGGGCCATTACCGGCAAGGCGCTCTACGAGGGAAAAATCACCATGGCCGAAATCCGTGCCTTAGGGGGAATGTAAGATGTTGGCAAAACGTATTGTACCGTGCCTGGACGTCCGCGATGGCCGCGTCGTCAAAGGCAAGCAGTTTAAACACATCCAGGACGTCGACGACCCTGTCAAACTGGGGAAATTCTATTCCGACCAGCTCGCCGACGAACTCGTCTTCTACGATATTACGGCGACCCATGAAAAACGCCATATCTTCATCGACGTCGTCCGCGCCGTAGCCGAAGCCATTACCATTCCCTTTACCATTGGCGGCGGCATCAGCAGCATCGACGACTTCCACCAAGTCCTGCGGGCCGGTGCTGACAAGGTATCGGTCAACTCGGCCGCTGTCCGCCGTCCCGAACTGATCCGCGAAGCGCCCAGCGTTTCGGCAGCCAGTGCGTCGTCCTGTCCATCGACGCCAAGCGCGACAACCACGGCAGCTGGCAGGTCTACGTCGAAGGGGGCCGCAAGAATACGGGCATCGACGCCATCGCCTGGCTAAACAGGGCGTCGCCCTCGGTGCCGGTGAAATCTGCATGAACTCCATGGATGCCGATGGCGAAAAGGCCGGCTTCGACCTGGAACTGAACCGCCGCCTGGCGACGGAACTGCCTGTGCCCATCATCGCTTCCGGCGGTGCCGGCACGATGCAGGATTTCAAAGATGTCTTCGACGTCGGCGTCGACGCCGCCCTGGCCGCTTCGGTCTTCCACTTCGGCCAGATCGACATCCCTGATTTGAAGACTTATTTACAGGGACAGGGGATTCCCATGAGAGGGGCAGAAGAATAAATGGAAAGTGTATCGATGAAAGATATCAAATTTGATGAAAAAGGCCTGGTGCCGGCTGTCGTCCAGGAAGGATGCAGCGGCAAGGTCCTCATGGTGGCTTATATGAACGCTGAATCGCTGAAGCGCACCGTCGAAAGCGGCGACGCCTGGTATTACAGCCGCAGCCGTCAGGAATTATGGCATAAAGGCGAAACGTCGGGCCATTTCCAGCACGTCCGCTCTATTGCCGTCGACTGCGATGCCGACACGATCCTCTTGACGGTCGACCAGATCGGCGCCGCCTGCCATACAGGCCATAAATCGTGTTTCTTCCGGTCCATGACGGAATGGGAAAAGACTTACACCGGCAATCTCTCCATGCTGTCGGACCTGCGCGAAGAAATCAGTGAAAAGCGCGTCCATCCGACGGAAAAATCCTATACGGCCTACCTCTTGCAGACGGGCATCGACAAAATCTGCAAGAAAATCGGCGAAGAATCGTCGGAAGTCATCATTGCCGCCAAGAACGCCGACCCTGTCGTGAAAGACACGTCGGCCGAAGCAGACAACCTGCGCCTGGAAGTCTGCAAGGAATCGGCGGACCTCTTGTATCACCTGTCCGTCCTCTGGGAAGACACGGGCGTCACCGTCAACGACGTCATGAAGGTCCTGGAAGAACGGTCCCACGTCAAGGGCAACAAGAAGACCGTCGGCCATTTAGATAAGACTTTTTAGGGAAGAAGGGGAAGGCGCATGAAGAAAGTGATTTTTGACGTCGATGGCGTCTTGCTCAGTGAAAAGCGCTATTTCGACGTATCGGCCCTGGTCGTCTGGGAATGGTATTACAGCCCGCGCTATATGCACCTCAAACCGGAACGGATCACGGCCGACCTCGACGACGAGACCATCGCCGCCTTGCGGGCCCGTTTCTGGAGAAATGACGACATCTTATTGTGGCTCAAGAAACACGGCGTCAACAGCAACTGGGACATGGTCCACGCCCACATCGTCGTCACGCTGTGGCTCATGCTGGAACAGTACGTAGCCGACCACGGCTGCCTGGACGGCTGCCTGAAGAAAGTCGACGACGTCCAGTACCTGGGTTCCCTCCTGCGGGGCTATCCCGTGCCGACGGCAGACGACGTATACCGCCGCCTGGACAATGTCATTCCCGAACGGGCCGGCAAGGACGAGGTCTTTACTTATTTGACCGATGCCGTCCAGTCGTCCCTGGGGCCGAGCTCCCGCCAGTGGACGCCCCTCAATTCGCCCTTGTGGCAGATGGAATTTGAAGCTTTCCAGGACTGGTACTTCGGCGACGACCTCTACGAAAAGACCTACGGCAAGGAGCCGTATGCGCCGGGGAAGCCGGGCTTTTTGACGCGGGAAGAACCGCTGGGGACGGTCGACGGTATCCGCAATATGTTCAAGACCTTGAAGAAGCGGGGCTATCAGATCGCCATCGCCACGGGGCGGTCGAAGATGGAAATGGAGATTCCCTTCCAGACCTACGGCTGGCTCGATGAATTTGATGAACACTACGTAGCGACGTACAGCGACGTGGAAGAAGCCGAAGCCATGCTGCACATGTCCCTGGACAAGCCCAATCCCTTTGCCTATTACCTGGGGGCCTTCGGCAAGAACAAGAAACGTTATCTCGACTACGTCAGCCATCCCGATGACTTCAAGAAGGCCTTTACTACGTCGTCGGCGACTCTCTGGCCGATGTCTGGTGTGCCCGGGCCATGGGGGCTACCATGATTGGGACCCTGACCGGCATCGACGGTCAGGCGGCCAAGCCCATGTTCCAGAAGGAACATGTCCGCTATATCGTCGACTCGGTCGAAGAGATTTTAGATATTTTACCATAGGAACTATCATGAAGATTACAGCTATTGAAATCGGGAAGATTGCCATTCCCTTGAAGACGCCGTTTATTACGGCCCTGCGCCGCGTCGACGTCGCCGAAGACCTGGTCGTCAAGGTCCATACCGACGACGGCCATACGGGCTACGGCAACGCGCCGGCGACGGTCGTCATCACCGGTGACAGCCACGAATCAGTCGCCGCTGCTATTCGATATACCATCGGGCCGAAACTCATCGGCCGGGATATCGACGACCGCGAAGATATCCTCGACACGATCCACCAATCCATGGTCCACAATACGTCGGCCAAAGCCGCTCTGGACATGGCAGTCCACGACCTCTTCGGCCAGCGCTACGGCCTGCCCCTGTATCGTTTCTTCGGCGGCCGCAAGACGCGCATCGCATCGGACCTTACGATCAGCATCAATGACCCGGCTGGGATGGCGGCCGATGCGTGCCAGCCGTCGCTCTGGCTACCGTCACTTGAAGTTGAAAGTCGCATCGACCCGGCCATTGATTTCCAGCGCGTCGCCGCCATCCGCCAGGCCGTCGGGCCGGATATCACTATCCGCCTCGATGCCAACCAGGCTGGAAGCCGAAAGAAGCCATCCGCCTCATCGGCCGCATGGAAGACGCCGGCCTCGACATCGAACTGGTCGAACAACCCGTGGCCGCCGCCGACTTTGAAGGCCTGAAACAGGTCACGGACCACGTGGCGACGGACATCATGGCCGACGAATCGGCCTTCAGTGCGAAAGACGTCTTCCGTCTCCTGGCCATGCGGGCCTGCGACCTCATCAACATCAAGCTCATGAAGCCGGCGGTCTGGGACCGGCCGCCCAGATCGCCGCCATGGCCGATGCCGCCGGCGTCGGCTGCATGATGGGCTGCATGCTGGAAAGCAAAGTCGGCATCACCGCCGCGGCCGCCTGTCTGCCGGCAAGGCCGTCATCACCAAGAACGACCTCGACGCGGCTGACCTCATGGCTGCCGACCCCGTCCGGGGCGGCATCACCTATGACAAAGACCACCTCGTCGTCCCCGACGCGCCGGGCCTGGGCATTACGGCCATTGAAGGTTGGCAGCCATTAAAAGATTGACACCGGCGCCGACATTTTTTATAATAAAATAAGTCTGAAAAAGTTAGTTATGGAACCCTTCGGCTTGTACAGCAGGTCTGAAGGGTTCTTGTGCGATGAATCATTTTTTATAAGGAGGCAACATGCGTTTACGAAGAAAACCGTGGATTGACGAGGCTATCAAGGATTACAGTGATTTTCTCCATCTGGAAAGCTGCGAAAGCTACAAGGGGAAATGGCGGACCCTGTTCAAGGACCCTGATGCACCGCTGTGGGTCGAACTGGGGACGGGGAAGGGGAACTTCATTTCCCAGATGGCCCAGATCCATAAGGATGTCAATTTCATCGGCATCGAGATCCAGGTCGGCGTCCTCTATTATGCCGGCAAGAAGTGCGCCGCAGCCGAAGTGGACAACGTCCAGCTCCTGCGCTTCGACGTGGCCCGGCTGGAAGATATTTTTGCGCCCGGCGAAGTAGACCGCTTCTTCATCAATTTCTGCGACCCCTGGCCCAAGAAGCGCCATGCCAAGCGGCGCCTGACGTATCGCGGTTTCCTCGACCGCTACGCACGGCTCCTCCGTGAGGGTGGCCAAATTTACTTTAAGTCCGATAATGCGGGCCTCTTCGATTTCACACTGGAAGAATTTCGGGAATGTGGCTGGCCCTTGTCAGAAGTGACGTACGATTTGCATAACAGCTCCATTTTGAATGAAGCCATGACGGAATATGAAGCGAAGTTCAGCGCTAAGGGACAGCCTATTTTCCATTGCGTCGCTACGCGTCCCAAGGAAGTGATTGCTCATGTTAAAACCCAGATTGACCGTCAGGACCCGGCACCGGAGGACTAACGTTCTCTGCTGGTAGGGATATTTTCCCTTCTCATCGTCATCGGCATGGAAAATATCCTCAGCTCGACCTTTGTCCTAGACGGCGGCAGCACGGTCTACGGCTATCTTCTGAAGCAGCTGGTCTTCCTGGTCATAGGCCTGCTGACAGCCCGGGGAATCTGGCATTTGGCTATCAGTGGCTGCGCCATTGGTGCAGGCTCTTTTTCCTGGCCAGCGTTCTCTTGCTCTTCGCCGTCAAAGCCTTTGGCATCACTGTCAACGGGGCCCAGCGCTGGCTGGGCTATGACATCGTATCGTTCCAGCCATCGGAATTTGCTAAGCTGGCAGCCATCGTCTGCATGGCAGCGGCTTTGACCTTCTTTTGGGACTGCCACGGCGAGAAGGCAGCCGTCATCGGCAGATTTGTCAAAAATTGGCATGTCGAAGAGTGGGAGCCTTTTTATTGAAGAAAGACAGGCTTTTCAAAAGTTATGGTCTGCTCTGTCTCATCCCACCGCTGATCCTGTCCGCCATTATCCTGCTCCAGCCGGATGCCGGCACGGCTATCATCCTTTTTGTACCGCCGGTGTTGATGCTCATTTGCAGCGGCATCCCCTTCTATGACCGTCATTGGCCGTGGTGGAAGGTACTCGTGTTTGTCATTGTGACCTTGGCCATCATCGGTCTGTCCTTTTATTTCTTTGCCCATGATTATCAGAAAGACCGCATCCGGGCCTGGTGGAATCCTGATCCCTATAAGAAGACAATCGGCTATCAGATATATCAGAGCCTCGTCGCCATCGGTTCCGGCGGCGTCTGGGGACAGGGGATGGGGACGGGCATCAGCAAGTTCAGTTATCTGCCCGAAGCCCATACGGACTTTGCCTATGCCATCATCTGCCAGGAATGGGGCTTCCTGGGGGCTATCCTGGTCCTGGTCGTGTTCCTGGCCTTGATTTATTTCGGCGTCCAGGCGGCCGGTTCCTGTCAGGACCGGTTCGGCATGTTCCTGGCCATGGGCATCGACTTTTCCCTCGGCGGCCAGGCCTGGTCAACATGCCTATGGTCACGGACTGTTTCCCGTCGTC
>ENA-OQBT01000609-OQBT01000609.1-human-gut-metagenome-genome-assembly--contig:-NODE-609-length-20463-cov-3.177321_pt1 | contig 20463 bp, 22 predicted proteins | sample MGYA00242749_ERZ504557 | MGnify/ENA primary metagenome ERZ504557 (study PRJEB26092, sample SAMD00036243) | human gut metagenome | host: Homo sapiens | study: EMG produced TPA metagenomics assembly of... | reverse complement strand
GATCCGACCGTCACCCAGTTCGCCGTCACCGATGGCCTCGTGGACCTGAGCGAATTCGGCGCCGACAAACTCGCCGACGACTTCGCCGCCGGCCCGTGGAACAAGCTCCAGTACAACAACAAGCCGTACGCTCTGCCGATTGATTCCGGCCCCGAAATGTTCTTCTACAACAAGGCAGTGTTCGACAAGGCCGGCGTGGACGGCGAGTCCATCAAGACCTGGAACGACTACTACGAGGCCGCCAAGAAGATCCGTGCCACCGGCTCCTACATCACCAATCTGGCCGGTACCTCCAACGACTATCAGCCGTTCACCGCCCAGATCTGGCAGGCCGGTGCCCAGCCGTGGAAGGTCGATGGCGAGAACATCACCATCAACATGACCAAGGACGAGGGCATGCAGCGCTATATCCAATTCGTCCAGAAGCTCATCGACGAAGACCTCGTGGACGCCAAGACCCCGAACTGGTCCGACGATTGGAACCGCGAGCTCAACGATGGCACCCTCGCCTCCCTGACCATCGGCGCTTGGATGCCGATCAACCTCATGACCGGCGCCCCCGATCAGGCCGGCAACTGGCGCGTCGCCCAGCTGCCGCAGTGGAGGAAGGCAAGGAAGTCTCCGCCGAAGACGGTGGCTCTGCACTTGCCGTCACCTCGCAGTCCAAGAACCAGGCCGCTGCCTACAAGCTCGTTGAGTACATGACTCATGGCGAGGGCGCTCAGACCATGGCCGACACCGGTACCTTCCCGTCCCTGAAGAAGATCCTCCGGTCCGACTCCTTCACCGACCCGACCACCGAGTCCAACAAGAAGACCAACGACTACTTCGGCGGTCAGAACGTCAACGAAGTCCTTTCCGCCGCGGCTCAGCGCCCGACCGAGAAGTTCCAGTACCTGCCGTACAACCCGTACGCCCAGACCGCTTACGGCGACGAAGTCTCCAAGGCCTACTCCGGCGACATCACCCTGGAGAAGGCGCTTGAAAACTATGCCAACAAGCTCGCCGAGCAAGGCAAGCAGCAGGGCTACAACGTCACCGTCAAGTGACGCAACCGATCTATTGCCGGTACATCCGGCACTGACCAACAATCAAAACCTGCGGCTAGGCCACTCTCCTTCCGCCTAGCCGCCCGATCTCCCAAAGCGGGGATGCTCCCCAGTGTCCCCGCTTTCCCGTGCCCTCGCCTGACGTGACCGCTCCAATCGAGCGACCCCCTGGTAGCGGGCGCAGCACAGCAATCCGTATTCCAAGAAAGCAATCGATTATGTCCGATCAAACAATGGCCGCAGCCCCGCAGCCAACGGTGGGAATCCTGCCTGAGGAGGCGGATCTGCACACGGCCGAGGCCCGCGTCAACAAGCACAAGGCCGACTGGCGCGGCTGGAAGTTCATGTGGCCGTTCGCGTGGTGTTCGTCTTCGTGTTCATCATCCCAATTGTGTACGCCATTTACATCTCCTTCTTCAAGAAGCAGATGGTCGGCGGCACCAAGTTCGTCGGCTTCGAGAACTACGCCCGACTGATTCAGGATCCGCAGTTCTGGAGCTCGGTGGGCCGCGTCACTATCTTCACCGTATTCCAGGTGCCGATCATGCTGTTTCTGGCCGCAGCCATGGCCCTCGCTTTGGATTCGATGAAGCTGCATGGCACCAAGTTCTTCCGCATCTCCACATTCCTGCCCTATGCGGTGCCCGCAGTGGTCTCCACCATGATTTGGGGTTTCGTGTATGGCGCCAAATACGGTCTGGTCGGCTCCCTCAACGACTTCCTCGGCACCAACATCGATGTGCTCAACCCCGACGTGCTGCTTGCATCCATCGCGAACATCAACACGTGGAATATGCCGGCTACAACATGCTGATTTTTACAGCTCCCTAGCACATTCCGCACAGCTTGTATGAGGCCGCCTCCATCGACGGCGCTTCGGAGTGGCAGATTGTTAAGAAGATCAAGCTGCCGGAGCTGAAGGGCTCGCTGGCCATCACGGTGATCTTCTCGATCATCGGCAGCTTCCAGCTGTTCAACGAGCCGAGCATTTTGCAGAACATGGTTCCGGGCAACGCGATCACCACGTACTACACGCCGAACATGTACGCCTACAACCTGAGCTTCACCGGCAATCAGAGCAACTATGCCGCAGCTCTGGCCATCGTGATGGCCATCATCACCATGGCCATTGCGTATGTCGTCCAGCTTAAGAGTATGAAGGAGCAGATGAAGTAATTATGAGCACTGCAACCATGACTTCAACAACAACCATGACCCTGGCCGATCTCAAGGCTCAGGAAAAGGCCGCCAAGAAGGCCGAGAAGGAGCGTCAGAAGCGCATCGACGCCGACGAGAAGGCCGAGCGCAAGCGCGCCGCCAAAACCGGTTTCTCCAACCCGGCGAACCCGACCCGCTCGATGGCCCTGACCATCGTGTGCGCGATTTTCGCGGTCTACTGCCTCTTCCCGTTTGTCTACCTGATGATTAACGCCACCAAGACCCAGTCCGACTTCACTTCGACGTTCGGCCTCGGTTTCGGCAAAACGTTCGCCCTGTTCGACAACATCGCCACGGTGTTCACCTATCAGGACGGTATCTTCGGCCGCTGGTTCGTCAACACGATTCTGTATGTGGTGGTCGGCGCCGGCGGTGCCACCTTGCTGGCCATCATGGGCGGCTATGCGCTGGCCAAGTTCCGCTTCCCCGGCCGTAAGCTGTGCTTCGTGATCATCATCGGCGCCATTTCGGTGCCGGGTATCGCGCTGGCCGTGCCGCAGTTCCTGCTGTTCGCCAAGATGGGCCTCACGAACACCCCGTGGTCGATGATTATCCCGAGTTTGGTATCCACGTTCGGTCTGTATCTGATGTGGATCTTCTCCGATCAGGCCGTGCCGGATGAGCTGCTTGAAGCCGCGCGCGTGGATGGTGCCGGCGAGTTCCGCACCTTCTTCCAGATTTCCCTGCCGCTGTTGGCACCCGGCATCGTGACCACTGCATTGTTCGCCATTGTAGCGACGTGGAACAACTACTTCCTGCCGTTGATCATGTTGAAGGATTCCAACTGGTACCCGTTGACGATCGGTCTGAACCAGTGGAAGGACCAGGCTTCAACCGCAGGCGGTCAAGCTATCCAAAACCTCGTGATTACCGGTTCGCTGATCACGATCATCCTCTGGTGATTGCGTTCCTGTGCCTGCAGAAGTACTGGCAGTCAGGCCTCGCCGCAGGCGCCGTCAAGGAGTAACCTCTGGCTCCCTCTGACGGGAGCTGGCCGCGGAGCGGACTGAGGGTGGTCATATGGGGATTCGACTGGCGACCACCCCCAGTCAGCTTCGCTGACAGCCCCGCCAGCGGGGGCGGCCTCTCTGGTGTTCACAACCTGCAAGCACAGCACTTCCCGCAAACCGATACAATAAAGGATTTGATTAATATGACTACTCATAGAGCATTTAGGTGGCCGTCCCTGCTGACGGAATCCGGCCGCGGCATCGCGTTCGGCGGCGACTACAACCCGGACCAGTGGCCCGAGGAGACGCTGGACGAGGATATCCGTCTCATGGGTGAGGCCGGCGTGAACGTCGTATCGCTGGCAATTTTCAGCTGGGACAAGATCGAGCCGGTCGAGGGCGCGTTCACGTTCGAGTGGCTCGACCATGTGATCGACAGGCTCGGCAGAGCCGGCATCGCCGTGGACTTGGCCTCCGCCACAGCCGCCGCGCCGCTGTGGCTGTACGAATCCCATCCAGAGGTGCTGCCGGTAGACCGGTATGGTCATACCGTCAACGCGGGCTCACGCCAGTCGTGGCAGCCCACAAGCCCGGTGTTCAAGGAATACGCGCTGCGCCTGTGCCGCAAACTTGCCGAACACTACAAGGACAACCCGTATGTGACCGCCTGGCACATGGGCAACGAATACGGCTGGAACAACCGCTACGACTACTCCGACAACGCCTTGGCCGCGTTCCGCACGTGGTGCGAGGCCAAGTACGGTACCATCGACGCGTTGAACGAGGCGTGGGGCACGGCCTTCTGGTCGCAGCACGTGAACAGTTTCGACGAGGTGCTGCTGCCACGTCACATGGGCGGCGACGCATGGTCAACCCGTCGCAGCAGTTGGATTACGAGCGGTTCGGCAACGACATGCTGCTCGACTTCTACAAAGCCGAACGCGACGCCATCGAGCAGATCTGCCCCGACAAGCCGTTCACCACGAACTTCATGGTCTCCACCGACCAGTGCGTCATGAACTACGCCAAATGGGCGGATGAGGTGGACTTCGTGTCCAACGATCACTACTTCCATGAGGCGAATCCCACCTGGACGAACTCGCCTGCTCGGACGCGCTCATGGACTCCCTCGCGCTGGGCAAGCCGTGGTACGTGATGGAGCACTCCACCTCAGCCGTGCAGTGGAAGCCGCTGAACACACGCAAACGGGCCGGCGAACTCATGCGCGACTCCCTGGCCCACGTGGCCATGGGCGCCGACGCATCTGCTTTTTCCAATGGCGGCAATCCAAGTCGGGCGCCGAGGCGTTCCACTCCGCCATGCTGCCCCACGCGGGTGCCGATTCCAAGGTCTTCCGCGGCGTATGCGAGCTCGGTAAGGCGCTGAAGACCCTCTCCGACGCCGGGCTGCAGGCACTGAGCTCGAGCGTGCCGGCACGGCGATCCTGTTCAGCGCGGAATCCGAATGGGCCACACGCTCCGAAACCCTGCCCAGCATGAAACTCAACCACTGGCACGACGTGCGCGACTGGTACCGCGGCTTCCTGGATGCCGGGCTGCGCGCGGACGTGGTGCCGCTCGCCTACGACTGGACCGGCTACAAAACCATCGTGCTGCCCACCGTGCTCAGCCTGTCCGACGAAGACGTTCTCCGTATCGCCGACTTCGCGAAGGCCGGCGGAACCGTCATCGTCGGCTATGCCGCCGGCTGATCGACGAGCACTTCCACATCGGCCTCGGCGGCTACCCCGCGCCGCAACGCTCCTACGCGACATGCTCGGCATCCGCTCCGAAGAATTCAACATCCTCGGTGAAGAAGCCGAAGGCGAGCCCAGCGAAATCAGCCTGTCCAATGGTCTGACGACCCGCCTGTGGCAGAACGACGTGACTTCCGTAGCCGCGGACACCACAGTGCTTGCCTCTTACGCAGGTAAGTCCGCCGCCGACTGGGAGCTGGAGCGCACCCCCGCCATCACCAGCCGCCCTATGGCAACGGTACCGCCATCTACGTGGGCTGCGACCTCAACCGTCACGACATTGCCCAGTTGCTCAAAGCACTTGGCTCCCGATGGCAGGAGTTGTCGGCGCAGCGACTGAGAGTGGTCAAACTCCAACCTATCCCACCACAGATCCCCGCATCCTGCACACCATCCGCCGATCCGCAGACGGCTCCACCCGCTTCGATTTCTACCTCAACCGCTCAAACCAGCCCGTCGCCATCAACGGTGTGGAAGGTGATCCCATCATCGCCCACCGTTGCGAGACTGACGCCGTTGGATATACGCTGAACCGCAACGCATTCTTATCGCTAAAACGTCCTGCTAAACCGCGCTAGAATGGCAATGTTGTCCGGATAGAGGAGTGCGGCATGAGCGACGAGAAAACAGCCAAGCGTCGAGTGACGCTACGCGATGTCGCTCAGGCCGCCGGTGTATCGCTCAAAACTGCGTCGAACGTGATCAATGGCTCCGGGCGTATGACAGATGAGACCCGTGCCAAGGTCGAGTCGGTCATTAAGGACCTCGACTACCGAGTCAACGTGGCCGCCCGCAACCTCAACCGCGATCACACCGGCTTCATCACCCTCGCCGTGCCTTCGCTGATTCCGCCATATCTGGCCGAGCTCGCCAACCGCACCATCGAGGCCGCCCGTCAGCGCGACTATTCCGTATACGTCACCACGTATGCGGAAGGCTCCGCGAAAGGCGCGCGCGATCTGCTGAAGAAGTTCAACTCCACGGTGTCCGATGGCATGATCCTTTCCATGAGCGAGGTGGAAAACATTTCGCCCGATGATCTGAAGGTTGATTTTCCGCTGGTCATCGTTGGCGCGCGTACCACGTGGGGCATTGTGGATCACGTGACCCCAGACGATGTATCCGCAGCCGCCATGGCCGCAGGCTACCTGTATGACCGCGGTTCCACCAGACTTGCAGTGATCGGTGCCCGTGACGTTTACGACGAAGATGCATTGCTGAATGCCGTAGAAGGCAACGCGCAGCTGCGTCTGCGCGGCATCATCGAAGAGACCCGTAGGCGTGGGCTCTCCTTGGATCCGCAGCTGATTGGCAACACCGATCAGGATTGGACCATCGGAGCCGGTGCCCGTGTGACCCAGCGGCTCATTGATTCCGGCGTGCCATTCGACGGTGTGATTGCCTTGAACGATCAGTTGGCCATCGGCGCATTGACCGCTCTGCGCACCGCTGGTTATGAGGTGCCCGTGCAGGTGCAGGTCATCGGCTTCGATAACAACGAGGAAGCCCCCTACCTGCAGATTCCGCTGACCACCATGGATTCCCGCCTTGACTGGACGGCTCCCACGGCAGTGGATCGCATCCTCGGACGCATCGACGGCAGCATCACCAAGTCCGAACTGCTCACCACCGAATCCCAGGTCATCGCCCGCGCCTCCACACGCTGAACGACATTGCTGTAATGCTGGTGTTGCTGTACTGGGCCGTACGAGGCGTTGATACACCGGTTGACAAACACGGCATAAAGCGCTAAGGTGACGATTGCGTGGTACACAGCTGTACCGCGTGGCGCATAAGGAAAGGAAGCGCCAAGCATCACTGGGCGTTCGTTCTGAGCGTTCACCATTCAAAGGAGAAAAAGCATGCGCCGAAATACCGCGCTTACTCGCATTACGGCATCCGGCGTGGCCGCCATAATGCTCTGCGCAGGAGGCACGTTCACTGTAAACGCCGCCGAAGAAGAACCAGTTAAAGCCGACGTCTCGGTCAAGGCCATCCAAGGCTTAAGCGATGATTTCATCGGCGGTATGGACGTCTCATCCATGCTCTCGCTGGAAGAAAGCGGCGTCACGTTCAAGAACGCCAATGGCGAGGTCGAGGATTTGTTCACGTTGCTCAAGGAATCCGGCGTGAACTATGTGCGTCTGCGTGTGTGGAACGATCCGTTCACCGCAGACGGCCAAGGATATGGCGGCGGCAATGTCAACGCCGATCGCGCACTGACCATGGCCAAGCGAGCCACGGCAGCAGGGCTGAAAGTGCTGGTCGACTTCCATTACTCCGATTTCTGGGCCGACCCCAGCAAGCAGCAGGTGCCCAAGGCGTGGAAATCCTTTGAAGGCGACGCGGACAAAACCGCCGACACCGTATACGACTACACCAAGCAGACTCTGACCACGTTCAAACAAGCCGGCGTGGACGTCGGCATGGTGCAGGTCGGCAACGAAACCACTGCGAAAATCGCCGGCATCTCCGGCTGGGACGGCATGTCCAAAGTATTCTCCGCAGGTTCCAAAGCCATACGCGAAGTGCTCCCCGAAGCCAAGGTCGTCATTCATTTCACCAACCGGAGAAAGCCGGCACCTACGCCACTTACGCCAAACAGTTGAGCAACCACAATGTGGATTACGATGTGTTCGCCAGCTCCTACTACCCGTTCTGGCATGGCACCACCGAAAACCTCACCAGCGTGCTCAAGAACGTGGCCTCCACTTATAAGAAAGATGTGATGGTGGCGGAAACGTCGTGGGCATACACCTTGGATGATGGCGACGACGATTCCAACACAGTGCCCAGTAAAGTAACCGCCGATAACCTCAAGAAATACGGACATCAGCCCGCAAGGCCAGGCCGATGAGATTCGCGCGGTCGCCGAGGCCGTGAACAATATCGGCGACAATGATGGCGATGGCGAAAACGACGGCTGGGTGTGTTCTACTGGGAGCCCGCATGGTGCCCGTGGGCACCGGCGGCAAGGATAACGCCGAACTGGTGGATACGTGGAACAAGTACGGTGGCGGCTGGGCCACTGAAGCGGCCGGCGAATACGATCCCAATGACGCCGGCCTGTACTGGGGCGGCTCAGGTGTCGATAACCAAGCTTTGTTCGATTTCGATGGCAAGGCGCTCGCCTCTCTGCCGACGTTCAAGTACATTCACACCGGTGCCGTCACCGATCATGTGTTCACCAAGATAGATCCAGTGGAGATTACCGCGACTGACTTGGATTCCATCGACGCGATCAAAGCGCAATTGCCGAGTGAGGTGGCCGCACACTATCAGGATGGGGTGGACGAGACCGAAACCGTGACCTGGCAATCCGCTGCGCTTGACTGGATTCGTGGCGCAGGCACATACACCATCACCGGCACCACCAACGCTGGCCACGACGTGACCGTCGCCGTCACCGTCACCGCCACTCCCGCCAAGGATTACGTAACGGACGGCAGCTTCGAGAACGCTGAGAACGATAAGAACTGGACCATTGCCGGCACCGGTGCGTCCATCACCGAAGACAGTGGCAACGCCGCCGACGGCAAGCGCGCGCTGAAGTTTTGGGCATCCGATGCCTACAGTTTCTCCGCCACGCAGACCATCACCGGACTCGAGCCTGGCGAATACGTGCTGACCGCCATGAGCCAAGGCGCGGCAGCGGACAACGCCGCTATTACCGATGGTGTGGCCCTCTCCGCCACAACGGGTGGCAAGACCACGTCCGATGCGCTGGAACTCAACGGTTGGGTTAAGTTCGATACCGCCACCGTGCCTGTCACCGTGGGTGCTGATGGCACGGCGACCATCACCATCACGGGCAACCTGCCTGCCGACGCATGGGGCAATGTGGACAAGGTCTCACTCGTCAAAAAGACCGAAACTCCGGTGAAGCCATCCACGGAGAACCTGGACAAGGCCGTGGCCGAAGCCGGGAAAATCAATCGCGATGAGTACACCAACGAGTCGCTCGCCAAACTCGATCAGGCGCTTGCCGCCGCTGACGTGCTGCTTGCCGGCAGCACCTACACCGAGCAGGACGTGAACGATGTGATCAAGCTTGTTGCCGATGCCATTGCCGGCCTCGCCCAAAAGGAGGTCTCCAGCCTGACCGTCACGCCAAGCAAAACCACCTATCAGGTGGGCGATGCCATCGATGCCGACCATGATCTCAAGGTCGTGGGCAACTATTCCGCAGGCATGGGCAACGTGACGCTTTCCGCCGACCAGTTCACGCTCGATTACGATTTCTCCGCTCCCGCTGATGCGGCGAAGGTTACCGTAACGCTCAAGTCGAATCCGAATGTCACCGAAACCTATACGGTTGCGGTTACCGCTCGGGCCGAAGGTGGTTCCGGCAACGGCTCGGACGGTGCGGGTAATGGCGGGGCTACTATCAATCCCGATACGGGCGAGGGTGATAAGACCAACGGTGCGAATGGCGACAAGATCACTGGTGTGCTGAGCAATACCGGTAGCGCGGTGACTGCCGTGGGTCTTGCGGTTGTCGTTCTCGGCGTGGCCGGCGGGGTCTCGCTTGCTTTGCGTCGTAAGCGCTCCTGATAGAGACTGATGCGGCATTATGATGCGGTTGCCGGCAGCGGCAACCGGCTGCCAGATGCCATCTGTCGGCTGTCGTTTATCGGTTGTCGGCTGTCAGATGCGTCTGTCTCGGCGCAGCGATGCGATTCTGTCCCGGTTCGTGCATCAATCGTTTGATGTGGGTACCAGGACAGAAATCACTGTCCTGGTTTGCGAAAACGGGTGTTTTTCGCGTACCGGGACAATTCCCGTTGCCCCGGTTTGCACGTCAATCGTTCTACGTGAGAACCGGGACAGTATGTTGATTTCGGGATTGGCTGTATTCCGCCGATTCTGTTTGTCGGGGTATGTGGACTTTGGGGATTGTCTTGTCCTGGTTCTCGAAAATGGCCCGAAATTGCGTACCGGGACAACGATTTCTGCCCCGGTGCAAACGTCAATCGATTGACGCCTGTGCCGGGGCAAATTCGCGCCCGGGAACAATAGGGCGAGGGCCGGCCGCAGGAGTAGAGCGTGATGTTGTCATGATTGCGCCGGCTCTCCCACACGGAAGGCCGGGCGCAATCATGCCGTTTGGTTGCAGCACCCGCACATCGCCTGCATAACCGTGTACAGTGGCGTGTAGTTGCAGTACATGAAGGAGCATCACAAGCCATGACCAACGAACACATCAATCCCGCCAACGTGCCGGACATCGCCTTGAAAGACGGCCATTCCATTCCGCAGGTCGGCCTTGGCGTGCTACGTATCGATGACGAGGGCGTGGCCCCTGTCGTCGAATCTGCGCTGGAAGCCGGATACCGCCACATCGATGGCGCCGCCGGATACAACAACGAGGCCGGCGTGGGTCGTGCGCTCGCCGCTTCCGGATACAACACCGGCGCCAAGCGCGAGACCCTGTGGGTCACCACCAAGCTGCGCGACTCCGAGCAGGGCTACGACTCCGCGCTCAAGGCATTCGACAACTCCCTGAAACTCCTCCAGCTCGATTACGTGGACATGTACATGATCCATTGGCCCACGCCGTTCGACTGGCGCAGCACCGACACCTGGAAGGCGTTCGTCAAGCTGCGCGACGAAGGCATGGCACGCACGCTCGGCGTATGCAACTTCATGCCCGCCGATCTGAAGCGTCTGCACGGGGAGACCGGTGCATGGCCGGCCGTCAATCAGATTGAGCTGCACCCCACGTGGCAGCAGCGCGAAGTGGTGGCGTTCTGCAAGAAGCACGGCATTGCCGTGGAGGCCTACTCGCCGATGGCGCGTGGCGCCGACCTCAACGCCGGCGACGGCACCATCGAGAAGATCGCCGCCGCCCATGAGTCAGCCCGGCCCAGGTGATTCTGCGCTGGCACATCGAAAACGGCACGATCATCATCCCAAGTCCGTGCATGCCGACCGTCAGAGGGAGAATCTCGACCTGTTCGGCTTCGCCCTGACCGCCGATGAACACGCTGCCATCGACGCCCTCGACGGCCCCACCCGCGCCGGCCACGACCCCCTCACCTTCACCTATGCGTGATTGATGGCACGTCGTAACGCCCACTTCCGCCGTCGTTTCAACGCCTCTGGACCGCTGGAGCGCGTGCTGATTCTCATCGTTCTCGCCGTAGCAATCGGCGTGACCATCGGCCTGTTACTGCCGCAGGTCAGCTCCGACGTGGCCAAAATCACCGGTGGCTACACTGCCACCGGTTCAGCCGCCGACACTTTGAACGCGCTCGCCGTAGACGACAACCAAAGCTCCTCCGGCTACGACCGCGATTCCTTCGGTTTCCGCACCACCGACGTCGACGGCAATGGCTGCGACGTACGCGACGACGTGCTCGCCCGTGATCTCACGGACATCACCTACAAATACGCCGGTTCCTGTGTGGTCGAGTCCGGCACACTGGCCGATCCGTACACCGCTCAGACCATCCATTTTGTACGTGGCCGCGCCACCAGCGCCAAAGTGCAGATCGACCATGTGGTGGCCCTTGAAAACGCTTGGCAATCCGGTGCGCGCGACTGGTCCACTGCCAAACGCCATGAATTCGGCAATGACCCCTACAACCTGCTGGCCGTCGACGGCCCGGCCAATCAGGAGAAGGGGTCGGCTTCCGCCGCCTACTGGCTACCCACCAACGCCGACTACCGTTGCGACTACGTGGCCCGCCAGATTGGCGTCAAAGACAAGTACCAGCTCACCGTCACCTCCCAAGAAAAGGATGCCATGCTCGCCGTCCTCCATACCTGCCCGGGCCAGGCCGTGCCCGCAGACGAATAGGGGCTACCGCTCAGGATTGTTGAGCATAGGTGCCTGCCCCTCGTCATAAGCGCGCAGGAGCCGTCGGAGCAAAAATGTGGTGAAGTATGGTGCGGTGAACACGTGTTCGCTGCTACCGATATTGCCGGCGGATAGTTTCACGCCGAACTGAATTTCCGGATAAGAATCCGAAGCGATTAGCGTCCGCATGGATTTGGCGGTGCCTTTTTTCGATTTCACCTCCACCGGCACCAGCCATTCGCGCGTGCGGACGAAGAAATCCTGTTCCAGTGTGGAATCCTCTTTTTTGTAGTAGTACAGGTCATAGCCGGATTTCCGTAGCGCTTCAGAGACGATGCTCTCGTACATAGCACCCTTATAGACACCAAGATTACGATTGGCCCGCAGATCATCACTGGCCTCGTCGTCAAGCATCGCTACGAACAGACCGGTATCGCCGAAATATATCTTGAACTTGTTTTCGTCATAATTGCCTTTCAACGGCAGTTCAGGATAGGACATACATCGGCAGATATTCACCATTCCCGAGGTTTCAAGCCATTCCACGCATCCTCGATAGTCTTTGAAACGCGCTCCGCTGGCAACCTTGCTGATTTGGAACTTCTTGTTTTCCTTGGCGAGTTGCACGGGAATATGGTTGAACACGTTGAGAATTCGTGCCTGATCGGGTCCTTGCGTGTATTTGCGGATATCCTCCTGGTAGTCCAAAATAAGCTGGCGCTGCAATTGCAGTGTTCCCTCGAACGTGCCAGTGCGTATATGGGAGGCGACAACCGCAGGCATGCCGCCAAGCACGCAGTAATCCATAAATGCCGTGGAGAAGACGTTCATTTCCACTTCAGAGAATGGCGTAGCATCACACAGGTGGATGAACATGCTTTCGATGACGGCCTCATCGTATCCGCGAGCCCACAGAAATTCTTCGAAGTCCAACGATCGCATTTCGTAGTCGGTCTTATATCCCACGCTATTGCTTTCGATTTGCTTGTAGCTGATGCCCAACATTGAACCGCTGCAAATCACATCATATTTGCCGTCGATTTTAAAGAACTTCAGTGCAGTGGCGATATCAGGATGGGCCTGGATTTCGTCGAAAAAGATGAGCGTATCGCCCGGAATGAACTTTTTGGCTGGGTCGATCAGGGAAATATTGCGGACGATGGTATTCGCGCCATAACCGTCCGCAGTGATTGCACGATATTTCGGTTCCTCAACGAAGTTGATTTCCACTACCGAACGGTAGTTGTGTGCGGCAAAGTAATCGATAGTCTCTGTCTTGCCTACTTGACGAGGGCCCTTGATGATTAGCGGGGAGCGATTCGGGTCGGATTTCCATGCATTGAGATAGGCATCGGCTTTGCGTTTGAGATACATGAGGAGCCCCTTTCCGAATTACTGCTATATCAATGATTTTACACTTTCATGAGCGAGTTTTCTACTGTCTGGCACATTTCATGAGCGAGTTTTCGGCGGTTTTTCACATTTCATGAGCGAGATGGCGGGAGATGCCAGCTGCCAGTCCGCCGGTCATCCATCAATCGTCCGCAGATTGTCTGTTTGTTGACTCGGGAAACATGCCTGCGCTATAACTGTGCGCGGTATGAAGGGAACAGGTACAAACGATATGGCGGTAACACACACCGCGGCAGATGTCACTGCGGCAACCACTATGACGAACGCTGTGGCAGACATCGAACAGGAAACACCGGAAATCGAGAAGGAACGCCAGCTTGCTGGAGTCGGAACCGGGACCGGAGCAGGGGCGAACAACAAGAAAAAGCCGCATGACCATGCGCTGGCCAGTATCCTTGGTCCCGCGTTCGTGGCGGCCGTGGCCTACGTCGATCCTGGTAATGTGGCGGCCAACATCACCTCCGGTGCGAGGTACGGCTACCTGTTGGTATGGGTGCTGGTGCTCGCCAATGCCATGAGCGTGCTTATCCAGTATCAGTCCGCCAAACTCGGCATCGTGACCAACAAATCCTTGCCGGAACTGCTGGGTGAGCGTATGAGCGACGCCGGCCGATTCATGTTCTTTATGCAGGCTGAAGTCATCGCCATCGCCACCGATCTGGCGAGGTGATCGGCGGTGCCATCGCCCTGAACCTGCTGTTCGGATTGCCGCTGTTCATCGGCGGTTTGGTGATTGGCACAATCTCCACGGTGATGCTGTGGTTCCAAGGTGGCAAGACGCAAACCACGTTCGAGCGCATCATCATCGTGATGCTGCTGGTGATTACGTTCGGTTTCATCGCGGGTCTGTTCGTAGCCCCGCCGAACCCCGGCGAAGTGGTCAAGGGCATGATTCCACGCTTCCAAGGCGCCGACTCGGTGTTGATGGCCGCCTCGATTCTGGGCGCCACCGTGATGCCGCACGCCATCTACCTGCACTCCACGCTGGTGAACGACCATTACGCAGGCGGCGAAAAGCCGTCGATCAAAACGCAACTGAAAGGCTCGAAAATCGATGTGGCCTGGGCGCTGTTGCTGGCCGGCACCGTGAATCTGGCGATGCTGGTGCTCGCCGCCAACTCGCTGCATGGCATGTCTGGCACGGATTCCATCGACGGCGCACAGCGGGCGATCACGCAGGTGCTTGGCCCGGTGATCGGCACGATCTTCTCCATCGGTCTGCTGGCTTCGTCGCTGAGTTCCACATCGGTCGGCACGTATGCCGGCTCGGAAATCATGCACGGTCTGCTGCACGTCAACGCCCCGATGTGGGCCTGCCGCGTGGTCACGCTGGTGCCGGCACTGATTGTGCTGTGGTTCGCCAAGACCCTACGGAGGCACTGGTGATTGGTCAGGTGGTGCTTTCCATCGGCATTCCGTTTGCCGTGATCCCGCTCATGCGCTATACGCACAGCAAAGAACTCATGGGCAAATGGCTGATGCACGATCAAGCACATCATCTTCCTGATTGTGGTGGCACTGATTGTGACCCTCAACGTGCTGCTCATCGTCCTGACATTGATGGGACGGGCGTAAGAAGCTGATGAGCCGGCTCCCGCCAGCGGGAGCCAGCAGCTTACCGAGCCATACGCCGTGCGCGGCGTTCGCGCAGCGCACGCAAGGAAATAATGTCACGCGTACGCCCAGCGCCGTCACCCTTGACGCCGAAGAGCACCATCAGCACCATCACAAAGCACAGCAGTGCAGAGAAGCGAAGCGCCCACTGGATGCCAAAGATGGAGCCGCAACGGCTGAGACTCCCGCCTGATGCCTCCATGCGGCGAACGTTTCCATAAGAATCACCAGCACAGGTGCACCCACGGCACCTGCGATCTGCCGCGCGGTGTTCGTGACCGACGATCCGGCAGACACCTCATCCGGCCCGTTCAGGCAGTTCAGCGACCATGTGGTAATCGGCATAAGCAGGAATCCCATGCCGATCTGACGCGTGAACTGGCAAATCGACACCCACCAAATCCATGTATCCATAGACACCAAAGACATGCCGAGCGTACCGACGGTCAGCACAATCGAGCCGCACAGCGCCACGGGTCGCGCGCCAAAACGGTCCATCGCCCGCCCGCCGAAGACTGGGAAACGCACTGGCCGAGGCGCCCGGCAGCATAATCAGTCCGCTCATGGTGGCCGAATAGCCACGGTCGGTCTGGATATACAGCGGCATGATGACCAGAATCGAGCTGAACGCAAAGAACGCCAGAGATGCCGTGATGGTGCCGACGGTAAAGGACCGATTCTTCAGCACTTCAAGATCCAGCAGCGGAGCTGGGGGAGTGCGGCCGGCTCTGCTCCCGACTGCGCCGCCTTGGCTTCGCGATACCGCCGACCGTGACGCAGGTTGCGCATCACGAACCATACGATGCCGACCAATCCCACAACCATCGGCCCCCACGTTACCGGAGCGGCGAATCCATAGGTTTCCGAATTGGTGAAGCCGAACATCAGCCCGCCAAAACCGATTACGGACAGGCTTACCGAGAAGAAATCCGCGCGGGCAGACGGGTCATGCGAGCCGAAATTATGTAGTCCGAACATGGCCGCCACGAGCGAGATTACGCCGATCATGGTCATGGTCAGGAATATGGAGCGCCAGCCGTTCGCATCGGTTTGCCAGCCGCCCAGCGTGGTCCAATGGCCGGCGCCACGCTCATGGCCATGCCCACCGTGCCCATGGCAAACCCGCGGCGAGACAGGGGATAAATGGAGAATACGGTGATTTGCAGCACTGGCCACATCACGCCCGTGCCCGCGGCCTCAAGCACGCGCCCGAGCAGCACCCAGATGAAGCTCGGCCCGACCCAGGCCATTAGCGAGCCGACCGTGAACACCGCCATTGAGCAAATCACGATCTGGCGGGTGGAGAAGCGCCGGGTCAGGAACGCGGTCAGCGGCACCATGACGCCCATGACCAGCTGGAACACGGAGGTGAGCCACTGCCCGGTGGTTACGGAGATGTGGAATTCGGAAACGATAATCGGCAGCGCCGAGCTCAGTTGCAGCTGCGTGAAATTACCGACAAAGGTAATAAAGGTCAGGATTGCGATGGAAATAAATGCCGCGCGGCTCAGTTTACCGTCCACGTATGATTCCTCACGGCTCAGTACCCGCTGCAATTCGCCGCGACGATTCTTGATTCCCTGAGCTCCAGTCACGCACTACCCCCACTTCTGTTGCCCGGCCTGTTGCCTTGGCGGTGTCGGTGGCGTATCTGTTCAGTGATATATGCGCCTCGCATATCAATGCGTATTCGGTGTATTCGGCGACCGTCGTCTTCGCGTGCTTGGCCGAGCAGCCTCTCAAAGCACCCCAATACGCTATACCCAGGGGTGGTCCAGTCGGTTCGGAATATGTGCAGAAGCGGGGGCGAACACGCTTTGTGCACAAGACCGGGGCATAATAGGCGGTTGGTTATTGCAAGAGGTTACAAGTCAATAAGATTAGTTTTGGGAGTTAGCATGAGCGTTCATAGGGCAGGTCACGCAGCAAGTATTCCACGCAGAAGGCACCGCATCTGGCCGTGGGTGGTGTTGATTGATATGAACTGATTTTTGTTCCGCATTTCCCCTAACTCGATGGGAGATGATGGAACCATGACAAAAGGAACGAGATACACGCCGGAGTTCAAGGCGAAGGCCGTCAGGCTGTTGACCGAGTCGCGCGGCTCGTATTCGTCGGAGACCAAGGCGATCGAACAGGTCGCCAAGGATCTGGGGGTCGCGCCGGAGACGCTGCGCCGTTGGCGCAACAAGACGGACGCCACGGTCGCGGCGGAGACCAAGCAGTCGGCCGAAGACGCGATGGCGGAGTTGAAGAGTTTGCGGGCCGAGGTCGCGCGATTGAGGCGAGCGAACGAGATATTGACGACGGCGTCGGCTTTTTTCGCGGTACGGCTCGACCCGACACGGCGTTGATGTGATATGGCCTGATTTATGCGCCTGACGGCGGCTCCATCTCAAATCTTAAGACCAGTGGTGGTTCAGTGACGGAGAGCCGTCAAGAAACATTGAATGGTAAAACCGTGTATGCGAGCAATGCCACGATAGCTCCTGGAGAGTCCGTCACCTATTCCTTCGACGTGACCACGTCCACCAAGGCTGTCTCCGACCTCACTATCGACCAAACTCCAATGGGCTGGATTGATTCCGGTGTTACCACCGATACTGCTGCCTGCTCCATCAACAAGTAGTAAAAGTTCCCTCTGACGAGGACGTCAGCCACAGGCTCTGAGGGAGAGACAAAAGAAGGGCGTCAAAGCTGACGCCCTCTCAACATTTCAACATTCCCAAAGAAAACTCAGTACGATCCAGTCCCCTTAAACACTGCCACCACAGTCTTCAACAGAATCACGATGTCCCCCGTAATAGACCAGTCCTGAATATACGACACATCCGCATACTCCGACTGTTCCTGAGTCAAATCGCTGCGTCCGGAAATCTGCCACGGTCCAGTAATACCAGGCTTAACCAGCAGTCTCGTGGAATACAGCATGTCATATCGCGCGACTTCTTCAGGCAGCGGCGGTCGAGGCCCAACCAAGCTCATATCGCCCTTGAACACGTTAAAGAACTGCGGGAACTCATCCAGCGATGTTTTACGAATAAAGTGACCGATCTTAGTCACGCGTGGATCGTCCTTGAGCTTGAAGATAAAACGATCCTCAATGCCGCGTTCCTTAGCCAGTTTCGCCTTGATCTCGTCGGCATCAGTGCGCATGGAACGGAACTTGTACATGGTAAACGGCTTGCCGTAAATGCCGATGCGCGTCTGCGAATAGAACACAGGGCCGCCGTCTTCCCGCTTGACCTTGTATGCCACCCATAGCATGATGGGCGAGCTCAAGATAATGGCGATACCGGAAAGCACGATATCGCACACACGCTTGAGGATGCGGGTAACGGTTGAGTACTGCGTCAGTCGTGCAGTGACTACTGGCATCGTCGGATCGTTGCGGAAATGCAGGTCAGCGCCGCTCAAATCAGCCACAGAGGTAGCGAGGGCCAATTCAATGCCCATGGATTCCACGGCCAGGGACAATGTACGCATGGTCTCAGAATCACGGGTAAGTACATCAGCTACCAATACGGTACGTGCCTTCATACGCTTCGCGGTTTGCGGCAAATGCGAGTTGAGTGGCAACACCTTCAGTCGTGCCTCAGCATCGTTGGCAGGAGTGAAGGGCACCGACACCAAATGCTGCGCCGAATCCGGGTCATCCTCGTTCTTGACTGAAGCCACTGGGCACACCGCAATTGGCGCGTAGCCGAGGCCACGGCACTGGCGCAATTGTTCGACCGTCCGGTGGATACCTTCCGGAGACCCAATAACCACAGTCGGGTAGTTGAATTCGCCATTCATGCGGTTGCGGTGCAGCGCGCGGCGCATAATCCAACGCTCGATAATAACCAACACCAGTGAAACCAGCGGAATGAACACATTCAACGACCGGGGAAGATTGAGGTGGAACAGGTACCCCAACGTGCACAGCATAATGAAATCGATGAACGCAGCGTTCAACAGCTTGGCGTACAGGGCATAGCCCTCACCCATGGTGTGCCGTTCATAGGAGCGTGCGGAATACAGACTGATGAGCCACGATACGCAGGTCAACAGCAGGAAGCTAAAAACGCCGTATTCGCCGGGACCAATGCTCTGCACATAGGTATAAGCGAAAGGTCGGAGCAGGAACACGATGTACGTGGCCACAATGGTCATCAGCAGATCAAGCACGACCAAGGTCGTGTTATAGAGATATCGCCACTTCGGCACAGAATGGCCCATCAATGGACGTATGTTCGTGGTGTCGTTATGTGTGGAGCTGCCGTCCGGTGTAGAGGAGAAGTAGGTGCCGTCAAAGAATGTCGGCGCAATGTCACATTCGGCAACGGGGGAGAACGAAGCCGAGGCCCGGCTCCCGCTCACCCGTACTTTGGGCATTGCCATGGTCGCGGTGCTTGTTGCCTGCGACTCTGCTGCTGTGCCTCTGTCCTTCGGCATGATACTGAATTCTTCCTCCATCGTTCCCCAAAAACCGCAAGGAACATTCATTTCTTTCTCTTACTCTCGCCCACCCGAGCACGAATGCCACCCCATCCTATAGCAAAATCCGCCCAAAAAGTGAATCCCTTGTAATATTCATGTGAAGATGAAGTGGTGGTGGGAGGACGCGGATTGGCCGCAGTCCGACGTATCGGACTAGAATGGGACACTAGTGTTTGTACGCAGGCCCGCAAGGTAGCGTTGTAAGTATGAAGAAGGACTGAGCCCATGCACATTATGTTCGTCTGCACCGGCAATATCTGTCGTTCTCCCATGGGCGAGCTGCTACTCACCCGCTACCTTTCCGGTACCACAGTGCAGGTTTCCAGCGCGGGCACGCATGGCTTGCCCATGCACCAGATTGACCCCAACAGCGCCCTGCTCATGGAGAGCGTGGGCATCGAACCGAGTGGGTTCCGCTCTCGACGCCTGACACAGCCGATGGCCAAGTCAGCTGATCTGATCCTGTGCTTTGAAAAGGATCAGCGCAAAGACATCGTCACGTTGGCTCCCACTGCTGTGAGATACACGTTCCTATTGGGTGACTTCGCAAACATGTGCGAGTACTGCGCACGCAACGGGCTGGTCAAGGGCTTGACCATTCAGGAACGCTTGCAGTCAGTGATTGACTCTGCTTCCATTATTCGGCCCATGCTTCCCGAACCCGAGGATATTGAAGATCCGCACGGCAAGGAATACGCAAAATTCCGCACTGCCGCCGAGCAGACAAACAAGGCGCTGCGCACCATCCTGACCAGCATGCGCAAGCACTACCGCGTTGAGGAAGCTCCGGTGCGCCCTCAAATCACGCGGCAGTATGCTTACAACGGTCTGACATCAAGCTGACGTAAGACGTAAGTATTCACGTCATTCTCACGCCGGTTTCATCTCCCGATATGATTTGTCCGTTACAGTGGCATGCTGTTGGGTGATGACAGTGGGAGTAATGAATGACTGATTCTAATATTGCCGGCATCGCCGAGGCGGATTTCGGGAAAGCCGGCGTCTCGTTTGATAATGATCGACCGATATTGGTCGATTCCTCAGATTTTTTGTGGCCTTTCGCTGTTTGGTGTGGGTGGGTCTGTCAGGTGGTGACGGTGCTGAGGTCGAGTTTGCCGCAGGTCAGGTAGATCATGGTGCTGAAGTAGTCCATGTTCTTGAATCCGCGGGCTCGGGTCT